>Ga0209292_1003930_pt1 | contig 16047 bp, 12 predicted proteins | sample GOMGulsemesocosm_2_FD_184634 | JGI IMG/M metagenome (GOLD analysis project Ga0209292, IMG submission 184634) | Methane-oxidizing microbial communities from mesocosms in the Gulf of Mexico - GOM9C Gulf of Mexico (SPAdes) (version 2) | ecosystem: Environmental > Aquatic > Marine > Cold seeps... | reverse complement strand
CTCTGATGATCGGGGCTGATAAAGATCGCGGTATCTTCATCAAGACCGACGCCAATCATAAAGGGGTTATAGGAAATAGCGGCCAATAAACGGCCAAGACGGTTACGTTGCCCGAAGTGTTGGTCAATTAACAGGGCGTTCGTTAGACCAAGACCCGGCGCGAGGTTTACGCTGTCTGCTGATGGCAGAAAACCCGGGGAACCACCAGCAATCATATGCTCGGGCATAATCGCTGCACCGGCTGAGGTACCAGCAACATGTACACCTACAGCATTCAAACGACGAATCTTTTGCGACACTTTGGTGCCACCCAAAATCGTCGATAAACGTAGCTGACTGCCGCCAGTAATAAAAATACCATCGGCCTGATCAAGCTGCTCGAGATAATCTTCTCGCCCGGCTTCAGAGCGCTCATTAATGGTGAGCGATGCCGCCTGTTTCACACCTATGGCAGTGAATATTTCAACATACTTGTCGCCAGTGTCAGGCAGCTGAGAAGCGGTTGGGATAATTACAATTCGCGCTTCATCACCGCCACACAAATCGACAAAACGATTTAATACTGGACCCGAATCGGTGCGCTCTTCAGCACCTCCAATAGGTATAACGTAACCCCGCTCCTGACCGTCTTTTGCCGGTGATGGAGGGCTCATTACACATTCACCTTTTGTATAGCTTGCATCATTCTTCAAATAATCCTTGGACTAATGTTTTGTCTTGTTTGATGTGCCACACACCATTGGCCATCACACTTTCGATGCCATGTTCAGTGTCGAGCACCAGTAAGTCAGCGTCCAAGCCAATTTCAATCCGTCCTTTTTGATGTAACTTCAGCAAAGTTGCAACGTTGCTGGTCATCAAGGGTAGGATTTTTTCCATGGGTAAATTTAAATCGAGCATTGCTTTAAATGTTGTTGCCATCGCAGTGGATTTGGCAAAGCCCATTTTCAATAATTCGCCCTTGGCGTTAAAACAGGGTAAACAGCCACCGCCATCAGAACTAATGGTTAATTTATCGCCATCGTAGCCACCCTCAAAATAACGCACCACGGCGTCTTCGGCAGACCAACCGGGATCACCCTCTTCGGTCGGGAATGCCGTTAAATCCACACTGCAGCCACGTTTGGTTAACTCGCAGGCCTCTTCGAACAGCGTCTTATTACGATTTACGTGGGTTGGGTTGAATACACGGGCGGGGATTTCGCTGTGATCCAGACAAGCATGAATCATCGACAGGCCACGCTTACCGTCACCCAGATGAAAATGCACGATGCCCGCTTTGCCTGTCATCAAACCTGCCACATGCGTTTCACTGGCAAGACGCAAAATTTCATCTTCAGTCGGCTGACTGGAGCGATGATCACTGATCGCCACTTCACCAACACCGATAACCGGTTCGAGATTAACAATATCGCTGCGTACCGACTCGGTAAGTGTTACCGCTGGTACATGGTAGCCGCCGGTATAACACCAGGCGGACAATCCCTCTTCGCGCAAGCCCATCACCTGTGTTAACAGCGTTTGCGGGGTACGGGTTAAATCGTCGGTGCCAAGTAAACCAACCACACTGGTCACACCCGCACGTGTAAACTGACTTAAATGCAACGGAGGAACACGTGTAGAAGGCCCCGCTTCGCCACCGCCACCGGTGATATGCGAATGCCCATCAATAAAACCCGGAATCAGTCTCGCGCCTGCCAAGTCAGTTATATTAACCGCCATTTGGCTATCAAGTTGCGGGATGTCATCACCGATATGTACTATTTTCCCGGCGCAAACCAGCACGTGTTTAATGCCAAGGGAATCCGGCGCATAAACGTCGGCGTTAGTGATTAACTCAAACATAATTTATAAACAGCTCAAAGACTTAACAGGATCACACACGTTTTGAGGGTAATAGGGGAGATACAATTACTCTACGAGTTATCTTAAAGTAAGACAGCCAAAAATACCGCTACAATTTACGCGTCGTTCGACACTAAAGCACACCAGCCATGCAACTTCAGATCCGGTGAAGACTATGCTCCTCCCCACTTTCAAAATCAGCAACGATAGAAATACTCTGACCGCCTTGATCAAGATTGCGCCAAAGCATTTGAAAGCTGGTTGTTGCGCCGGGCAAAATAACATCGGGCGCAATTTCAGCCAGCGGCATGAGCACATGCGCATAACGAGTAATATCCGAGCGAGGCAAAGCCATACCTTCAAACTCACCCACTAAATCACCGTAGGTTAACACGTCGATATCCAGCCCTTTACCTTCACCCGCTTGTGCTGTGCGATTGCGCCCATTGGTATCTTCGATAGCTTTTAGCTGAGATACCAATGCTCCCAACGTCATTTCAGTGCGTAGCTGTACAACACAGTTATAAAAAGGCGCCCCCTCAAAACCGACCGCTTCGCTTTCATACATTTGCGAAACAATAAGCTCAGGTGCAAGGATGCTTAACGCATCCAATCCGGCACGCATTGAACGATTACGATCAATATTAGTGCCGAGACCAAGAAACACCTGCGTCATTATTTCGAGCCACGCTCGATAATCACACCAACATCGGTAGCAGCTTTAACCGCACCCGGTTTTGAAACTTTGAAACGAATCCAGGGAATATTAAAACGCTCCATCACCAGTGCAGCGCCCTGCTCGGCCATGGTTTCGATCAACTGAAAGGCACTGCCTTCAACAAACTCAATCAGGCAATTGGAAATCGCTTCATAATCCAGTGTGTATTGCAGATCTTCTGTCTCAGACGCTTTTTTAATGTCGCAGCCCATATCAAGATCAAGACTGACAGTTTGTTTGATTTCACGTTCCCAGTCGTAGATACCAATGACGGTTTCGATTTTGAGCGCGCGAATATAGGTAATATCCATAATTAATTTTTCTCAGAAAGTTCTTTTATTGAGGGTAACTGTTCCATCGGCCATCTTGGCGTGCAGATTATTCCCAGCCCTTCGCGCTGACCAGCCATTAACCGCTGGCAACCGGCAAAGGCGATCATTGCACCATTATCGGTGCAAAATTCCGGGCGGGCATAGTGCAGGTTGCCGCCCCGTTCTTTTTTAAGCATCGCCTCTAGGCCTTTGCGCAATTGCTGATTGGCACTTACACCTCCGGCAATCACCAGGTTTTTATGACCGGTTTCCTTAAGTGCACGTTTGCATTTAATGGTTAGCGTATCAACCACGGCCTCTTCAAACGCCAAGGCGATATCGGCTTTATCCTGTTCCAATAGCTTTCCGCGTTCTTCAATGCAATCGGCGATGGTATTTCGCGTGAAGGTTTTCAAACCGCTAAAGCTAAAATCCAGACCGGGACGATTGACCATCGGCCGCGGGAATTTAAACCGCCCCTTGCTTCCTTTACAGGCCAATTTGGCAATCACTGGACCGCCGGGGTATTTCAGCCCCATCATTTTGGCGGCTTTATCAAAAGCTTCACCGGCCGCATCATCCACCGACTCGCCTAACAATTTATACTGACCAATACCTTTTACTTCCACCAGCTGGGTATGCCCACCCGAAACAAGCAGTGCCACAAAGGGGAATTCAGGCGGATGCTCTTCCAGCATGGGCGCTAATAAATGCCCTTCCATATGATGGATACCCAGCGCAGGAATACCCCACACCATCGCCATCGACTTCGCCACCGACGCACCCACCAGTAAAGCACCAATTAAACCAGGCCCCGCGGTATAGGCAATCGCATCAATGCCCGCCACATCGGTATTGGATTCAGCCATGACTTCCTTAATAAGGGGCAACAGTCGATGAGCATGATCACGCGAGGCCAGCTCTGGCACCACACCACCGTATTCGGCGTGTAAATCAATCTGACTATATAAGGCATCCGCCAACAGACCCTGTTCGCTATCATAGATAGCAACGCCGGTTTCATCACAGGATGTTTCAATACCCAAAATTCTCATCACACAATCCAAAATTAATTCTGCTCGCCGCCCACTCTTTACTCAAAAGAGGCCCGCTAAAAAGGCGTTTTATACCATATACAGTACCATCATTGCTTGTAAAAACAGTCCGTTAGCGTATCCTTGCCGACCAGCTAAGGAAATTGCCACTAATGCAGGGGATTAGGCTTTACAATCGCCGCCCCTGAGACTAGAATGCGCGCCCTTGCATATATTAAGTTGTGTTTTCTGTGCGTTTTATAGCTCGCAGGCTCACTGAAATTGAAATAATTCGGCAACTACAGGTAACTTTAATGCCTCAAGTAAAACTGAAAGAAAACGAACCATTTGACGTTGCACTACGTCGCTTCAAACGCTCTTGCGAAAAAGCCGGCATCCTAGCTGACGTTCGTAAACGTGAATTCTTCGAAAAGCCAACATGGGTTCGTAAGCGTAAAGCTGCTGCCGCTGTTAAGCGTCATCAGAAGAAAGTTTCTCGCGAAACTCGTCGCATGGAACGCCTTTACTAGCCCTTTAGCTAGAACAAGGCTTCCTGTTTAGTCCTTGCCGACTGAACAACATCCTGATCACGGCTAGCTAACCACTATTTAGGTAAAGCTGTATGTCTGAGCTAAAAATTCAGATCACAAGCGCCATGAAAGACGCCATGCGCGCCAAAGACAAACCACGTCTTGGCACCATCCGTCTAATTCTGGCCGAGCTAAAGCGCATCGAAGTTGATGAACGCATTGAGCTTGATGATGAACGCATCATCGTTGTGATGGATAGAATGCTCAAACAACGTCGTGACTCTATCAGTCAATTCGAGGCTGCTAGCCGCCAGGAATTGGCTGATATCGAGAAGGCTGAAGTGACCGTTATTCAGGACTTCCTACCTACCGCTCTCACCGAAGAGGAAATTGCTCAGCTAGTTGATGACGCAATTGCCAGCACGGGTGCAGAAGGCATGAAGGACATGGGCAAAGTCATGGGGCCGCTCAAGCCTCAACTGCAAGGCCGCGCCGACATGGCCAAAGTCAGCACGCTGATCAAAGCTCGCCTCACCTGACCAACACCCTGCGACCAAAACTCTGACCGCAAAACCTCACGAATAGAACTCGTCCGACAACAATAACCGTTGCCGCCTGCATTATCACTCGCGATAATAACCCGCCATGGCCGGACTAATTCCCCAACAGTTTATCGACGATCTCCTTGATCGCACCGACATCATCGAAATTATCGATGGTCGCGTTGCGTTACGTAAAAGCGGCCAAAATTACTCCGGCCTATGTCCCTTCCATAATGAAAAGTCGCCCTCTTTCACCGTCAGCCAAACAAAGCAGTTCTATCATTGCTTTGGCTGTGGCGCACACGGCAACGCCATTGGCTTTTTAATGGAATTTGACCGCATGGAATTCCCTCAGGCGGTTGAATCTCTGGCCCGACAGGCCGGCGTTGAAGTACCCGTTGAGCGTAATGCCAATCCGGAAAAGAAGAAACAGCAGGATAGCCTCTACGACCAGCTGGAAAAAGCCCAACAGCATTTCTCCCTACAACTGCGCCAACACACGTCCAAAGAAAGGGCCGTGAATTACCTCAAGGGAAGACAGCTCACTGGTGAAACGGCCAAAACCTTTGGCATCGGTTACGCCCCTCCCGGCTGGGAAAATTTGCGCGAAGCGCTGTCCTCATCAGAGAAGGATGAGCAGCAACTTATCGAAGCGGGCATACTAATTAAGCGTGAAGACCGCGACGGTTGCTACGACCGTTTCCGTGATCGCATCATGTTTCCGATTCGCGACAACCGCGGACGCACTATTGCTTTCGGCGGCCGCGTACTAGGCGACGACAAACCTAAATACCTGAATTCACCTGAGTCCCCAGTTTTCCATAAAGGCAATGAACTCTATGGACTCTACGAAGCAAAACAAGCCTGCAACCGCCTCAGTCGCTTCCTAATCGTTGAAGGTTACATGGACGTAGTCGCTCTGGCACAACATGGCATACACAATGCCGTTGCCACGCTCGGCACCTCCACCAGCGACGCACATTTAAGCAAACTGTTTCGCATGGTTTCAGAAATCGTCATTTGTTTTGACGGGGACGATGCTGGGCGTAAAGCCGCCCGGCGAGCGCTGGACACCGCGCTACCGGTGCTTGAAGATGGCCGCCAAGTTCGTTTCTTGTTTTTACCCGACGGGGAAGACCCGGACAGCCTGGTGCACAAAGAGGGCAAAGAAGCCTTCACGCAACGCCTAGATCAAGCCATGACGCTGACCGATTATTTATTCTCCTCCGTCAGCGAAGAGCTGGATATCAGCAGCCTCGACGGAAAGGCACGCATGAGTAAACTAGCACTGGAAAAAATGCACCCCATGCCTCGCGGCATGCTTTACGAACTAATGATCCAGCAACTAGCGGAAATGACAGGACTTTCTGTCGAAAGCCTGAAAGAAAGCGCCGCTAAAACCTTCACATCAAAGCCAACCAGCAATCCAAGTCCGTCAGCTCAACCAGAATATTCCGCCGATTACCATCCTCCGGAAAATTCCAACAATCATGATAATTACGCCGATATCGACATAGATTATCAAAGTGATTTTGATCAGGCTCCTCCACCGAAAGCCTCACAGGGTAGCCGCAGCCGCGTCACCGAGCCTGCCGACAAAGCAGCCGCGCTATTACTACACCGCCCAGAATTGGCAGAATGCGTTGAAGATATCGATGCATTACGTAACATCGACAGTCCCGGCATACCGCAGCTTGTAGAATTACTGGAGCTGTTAAAAAGCCACCCTCAGCCCAACACTGCGGGAGTTCTTGCCCTCTGGCAGGGCACACACGGAGAAGAATCCGCCGAAGCATTAAAATCACTTGCCGAACGTGAGCAACTTGTTACCCCAGACAACATCAAAAACTACTTCAAAAGCAGCCTTTCACTATTACAAAAACACCACAATGAACAGCAGAGAGACCAGCTGATTGAGCAGGCCAAACACACCCCACTAACCAGTGACGAAAAACAAAGACTACTGGCTTTATTTGAAGCAACGAAAAACAAATCCAAATAAAGCGAAAAATACCTGGCTTATGTGCTTGAAACCACTCGTTTTGCCACTATATTTAACTAGAATATAACGCGTAGAAAACGTATAATCTGCGCCCTTTTTTGTCGTTTCACTAACAGGTCCTCTATGTCAGATACTTCGGAGAAACAACGATCCCGATTAAAAGAACTTATTGCGCGTGGCAAAGAGCAGGGATACTTAACCTACGCTGAAGTAAACGACCACCTTCCTCAGGACATCTCAGATCCTGAACAGGTCGAAGATATCATTCGCATGATCAACGATATGGGTATCACCGTAGACGAGGTGGCGCCCGATCGAGACGCATTGCAACTCAATGAAAACACCGACGACGATGCCGTCGAAGAAGCCGCTGCTGCACTGGCGGCCGTTGAAACCGAAGTCGGTCGCACCACCGATCCTGTTCGCATGTACATGCGTGAGATGGGTACCGTTGAACTTCTGACCCGTGAAGGCGAAATTGTTATTGCCAAACGGATCGAAGAAGGCATTCGCGAAGTCATGATCGCCTTAGCCAGCTTCCCTGGTGCTGTTGATGTAATTCTTGAAGCCTATAAAACCATCATCGAAGAAACGGAAGAAGGCGTAAGACCTCGCATCAGCGACATCCTCAACGGCTTCCTTGAAGACGAAGTTGAAGAACCGGTTATTCAAGGCGTCCAAGCGGCTCCCACTCCCGTTGCTGCAGGTCCAAACAACAACACTGAAGCCGCAAGTGACGATGACGACGATGAAGAAGAAGTCGAACGCGGCCCTGACCCGGTTGAAACAGCCGAACGTATGGCCGCACTGAAAAAACAGTTCGAAACCGTTAACAAAGCCATTGAAAAACACGGCCGCGGCAGCGCAAAAGTACTCAAGGAACAAGAAGAGCTAGGTGAAATTTTCTGCCCTATCAAACTGACACCACGATTTTTTGATCGTTTGGTTCAGAATGTCCGCAGCACGCTGGAGTTTATTCGCACACAGGAACGTCTAGTTCTGCACACCTGTACTCGTGTCATTAAAATGCCTCGCAAGGCCTTCATCAAAGAATTCATAGGCAGCGAAACAGATTCCGCATGGCTAGATCGTGCAATCGAAGCCGGCCATGACTATTCTGAAGGCTTAGCTGAGCATCGGGAAGATATCGTTCGTGCCCAACGCAAACTAAAAACCACCGAAGAATCGATTGACGCGCCAATTCACGAAATCAAAGAAATCAATCGCCATATGTCGATTGGTGAAGCCAAGGCTCGTCGCGCTAAGAAAGAAATGGTCGAGGCTAACCTACGCCTGGTAATTTCGATCGCCAAGAAATACACAAACCGCGGACTGCAATTCCTGGATCTGATTCAAGAAGGCAACATCGGACTGATGAAAGCCGTGGACAAATTCGAATACCGTCGTGGTTATAAGTTCTCAACTTATGCCACCTGGTGGATTCGCCAGGCAATCACACGCTCCATTGCTGACCAAGCACGCACCATTCGTATTCCGGTACACATGATTGAGACCATCAACAAACTCAACCGTGTATCACGCCAAATGCTACAGGAAATGGGTCGCGAACCCACTCCTGAAGAACTCGGCGAACGTATGGAAATGCCCGAAGATAAGGTCCGTAAGGTCCTAAAAATCGCTAAAGAGCCTATCTCCATGGAAACACCTATTGGGGATGATGAGGATTCGCATCTTGGTGATTTCATCGAAGACGTCAACATCGACTCTCCGATTGACTCCGCTACAGCAGAAGGCCTCAGCGAAGCCACACGCGGCGTTCTATCTGGCCTGACCGCTCGCGAAGCAAAAGTGCTGCGTATGCGTTTCGGCATCGACATGAACACCGACCACACTCTTGAGGAAGTTGGCAAACAGTTCGACGTAACCCGTGAGCGTATCCGTCAGATTGAAGCCAAAGCGTTGCGTAAACTACGCCACCCTAGCCGTTCAGACCACCTGCGCGGTTTCCTGGACGAATGATACTAGCCAGCAACAACGTAGCGTCTTATAATGCGCCGCGTTGTTGCTGGCATTCATACTCCGTTAAGAACTCAACAACTCCTCTTTAGAAGAATATAAAAAGGGCCTTTAGCTCAGTTGGTTAGAGCATCCGACTCATAATCGGCAGGTCCCCAGTTCGAGTCTGGGAAGGCCCACCATTCTTCGTTGCGCACATCCTCGAGCGCGAATCAAAGCAGATCAGTCTAATCTGACACGCCTGAACACAGCTTTCCGTTTATCTGTATATTTTATTTAAGCTCTATAGGTCATATCCCACACTCCATCTTTTAATCTAAAGATTAAGTGTTACGTCGACCAGTTGAGATCACCTGATAAAGCAGCCGTTCATATAGGTTACTTTAATTTGCGACTGAGTGCCCTGAACCGTCATTCAAAATGATGCTGACACGCCTCAACTCTTAATATATTTTTGCCGACTAAATGAAGTCATAACCAACCGGAATTTGGACAGAAAAGAGTTGCTTTACACTCAATAATTGCATAACGTCCTAAATGGGTTGCATAATCATATATACCTCATTGTTCGCACTCGAGCCACTAGCTCTTACGAATAAAGGCAAAACTGTAGCAATGCAGTGACGCAAAACCAGTGCCCTTCATACATTTAAGGGTCGAACGGTTACCTGAAGGAGCTGAGTTGAAACGAAGCCACGCGAAAAATGCGATAAGTACTTCTTATACCTCAGCACCATTCTTTTTAAATTATCTTGTAGTTTGAGATTTGATGGAGCTATTAATATGAGAACTAAATTATTAAGTATTCTTGTTACTTCAATTTTATCAACCACCGTACTTGCTGCCTCTGCAGCGCCTGCCGAGTCAAGAATGTATGGCCAAGCAGCTGCTTTTAATATTGAGAATCTCCCGCAAAGTAAACTAAGAAAACAGCTAGAAGACTTGCCTATAGCTGCGCAAGATCGAGCCGTTAAATGGCTTAATAGCTTTAGCTTTCCCGGTAATGATATTGCCAACATTAATGTTGATACGCATGGTGCTGTCTTTTATGCGGATACCGAACTTCCTGAGCAAATTACTCAGACTGATTTAGAGGCCGATCCTACACAAGCGGGGATAAGTCCTGCGGATGCATTTAGTTTGCATAGCAAGCCTGGTGCAGCAAATGTTGTTTATGTGAACACTATAGGCTTTAATTTCTCAGGAACAGCATGGAATGCCTATACGGGTGTGAGCAATTACCAAGCCAAACCTTATGATACAGATGGAAATAGTGCGAGCTTTTCTACTTCAGAGCGTACGGCTATTGGTGAAATTTGGCATCGTATAGCTGAAGATTTAGCTCCTTTTGATATTGATGTAACCACTGAAGCGCCTGTTGCTTTTGGGCCTAATATTGGGCACATACTAATTACCAGCGGTAGCGATGCTAAAGGGGATTTATTGCCTCATGGTGATACATCTGGCGGCATTGCTTATGTAGGTGTTTGGGGGAATTCAAGTTATCCATACTACCAGCCTGCACTTGTTTATTATGATAATCTTGGTTCAGGTTATGCCCCTTATGTAGCTGAAGCTGCATCGCATGAACTAGGGCATAACTTAGCCTTATCACATGATGGTACAAGTACAGCAGGTTATTACACCGGACACGGCTCAGGTGTTACATCATGGGCACCTATTATGGGGGTCGGTTATTACACAAGTGTTACGCAATGGAGTAAAGGTGATTACCCCGACGCAAATAACTCTCAAGATGACCTAAGTATTATTCAGAATAAATTAACCTCTCGAAATGATGATCATGGTAATGACGCCGGTTCGTCCACCGCTTTACTAGTGGATAGTGAAGGGTTTATTGCAAGTAGTAATCCTGAGTTTGATCCATTAAATATTAGAACAGATAACAAAGGTACAATTGAAACCGTTACTGATAGAGATGTTTTCCAATTTGACACTGCTGCTGGTGATATAAATTTAATCATCAACCCAGCTTGGGATGCATACACTCGCACTAGTCTACGAGGGGCTAACCTCGATGTTAAAGCAACATTGACCGATGACTATGGCACAGTGATTGTTGATGATGTATTGAATGAGACTAATGCTGCTATCTCAGCCAATGTAATAGCAGGACGTTATTATCTTACTGTTGCAGGCGTGGGTAATGTTTCGGTTCCTTATTCAGATTATGGCAGCTTAGGTCAATATTACATTTCAGGCTCGGTGGTCCCTACAATTGTTGATACAACACCGCCAACCCCGGTACCGACACTATTTGCTGAAACAGTAAGTCGAACAACTATTTCTATGTCAGCGACAGAGTCGGTTGATAATTCGGGCGTTGTTGAGTATCAATTTATTTGTAGTGCTGGTGGGCAAGGCTGTGTAACAAGTGATTGGCAGGCGGAAACGAATTATGCTGTTACAGGTTTAGCGAGTAACACCGAGTACAGTTATCAGGTGAAGGCGCGAGATGCGGCCGGAAATGAAACCAGCTTATCCGGTGCTGTCATTATGGCTACTGATGCAAATTATACTCCAATGACGTTAGACGACCTTCAAATTGAGGTGATTGAAAATACAGCAACAACGATAGATGTATTAGCCAATGATACCGATTTTGATGGTGATAGTTTGCTTATCGACAGCTTCTCAGTATCTGGACACGGTGATGTAATTATCAATGCCAATAAAATTGTTTACACGCCTGACTCAGGCTATGTTGGTGGTGATAGCTTTAGCTATACAGTGAGTGATGGCTTTGGTGGGTATTCAACAAGCGCAGTAGATCTTACTGTTATTGCTACCAACACCCCTGATCTAGCGACAGTACCTGAAGCGCCTACAACACTATCAGCAACACTTGTGAAAACAGGTAAAGGTAAAAATAAAGTGGTTAGCAGTGCCGAATTAAACTGGCTTGATAATTCAAACAATGAAACCAATTTTGTTATCGAACACTGTTTAGCACAGACCACAGGAAAAGGTAAAAATAGGGTCACTACCTGTGATTACAGTGAATACTCTAGCGTTGGAGAAGACGTTAATAATGCTCAAGTTTCAACTGAGAGTGGTTATAAGTATAGAGTGAAAGCGACGAATGAAATTGGATCTTCAAGTTATACAAATGAAGTGTCAATATTAGCTCGTTAAAGCTAATATTAGACTATCTAGTCAAGCCTCAACACTGTTTGGTGTTGAGGCTTTTTTTATATTTGATATCCAGCATTAATCCAATTTGGCAGTCCTGCAATGGATTTGTAGAGGGTGTAAAACAAACTGCGCGCTGCACTCATAATCGGCAGATCCCCAGTTTGAGTCTGGGAAGACCCACCATTCTTATTTGCGCAAAATACTCGAGCGCAAATCAAAGCACCACCACTCTAATCCGCCCCATTTGAACACAGCTATTGATAAAGCCCTTAGGCTGCCTTGTGTGCCAAGAGCGGTCATTACAGCTAGCTTTCTAAATTAGTACTGCCTAAATTTCGACTCACCTTTGGCACAAAGCAGACAGATGGAAAGTGAGGGCGTCGACCGGTTGAGATCACAATCCAAAGCCGTTGCTAAGCTTACTGCTAATTTTTACAGTGTGGAGTGCCTTGAGTTATAGGGGCTATTCAACCCGGCTGCACATGCCAGTGCAGCCGGGTTGAATAAAATCAAATAGTTCCCGAAATCCTGACCTAAATCAATTGATTCAAAATAAAATTGATTAGTATTTTCCCGACTTTTACAGGTTGAAACAAAAGTTACACGTTTAATGAAACTTAGGTAGGGATTAAAAGCCGGAACAATCAACTGAGGAATAATAAAAGGATCAAATATGAAATTAAATCGTGAAGGTGAAACTGGACAACCACCACACCGCTCTTCAAGAATATTCCTCATGGAAAATTACTGGTATTTTGCAACCCGCGAAGGCACCGATATCGGCCCCTACCCCTCTCGTGATGATGCCCACGGCGGATTGGGTGACTTCATTCAATTCATCCAGCTTGCTAACGAAGCAACCTTAAAAGCCTTTTATTCAGCCCTGAATATAAAACAGTCTGACACTCAAATGAGCTAGGGACATCGAGCCTACAATGCGGCTGGGCTGAACCAGAAAGCACAAAAACTGGACCATTATGACTAACAGACAAGAAGCCTCTACATCACAGGAGCAGGACTCCCCTTTGGATCGACGTGCTGAGGAGCACCACGCCGCGACTGGTAATGGCGGACTGCCGGGGCACGATAGCCTTTCGCTGCTGCGTGGCATCGAGATTAAGGATATTCTGTGGGGCAGTGAGCACACGGATGATTTCAGAGAAACCCGCTCCGGTTATATTCGGCTCCGAATCCGGTTTATGGCGCTGTTCTTTGCGGTTGCGGTACCTCTCTGGATTCCCATTGATTTCATCACACTGGCAGCGGATGACTTTACTCTAATCGCTGTGGCTAGGCTGGTGCTGGCAGGCGCGTTGCTGGGCTTGGGCGTGCAGGCAAATTCCAATAAGTTTTCCTTTGCTAAAACTCACGCGCTGTTGGCGGGTCTCATTGTCCTTCCGACACTGTTTTATGTTGTTGCCATGCAGGTTCTTAGCGAGGTCGGGGGGAGCAACATTCCAGTCGGCTATACTTTTATGCCTTATCTGATAGTCACCATGCTGGCGGTCTATCCGCTGACGTTGCTGGGTAGCTGTGGCTTGATTGGTCTGGTGTTTGCCGCGATGTTGGGGGCAGAGACCTTTTTTGGCGAGCTGATATCCTTTGATACCCTCAATAAGCTTTGGCTGTTTGGGATGTTTGCCGGTATTACCCTCTGGACTCAGTCCGGGCAGTTGCTAATGCTGCTCAGACTGTACCGTGAATCCTCTATGGATCCGCTAACCGGTTTGATTAACCGACGGGTGTTGATGAAACGATTGGATGCCGAAGTGGCTTATCAGCAGCGCTATGGGGATGGGTTTTCAGTATTGATGTTTGACCTTGACCGTTTCAAACGAGTGAATGACCAGTATGGCCATCTCACCGGCGATAAGGTGCTCAGGACTGTGTCGACGCTACTATTGAGGCAAATGCGTAGCCATGACATTCTGGCGCGGTTTGGCGGGGAGGAGTTTACGGCGGTATTACCTGGTCTCAACGGCGAGGCGGCAGTAGCCGTTGCTGAGCGTGTGCGTCAGGCCTGCGAACAAACCAAAGTGGAAGCACCTAATGGCGATATTATTCCTCTGAGTAGCAGTGTGGGTGTCACCGCATACGAGCCAGGTGAAAGTGTCCATAGCATGCTGGCCCGGGTTGATGATTCGCTTTATAAGGCAAAAGAACTGGGCCGGAACCGCGTGATTTACAGCCAGAGTGGCGATGACCAGCGCCAGATGGTCGCCTGAGGGCGGCTATCAAAGCAGTGCTGAGTATGCGCTAGCAGATAAAAAGCCCGATAATGCATTCATTAATCTGTTATTGCCCCCTTCGGCTTCCACACAATACCCGCACATTTTGACCCAAGGGCCTGGCATCCAGGAACACGGTGTAAACCCATGGAGGGAATGCCAATATCGAACGACACAACCGTACGATCAGATACAGCTGGGGCAGCAAACACCTGTTTGAAACCTTGAAAGAAGTCAAAACTATGCAACGCAGTGGTTATGGTTCTACAATCACGAACGGCCACCGGTGGTAAACCACCACTGATGGCGGCTTAACCTCTACTTTTGGCGCCTGCTAAAAAGGGGGGATTACCTAACAAACAACGAGCAAATAGAACGTGCCGTGCCCCATCAAATACACCTATCTACAGCTTCACCACCCGCAATTTTCGTAGCTCACAAACATCAGGTCGTGGGGCTTCAGTAATTTGTGTTTCAGCCCCAGCTCAAACGTTAAGCCTTAAGTAAGACGTGGTGTTCAACTGGATAATCAAGCAGTTCATTCAGGTGAAATTAAGAGCGACACGTAGTTTCAACAGTGATAAACGTTGATGATATTGATGCGATATATCAGATCTAGAAAATGAAGGCAGCATACAATATTTGTGCGCGTGCCATGCACAAACTTAGATTTATGGGGATAATGGCTGGCCCAATGTTTCCGAGCATTGATGGAGCTTGCGAAGAACTTCTAGAGCGAAACTTTGAGCAGTAAGCCTAACACGATGACCGTACGAGCCAACGTTGCGCCGAGAGCAGGTAGCTGCTATTGGCACAAAACAGACGACTGGAATAATGCCTCCGACCATTCCCCACTAGGTTCGGTTTTTATTCGGTGTTCCGCATACACCTTTCCATGCTGCTCATAACCGAATGAGCAATTGAAACACGTTTCCGAACCCAAGAAGTTCGGCCATGGTTCGGTCGGCTTCTGCCCCACTCCAACCACCTCAACAACGCCTTACACTTCTTTCACTTACGACACCCAAAACCGATTGTGCGAGGTACTCATAATCAGCAGGTCCCCAGGGAAGGCCCACCATTATTCTTTGCGCAAAATCCTCGAGCGCAAATCAAAGCACCACCACTCTAATCAGCTCCATTTGAACACAGATTTTGATAAAGCCGACAGGCCGCAAACGCCTAATCAGAGACTAAACCTTGCGATATTGCCCTGGGATGAGGACGAGAATGGGCGGGCTATCGGGCCATCAATAAACATGGCGACAAGTGATCTGCCGCCCAACTTTTCTATAGAATTTTCGTTCCTGCCTCATTTGCAGGGTGGTGGGTTACGCCGTTTGATAAGGGATGGGAAGTTCTATCGGAAAAGTATATTGAAAAAATAACGCTGCCAGAGAACATAATAGCATTTAAATCTGACGGTGACGACCAGATCAAATTTGGGCCAGTACCCATCAAGAGGAGGCTTCAGCGACCCAGTAAGTCATCAGATCCCGCTTTATCCCCTTCATATGAATCTCTCCCCGTAACTTGCAGCCGATCTCATCCTTGATGAGCTCATAGGTGTTGCTGTCGATCAGGATCCTCCCCGTTTCGGAATTTTGTTCCAGCCGTGAAGCCGCGTTGACGACCTGACCGACGATCGTATACTCCATCCGGTCCTCACTGCCGAAGTTGCCCACGGTACAGTCACCGGAGCCG
>Ga0209292_1003929_pt1 | contig 16048 bp, 11 predicted proteins | sample GOMGulsemesocosm_2_FD_184634 | JGI IMG/M metagenome (GOLD analysis project Ga0209292, IMG submission 184634) | Methane-oxidizing microbial communities from mesocosms in the Gulf of Mexico - GOM9C Gulf of Mexico (SPAdes) (version 2) | ecosystem: Environmental > Aquatic > Marine > Cold seeps... | reverse complement strand
TGATGAACAATATCTATAAATTATTATCATTGATTGCAGCGTTAATGATTTTTTCGAATACCACTGTTGCTGCAGATTATAGTGATGGGCTACATAAGAAAGACTATAGATGGATACAGTTTAATATGATGTATGCCATTAGCGAAAAGCCGAGTGTTGAAGACAATTTAGACCATGATTACCTTGAAGTGGAGTTTGGCGGTCGTTCTGGCATTGTTGATTTATACGGTTACGTAGACGTGTTTAATTTAGCGAATACAGACTCTAGAGATTCAGACAAAACGAATGATAAAAGTAAGATATTCATGAAATTATCGCCACGTTTTTCACTCGATGCTATGACGGGCGAAGACTTATCGTTTGGACCTGTGCAAGAGGTTTACGTTGCCACGTTATTTAATTGGGCTGGTGGTGGAATTACAGGCGTTGATAACGATGGTAAGGCGATAATTGGTGATGTTAATAATTCATTTTGGGGCTTAGGTATTGATGTCTCGGTAGCTTGGTTTGGTACGGTGGGCATAAACCTATATGGTTTGTATGATCTAAATACGAAAGATTGGAACGGTTATCAGTTTTCAATGAATTGGTTTAAGCCATTTGTGACTTTTGGCAATGGCAGTTTTATTGCTTATCAGGGTTATGTTGATTATCAATTTGGTGCGGATGCTGTAAAGGATCTTGACGTGCCTAAGACTACCCATGGCGGCGTGATGTTTAATGGTATTTACTGGCACTCTGAACGCTACGCATTAGGTTATGGGGTGAAAATATACAATGACGTCTACACCATTGAAGATGGTGGGGGTCTAACTGCTTTAGACTCGTCTGGTTTTGCCCATTATTTTGCTGCTATTTATAAATTTTAATGTTGATGGTTAAAATTTGAGCGTTTATTTTATTAAAGTAGTGTCTTTATTTTATCGGTTCTATTTTATTTTTCACTCCATTTAATTTGCTCTATTACTTTCGATATAAGTGATTTTCTTCGTAAAAATAACACCTCCATTTCAGATGAAAGAAATTCAACTCGTTCTTCGATCTAACTCGCATTTTTATACTTAAATACTAGAATTATCCTCATTTTTAACTATATTCAACGCTATCGAAACGTTTGCGCAATCGTTTCGATAGCGTTAATATCCATTTAATCGAAGACTTATATTTAGCTATTTTCACCTTGTAAGGCGTGAACCATGAAGAAAAATGCACTTATCAACGCAGACTTATCTTATTTAGTTGCGACGCTTGGACATACTAACGAGATCACCATTTGTGATGCTGGTTTACCTGTTCCAGACTCAACACTGCGTATCGATCTTGCGTTGATTCCGGGTGTACCAACATTCATCGCGACCGTTAAAGCGATACTCGGCGAAATGCAAATTGAAGGCATCGTACTTGCAGAAGAGTTTGCTACGGTTAGCCCTGAGTTACACACGGCCTTACTTGATGTGATTGCCAATGAGGAACAACTCACCAATAAAATAATTACAATCACTTATATTGACCACGAAGCATTTAAGCAACGAACACACCATAGCAAAGCCGTTGTACGCACGGGTGAATGTACACCTTATGCTAATGTGATCTTCCAATCTGGCGTGGTGTTTTAATCTCGCTCAGCAGTGATTGTACGACACGTAAGAATAGCGATTTATGCGGAATAAAGTAGGAACTGACATGACGCAAGCAATTTTAAAACTCAGTGGTATCGAAAAATCATTTCCTGGTGTGAAAGCGCTAGATAATGCTTGTTTGAATGTATACCCAGGTAAGGTAATGGCATTACTGGGCGAAAATGGTGCCGGTAAGTCGACGTTGATGAAGGTATTAACCGGTATCTATCACATGGATAAAGGTAGTATTAACTACCAAGGTAGTGATGTTAGCTTTAATGGCCCGCGTCATTCTCAAGAAGTGGGCATTAGTATAATTCACCAAGAATTAAACTTGATCCCTGAGTTAACGATTGCTGAAAATATCTATTTAGGCCGCGAAAAAACCAATGCGTTTGGCGGTATTAAATGGGCTGAGATGTATCGCGATGCCGATGCCTTATTACTACGCTTAAACGTCAAACACAGTTCGCGTCAATTATTGGGTGAGCTAAGTTTAGGTGAGCAGCAAATGGTCGAAATTGCCAAAGCGCTGTCATTTCAATCCCAAGTTATCGTGATGGATGAACCGACCGATGCCTTGACGGAGAGCGAAACTAAATCATTATTCAGCGTGATTAATGAACTGCGTAATGAAGGCTGCGGCATTGTTTATATTTCTCATCGTTTAAAAGAGATTTTCGAGATTTGTGATGATATTACTGTATTGCGTGATGGTAAATTTATTGACGAAATAGCGGTGACTGATATTGACGAAGATAGTCTGATTGAGAAAATGGTGGGTCGTCGTTTAGACGAGATCTATCCACGTATCGGCGCAATACATGGCACAACATGCATGGAAGTTGAAAATATTGTGGCACCAGGCGTACGTGACGTTAGTTTCAAATTAGACCATGGTGAAATATTAGGTATCTCGGGCTTAATGGGCGCTGGCCGTACTGAATTAATGAAAGCCATTTACGGGGCATTACCACGTGATTCGGGTGATGTGATTTTAGACGGTAAGGTTGTTAGTCCAGTAACCCCACGCGACGGCTTGGCTAATGGTATAGCCTATATTTCTGAAGATCGTAAAGGTGATGGGCTAGTTCTTGGTTTGTCGGTAAAAGAAAATATGACCTTGTGCGCATTAGACCAACTGTCACAAGGCCTGCAATTAGATCACGCGAAAGAAGCGACTGCAGTAGAAGACTTCATGCGTCAGTTTAATGTTAAAACCCCAAGCCGCGATCAGATTATTGGTAACTTATCTGGTGGTAACCAGCAGAAAGTGGCGATAGCCAAAGGTTTAATTACCCGCCCTAAAGTACTTATTTTAGATGAGCCTACCCGCGGTGTTGATGTCGGCGCTAAAAAAGAGATCTACGAGTTAATCAATCAATTTAAAGTCGAAGGCATGAGTATCATTCTCGTGTCGTCAGAAATGCCAGAAGTATTGGGCATGAGTGACCGAATTTTAGTGATGCACGAAGGCCGCATCAGCGGTGAGTTTATGGCTGAACATGCTAACCAAGAAAAACTAATGGCGTGTGCCGTTGGAAAAAAAATGAATGAGGCAGGGCTATGAGCCAGAACCAAGCAGTTAATACAAATTCCAGTAACAATGTGAACGGTGATGTTATGACGAAAACTTTAACCAGAAAATTTTTCACTAAAGAATGGTTGTTTGAACAAAAATCATTAATCGCTTTAATTTTGTTGATTGTGGTGGTGTCTTTCTTAAACCCTCACTTTTTCACTGTGGGGAATATTTTAAACATATTACGTCAAACATCGGTGAGCGCGATCATCGCTGTGGGTATGACCTTAGTGATCTTAACTGGCGGTATTGACTTAGGTGTTGGCTCAGTATTAGCCCTGTGTGGTGCCTTTGCAGCGTCATTAATAGCAATGGAAGTATCAGTGATGATAGCCGTTCCTGTGGCATTATTTGCAGGTGCAGCATTAGGTGCGATGAGCGGTATGATTATTGCCATCGGTAAGGTGCAAGCCTTTATTGCGACGCTGGTGACCATGACATTATTGCGTGGTGTAACCATGGTATATACCGACGGTCGTCCAATCTCAACCGGTTTTACTGATGTTGCCGATAGTTTTTCATGGATCGGTACGGGTTATTTATTAGGTGTGCCTGTACCAATCTGGTTAATGGTGATGGTATTTGCTTCGGCATGGTACTTACTTAATCATACGCGTTTTGGTCGTTATGTTTATGCTCTTGGTGGCAACGAAGCAGCGACACGTCTATCAGGTATTAACGTAGATAAAGTGAAGATGGGTGTTTATGCCATCTGTGGTGCACTGGCTGCATTAGCTGGTTTGATTGTGACATCACGTTTATCATCTGCACAACCTACCGCTGGTATGGGTTATGAATTAGATGCGATTGCAGCTGTAGTCGTCGGCGGCACCAGTCTTGCTGGTGGTAAAGGTCGTATTATGGGTACGCTGATCGGAGCATTAATTATCGGCTTCCTAAATAATGCATTAAATCTATTGGATGTATCTTCATACTTCCAGATGATTGCTAAAGCTGTAGTGATCTTACTTGCAGTATTAGTTGAAACGAAAAAGAAATAAGAAACAGAAGAATAACAATAATAACAATAAAAGTACGATAAAAGAGTCGTAATACATAACCTGTGAACCTCAATACCCTATCTGAGGCAGCAGAATTAACGTAAAAGAAGGTATATGTAATGAAAAAATTAGCAACCTTGATCTCTGCTGCTGTAGTTTCAGCATCTTTCAGTGCAACGGTAATGGCGCAAGATACGATTGCAATGGTGGTGTCGACGTTAAATAACCCTTTCTTTGTAACAATGAAAGAAGGTGCGGAAGCGAAAGCAAAAACATTAGGTTATAAGTTAATTGTGCTGGATTCACAGAACGATCCAAGCAAAGAATTATCGAACGTTGAAGACCTGACTGTACGTGGCGTAAAAGCGATCTTAATTAACCCAACGGATTCAGACGCAGTATCGAATGCGATCCGTATGGCTAACCGTTCTAATATTCCAGTTATCACATTAGACCGTGGTGCGAGTCGTGGTAAAGTGGTGAGCCACATTGCTTCTGATAACGTTGCTGGTGGCGAAATGGCCGGTCAATATATAAATGATACGATTGGCGCTAATGCAAAAGTTATCCAACTAGAAGGCATCGCAGGTACATCTGCGGCACGTGAACGTGGTCAAGGCTTCATGCAAGCGGTTGATAAAAATAAAATGAATTTGCTAGGTAGCCAACCCGCTGACTTTGATCGTACTAAAGGCCTTAACGTAATGGAAAACATGCTTGCTGCTAACTCAGACGTACAAGCTGTATTCGCGCAAAATGATGAAATGGCATTAGGTGCATTACGTGCCGTTCAAGCATCAGGTAAAGACGTATTAATCGTTGGTTTTGATGGCACTAAAGATGGTATTGCTGCCGTTAATCGCGGTATCTTAGGTGCGACAATTGCACAACAACCTGCGTTAATTGGTGCTCTTGGTGTTGTAACTGCTGATAAAATACTTAAAGGTCAGTCTGTAGAGAAGAGCATCGCTGTACCGTTAAAAGTGATCACTAAGTCATAAAATGACCAAAAGGGGATAACGTTAACCGTTATTCCCTTTACTCCTATCAATTCAATATTGAAAAATATGACTTAATCGCATCTGTGGATAGTTTCGTTTTATTAATAGCGTCTTATTAAGATAGTGCAATTAAGTCATGTTTTATTCTCATCAGTTACAAAGTATTAAGGCTTCTTTATGAATAAATTAGTTGTGTTAGGTAGCGTTAACGCTGATCATGTTTTACAAGTGGCTTCTTTTCCGCGTCCAGGCGAAACTTTACTTGGCCATAGTTATGCCGTGATCCCAGGTGGTAAAGGGGCGAATCAAGCCGTTGCCGCCGCGCGTTTAGGTGCCGATATTGCATTTATTGCCTGTGTTGGTGATGATAGCTTTGGCCGTAATATGATTAACGAATTTGATCGTGATGGTATCAATACCCAAGCTGTGATGGTGGAACAAGATACACCGACTGGGATCGCGATGATCCAAGTAGCGGCAACTGGTGAAAACAGTATTTGTATTTCGGCAGAAGCGAATGCTTGCTTAACCCCAGAACGACTTAACCCACATCGCGAGTTAATTGCGCAAGCTGATACATTATTGATGCAATTAGAAACGCCGATTGCAACTATTACTCAAGCCGCTAAAATAGCAAAAAAAGCGGGTACACGAGTCGTATTAAATCCGGCTCCTGCACAGTCATTAAACGATGAGTTATTATCGGTTATTGATTTGATCACCCCAAATGAAACCGAAGCGGAATTATTAACGGGCATTAAAGTGATCGATATGGTATCGGCGCAAGTGGCTGCGGATGTATTACATAATAAAGGCATTGCTGAGGTAATGATCACTTTAGGTAGCCAAGGTGTGTGGATCAGTCGAGAAGGCAAGGGTAAACAAGTTAAAGGTTTCCGTGTTGATGCTGTAGATACCACGGCTGCAGGTGATACTTTTAATGGCGGTTTGTTAGCAGGACTGCAAGCGGGCTTAGTATTGGATGATGCGATTCGTTTTGCTCATGCTGCGGCTGCAATTTCAGTGACGCGTGTCGGTGCACAAACATCGATACCAACTAAGTCGGATGTTGATGCTTTTTTAGCGTTACAAGGTTAACGCGAACAATACTTTACTTTCATAATACAAGATGATGGACAAAATTAGCTAATGGCAACAATTAAAGACGTAGCAAGACATGCAGGTGTATCAACGTCAACAGTGAGTCATGTATTAAATAATACACGCTATGTCAGTGACGATGTGTCTGCGCGAGTGCGAACGGCTGTTGAAGAGTTACGTTATGCACCGTCGGCATTGGCGCGTAGTCTTAAAGTCCAAAGTACCAAAACATTTGGCATGCTGGTAACGACCTCGACCAATCCGTTTTTTGGTGAAGTATTGAAAGGTGTTGAACGTCGTTGCTATGAGCATGGTTATAATTTAATTCTGTGTAATACCGAAGGTGATGTTACACGTATGCATGCTAATCTTGATATCTTATTACAAAAGCGTGTCGATGGTTTAATGTTGATGTGTAGTGAAGTTGAAAGCCAAGGTTTTAATCTATTTGAACGTCACAAACCAGTACCGACAGTCGTGATGGATTGGGGCCCAACCAATTTTCCTTGCGATAAGATCCAAGATAACTCTCATCGCGGTGGTTATATGGCTACACAACATCTTATTGCTAAAGGTCATACCGAGATCGGTTGTATTACTGGTGTATTAGATAAATTAACCGCACAGCAGCGTTTTGCTGGGTTTACTCAAGCCATGGAAGAAGCGGGCTTAGCCATTAATCCGAAATGGATTACAGCGGGTGACTTTGAATGCGAAGGCGGTGAAAAAGCGTTTGCCGAAATGGTTGCCAACGGCCCATTACCCTCTGCATTATTTGTTTGTAACGATATGATGGCGATGAGTGTGATCAATAGCGCCAGTAAAAAGGGTATTTCAGTACCGGAAGATTTGTCTATTATCGGTTACGATGATATTAAACTCGCTAAATACATTACCCCCTCACTAACGACGATTCACCAGCCGAAACATCGCTTAGGACAAAAAGCGGTCGATATGTTGCTGGAACAAATTAAGTCAAAGATTGAAAGTAATCAGATTATTGAATTAGAACCGACTTTAGTCGAACGTGATAGTGTTAAAGCATTAAATTAGTTAAGGTTAGAAGAGCGCCTATTGATGTGGAATTTCAATAGGCTTTTTTACATCTAAAGTTAAAATACGGAGTGACTGTTTACTGCTATAAATTGCTGATACAGCGATTGTACTTCAGCTGGGTTAAACGCTTCGGTATAAGTCAGTTGGCTCAATCGATGCGTAATATTTTGCAAATCGTGTGAGCGTTGTTGCGCGCGATGCTGATAACGCTGTAGTGCATGTGGGATATGATTAAAGTTAGCCGCTAGACTTTGCGCGAGAATATAGGCATTTTCAATACCTAAGCTAAAGCCTATTCCCATGGTTGGTAATACCGAACAGCATGAGTCTCCTAGTAGCACCGCGTTGTCTCGACTCCATTGTGAAAATGGGGCAATATCTGCTAAAGGCGATGGCATAATTTGTGATTCAGGTGTGCTTTTTATCATCTTAAGTAGAAAGGGTGGGTAGTGGGCAAATTGTTCTAAAATACACGCTTTATTAAGCGTTTCACCTTCCGCTACTGGACATGCTGCAAACCAATATTTAGAATTATTACCTCGGTCATAAGTATAGGTCACAATTCGAGATTGCATGCCCGCAAAGACGTAACATTCTTCATCACTGATCTCAGGAGTGTTAAAGTCAACAATCCCACGACAGCAGTACACACCCGGTTGGCGTATATTTACTTCTGGTGCGACAAACTGACGAACGTTAGAAAATAAACCATCTGCACCTACGATCACATCGGCAATAAGTGGCTTACCATTAATGAGGATGACTTCGTTTTCAACGCTGCAGTGTTGACCTGTCTGGATGTTATCTTCCCCGTAAGCGTCTAATAGCAGTTGATAGAGATCGCGACGGTGAAATAGGCCGATAGGGGCGTTAACATTACTGTCTATTGCTTGCACCGATAATTGGTTAATCATTTCTGATGTCGCAGTTAATGTCGTTACAAGGTCAACATTGTTACCTGCAGCTTTAACTTTTTCGGCATCGGTCAGTGCGGCCAAGATTTGCATGCCTTCTGGCCACATGATAATACCTGTTCCATCGACTCGTGGTTTATCTGCTTTTTCATAAATACTTGCTTCAATGCCAAAGGTTCGTAGGGATAATGCAAGGGCAAGGCCATTTAATCCTGCTCCTACAATCGCTACTTTCAGGTCTGTTTTGTCCATTAACTTCTCCGTTGTTTTCAAGTGCACTTTATTGCATTTAATATGACTATCTGTCCTATTGTTAAATGTAACATAATAAGTAAGTCTTTGAATATTTGAATTTTTATTCTAGTTAATTATGTTTAAAATTAAAGGATCAAAGAGATGGTTTTATAGTCAGGTTGTATAGGTGCATTTGGGAAAGAGGATTAAAGATGAAGTGTTGTGAAAACGCGATAGTGAAGAGAGTGAATCGAAATTGGTTTGAAAAATTATTATATAGCAGTATTTATAAATGTAATCACTGCGGTAATGTGTTCAAGCTTAAAGCGGGTTAATTATTATCGAATATAAGTTCGATAATAACAACGAACTTAGAGGCCGTTTATGAAGGTCATATTGACATAAATAAGTCCATGTTTTGAGCTGAATGGACTTTTATTTTTTTAAACTCAACTGTATTTATATAGAAGCTCAGACTTAATTTTATCAATGACTGATCCCCCCCCTTTCTTGCACCCCATTTAAATTTAATCATCCTTATTCATACACTCTGTTATAAGCTCCTGCTCCTGCTTTTATGCTTTCATCGAACGACAGCATTGCTGACGTTTGAAAAATACACACCAATATAATAGATAGCAAACATTTTCATAATGTAACCTTTGAATATTAATATTCACAAGCATTAGAGTATGTGTCAATACAGGAATAAATATCATTATAAGAGTTTAATTTAGTGTAACCCAATCTATCATTAACTCGTTTGTTATCTGGTTGAATAGTTAAAATCTAGTCATATCCGCCATTATTACTTCTCCTCCCTCTTATTTTAAATATCCCATGATCTGACTGATGAAGCCCAAGCTGAGAAATTTATATTTCCGATAGATGATATCGCCTATGAATATATATTAAGTGGTTAATTATTAATCGTTTTAGGGCGTGTTTATGATTGCAGTGTTATGAATCATAGCTATGAAAATACTTAAAGTGTGACGTGCGCACGAATCATATCTATTACTTATGGAATACCTCTCAAGTTTAGTTTATTTATTTTGCAAAAAAAAACATGGGTAATAACTTAACAGTATCTTTACAAATAATTTACAAATAAAGGGTGGTTAAATGAAAATAGTCTTTTGTTTGGCGATGTCGCTTATTAGTCACTTGGTGTTTGCTTCTGTTCCTGCGGATGAAAATGAAAGGTTACTCGGTGCCTTGATAGCCAGAGGTGTCATTTGCGAAGGCCTTAACCGCGAACAGCAACAAAAGGCTTTGACAATATATTTACAGCGTAAACAGCGGCATAGCAGCATGAATAAACCGAGTAATCGAAAGCATTTGGTGTATCCCGACAGTGATGCTCCTAACATCAATACTGCTAACGACTTACACGCAGTAATGCCTAATTCGGAACCTGAAAATTCTAATAAAGAAAATGCCTGCATTCTACCGCCTGAATAATCCCGATTGAGAATGCTCATAAGGATTCAATCAACATGTTTGCTGAATCCTCATGAATAGGTTCTGCGGAGTGTAGTGATATTAAAATGGAAAATAATAACAAGGAAATATAATGAAAAAACTCAAACATACACTGGTTGCAACCGCGATCATCAGCTTACTTGGTGTCAATGCTGTACATGCAAAAACACCAGTAGACTTGGGGGTCGTTAATGAGGATAAGTTGGCCGAAATGCTGGTTCGCAGGGGATTACTTGATGATTCAGCGTCATTACAGGAAAGGTCTGATGCAGTAAAAAGTTACTTAGATAATAAAATAAAACATGGATTTAGTGGTGATGCTCAATTTGGTAAACAAGCCAAACATCACCAAAGTCGCATTATTAATGTTATCGAGAAACAACAGGGATTGAAAAAATCGAGTGTCTTTGCACTGGAAGTTACGAATAAGCGTACCGATAAAGTGTTGGCTCTTTTAGTCGATTTCCCCGACCTTCCATGGGATGATAACAAGCTGACTGAAGCGCATACTTCGATGCTTTATCCTAGCTATCCACCAGAACATTATCAGACCCTGTTATTCTCAGATACAGGCTACACTGGCCCGAAAGGCAATAACTTAATCTCTATGCGTCAATATTATGAGCAAGAATCTGGAGATAGTTATAGTGTTTCTGGTCAAGCTACAGGCTGGTATCGAGCAGAAAAGAATGCTGCGTATTACGGTGGTAACTCTGAAACGACCGACAATGACAAAAATGCACAAGCGTTAGTGCGCGAGGCCCTGGCACAGCTCGCTAAAGATCCGAGTGTGAATCTGGCCGATTATGATATCGAAGATCGTTATGACTTTGACGGTGACGGTAACTTCCGTGAACCTGATGGTGTTATCGATCATCTCATGGTATTCCATGCCTCTGTTGGCGAAGAAGCGGGTGGTGGTGTACTGGGTCCTGATGCGATTTGGTCACACCGCTTTAATCTGGGTCAGCCATATGTGCTTGAAGGAACGACGAGTTCTGTACCGGAACAATTCAATGGTAACTATGCAGCGTTTGATTATACGATGCAGCCAATAGACGCTGCAGCAGGGGTTTGTGCGCACGAATATGGTCACGATTTAGGCCTGCCTGATGAGTATGATACTCAGTATACTGGCGCTGGCGAACCTGTTTCTTACTGGTCAATCATGTCTTCTGGTAGTTGGGCTGGTAAAATTGGTGGCACTCAACCGACAGCATTCAGTTCATGGGCCAAAACCTTCTTGCAAAACGCAATTGGTGGCCGCTGGATCAATGACGAACGATTGTCTATTGAAGAGCTAAAGGAGAAAGATTTATTCTTTACCTTGTTCCAAACTACAGATAACGATCGCCCTAACATGGTACGCATTGACTTACCGATGAAGAAAAGTGAAGGATTAAAACCGTTCGAAGGGACTGCTCAGTTCCATTCCGAACAGGGTGACAGTCTGAACAATTCGATGAGCAGAAGCTTAGATATTCCAGCGGCAGATGCCGTTAAACTGGTATTTAAAGCTTGGTATCAAATAGAAAAGGATTATGACTTTGCACGTGTGCTGATTAACGGTAAACCAATCTCTGGTAATATTACTACTCTAGATGATCCGCTTAATACTGGTTTAGCGCCAGCGATTGGTGGTGAATCTGATGGTTGGATCGATGCTGAATTTGATCTGTCGGATTACGCTGGGCAAACTGTTACGCTTGGTTTTGATTACATCACGGATGGTGGCCTAGCAATGAAAGGACTATTCCTTGATAACATTGCTCTGATTAGTGATGGTGACCGTACGCTGATTGATGATGCAGAATCAACGTCGACATTTACTCTTGATGGCTTCAAGAGCAACACAGGTTTCTACGAGTCTAACCACTATTATTTACTGCAATGGCGTAGTCATAACGACGTTGATGAAGGCTTAAACAATATTAAACGTATGGGTCAACTAGTGACTTTCGAACCTGGACTGATTATTTGGTACGTTGATGATTCATTTAAGGATAACGCGGTAGGTAAACATCCTGGTCAAGGTTGGCTTGGTATTTTAGATGCTGATCAGAACGCGCTATTATGGGCGGATACTGGTCTTCCGGCACAAACTCGTTTTCAAGTTCGTGATGCCGCTTTTTCGTTACATGATCAAACTGAATTTAGTTTGACTGCTCGTGATGGCAATGTATTGGAAGATAGTAATCTTGCTGCCAATGGTCATTTTGCTGATAGTCAAGACTACAGTTTACCAGAAGCGCCAGATTCAGGGCGTATTGTGACAGAATATGGTCTCGTTATCGATGTACTAAATCAGGCAGATAACAACGAATACGGCGTACTCAAAGTTTCTTATTCAGAGACACCGAATGTTGCACCTCAAGCTATATTTGACCTTGTTGTTGATGGACTTGAAGTAACAACTACAAATAGAAGTACTGATAGCGATGGTAAAATTGATAGTTATCTATGGGATTTTGGCAACGGTCAGATCAGCAATGAAATTTCTCCGGTATGGAAGTATACTGAAAGCGGAAGCTACACGGTAACCCTGATGGTAACTGATAATGATGGCGAAACAGCTACTGTATCGGAAACTATTAATGTTGTTGCTCCAAATGTTGAACCTGAAGTTGGTGCGAAATATATTCACTTAGGTCGTCTAGTAACATTATGGTCAACGAGCACTGACAGTGATGGTCGTATTGTTGATACCGAATGGCAATTACCGAACGGTAAGACTAAGCGTGGTCGCCTTATTACGGCAATGTTTCCTTCATACGGTCACCATGTTGTGACATTGAAGGTAATTGATAATGATGGTGCTGTTGTCAGCAAGGTTATTAACGTTAAAATATAAATGTCATAAAAATGAATCAAAGCGCCCTCTTGGGGCGCTTTTTAGTTTCTTAAACCTCTCAAGTAAATGTAATACGAACATATATTTACTATATGAAATGCTAATTTATCCTCTCTGTTTTTCCTGTTAATGTACCAACTCAATTTAGCTAACTTAAGGACGAGTTCGTGCAGTCAAAATTTCTATGGATATTTTTTATCATATCAATTTCATTTTCATCACTCTCTTATGCAAAAGATTTTTTTCGTGTTAGTGGTGGTGAGCTGTTGATTAGTAACAATGGCATGACACATTCAGAAGTAGTGGAAATAATTAATAACGAAAAGTCATTCAAACGAATTTCATATAATCGTTATATTTTGAATGCGTCTGTGGGTGGTGAATTTGAAGTGAAGTTAACATTTGAGGGCGGAAAGTTAACTGGAATTAAGTCTAAGCAGATGGGAGGAGTGGACTACCATTAGCAACTCTTGTATCTAAAGATACTGTTTAAGTTGCGAAAACCTTACTTCTCTTTCTTCATTGGTATAGGTTATGTGCAGTACGTAAGGCTGTATATTAACCCAACAAATCACATTGTTACCCCAAAATAGCTACTCAGATCACGTTTACACCTCTTTATTGTTAATTATGTAGCGCAATTGTAATTGTTTTGTTACTTTTTTGCGGTCGATTGATAGCGACTCAAGCAGCTAAAATTTAATATTTATAAGGACGCCATTATGAACGAAAAATTAAAACTCGCATTATTTCAAAAGCTTAAAAACTAAAATAGCTTACGGTGAAATGAGAGTTTAATTGGTAACCACAGAAAGAATACTAATAGCTTAAAGTAAATAACAATATTTCAAGGACGGATTTAGCAGTATGCGTCGAATTCAAAGTGATCAAAACAGGGTGTTAAACAGCCAACTTTCCTTTCTCATGTCATCTATTTTTAAAAAACAAGATATAGCAAAAAGGATAGAAAGGCTTCTTCCAAAAATTCATGGACCCACTCCTGTTTGGCCAATAGGTAATTTGAAAGACTTTATTATGAAGCCTCCTTACAAAGTTTTGCAAAACTACCACCATCAATATGGTGATAACGTGAGTTTCTGGTTGTTTAATAAACCAGCTATTCTAGTTACACAACCTGAAGATATAAAATTAATCGTTGAAAATTCTATCGATATATATAAAAACTCGCCTAAGCATGCTGCTGGAAAATACTTTCTTAGTAGCGTATTTTTTGCAAATGGCTCTGAGTGGCATGATAAAAGAAAGGCTCACCCGTTTTCACATTCTGATATCAACACCTTGTTTAGTAATGCCGTAGTGACGATAAAACAACTCACATCTTGTCATGCGATATTGTTGAATCCTACAGATAGAAAAAAAGAAATTTTGCTTTTTGATGAAATGACTCAGCTTTCTTTCAATATATTCTCTCATCTTCTCTTGGACCAAGAGGGAACCAAGGATTTATTTGATTGTTACCTAACTCAAATGGAAGATATGCATAGAAGGGGAGCAACTCCTTTGTCCCTACCAAATTTGTTATTGAAAAAGCGAATCAAAGGGTGGAAACGATATGTAGAAAAAGCACTGAACAAATACGAACGAAGTGATAAAGAACAGTCAAACAAGCCAACAAATTTGCCACAATGGTTGAGTGAATTGAAGATCACAAATCGTGATAATTTTACCCTCCTACGAGACGAGATTAGTACATCGTTTTATGCAGGTACGCGTAATGTCGCGGCTACAATTAGCTTTGTAATCCAGCTATTGTCTGCACATAAAGACGTCTATCAAAAACTACAGCGCAGCATTGATGAATTTGTAACTGAACACCCACAGGGTTATTCCGATTCTGACTTAGATAAGCTTGAGTATCTTGACATGGTTATAAAAGAGACTTTAAGGCTTTATCCGATAGTCCCAGCATTTTTTAGGGAAGTGCTCCCAGGAAGAACCATAAAGCTCCCATTTGGCTCATTACCTGAAAAAACTCAGATCTTTATTTCTAGTTGGGTAACTCACAGGGATGCAAATTTATGGAAAAACCCAAATGATTTCATGCCTGAAAGATTCAATACCAAGCCTACAGAGCACTCTTATCTCCCCTTTGGTTCTGGCGATAGGATTTGTGTAGGTATGGGATTGACGCAACTGATAACCAAAGTGGTTATCGTCGAGCTTATGCAAAAACTTAATTTTCACTCAATTTTGCCTAGTAATAGTAGCCAAATTGACAATGAGTACTTCGCAGGAATCATTATCCCAAGCGATGGCTTGGCTATTGATATTTCTAAGCATTTAGTTAGTGAGGTTTAAATTGTTACCTTCTTCATTACCACAATATGATGTCTCACCGAATATTAGAAAAGGTGAATTGGCCAAGAAACAGCGGAAGTATCGATATAGAGTAAATAAGTCACTGCCCCCTATGGTAGAGTCAGCGAAGCTACCTTCCTCTGAAAAATTTGACCTACTGTACTTATATAGAAGATCAAAGCCACTCGTAACACTGGTGCTAAATGACTATGCTAATAAATTTGCCAATTGGATAAAGCCTGCGCGAAATCAAGAAGATTATTTAAAGGTATTCAAATTTATATCTGAGCCGACTAGATTGGCGCCTCAAATTAGTGACAAAGATTTCGCTTGGCAAAGGTTGTCTGGCGTAAATCCTGTTGTTATCTCAAGAGTTGAAGAAAAGTTACCCGAGGTACTATCTTTGCCGGACGGGATGCTAAGTAACTTAACAGGGGAGTCTTTAAATACAGGAAGTCTAATTGAAAGAGGGCTCCTATATATTGCAAATTATTCAATATTACATAATTTACAGCGAGGATCTTATTTAAATAGCAAAAAAGTGGTTCATGCACCGATCATTTTATTTTATTTAGAGAAAAATAAAGTCTCGGGCAAGTCGCACCTTACACCTATACTGATCCAACTGACGCAGGATCCGGGATCCAACCAAATCATTACTAAAAATGATGGTGAGCAATGGCAGTGCGCAAAATGGTACTGTCAAGTAGCTGATGCACAACATAATCAATTTGTATCTCACCTGGTAAATTCACATCTAGTGATTGAGCCATTTCCAATTGCAACTAATAGACAGCTTTCTGCAAAGCACCCCGTGTATCAGTTGTTAAAGCCACATCTCCAATATTCATTAGCTATCAATGAGTTTGGTAGAAGAGAGTTATT
>Ga0209292_1003926_pt1 | contig 16060 bp, 22 predicted proteins | sample GOMGulsemesocosm_2_FD_184634 | JGI IMG/M metagenome (GOLD analysis project Ga0209292, IMG submission 184634) | Methane-oxidizing microbial communities from mesocosms in the Gulf of Mexico - GOM9C Gulf of Mexico (SPAdes) (version 2) | ecosystem: Environmental > Aquatic > Marine > Cold seeps... | reverse complement strand
GGGACACCAGGCAGTATTCCGAAAAAATTAAGAGCAATGCGTCAAAGAGTAAAGCGTTATATATTGCCAGAAAAAAGAAAACGCCCCAAAAGTAGGAGTGTTCGAATATCTAAAACACGTTATCTTATTCAGTCAAAACATCCTTAACTGAATGGTGTTATCCTAGTCGGAGGCTTTTTAATCTCGGGATAAAATAATCTATGTGCAGCCTATTGAACATAAAGACTCTAATGCGCAGAGCCAAAACTGCACCGGTTTAAAATGTCCTATTAGAGCCTTATTTCTTACAGTTTAATCCTTTAAATATCCCATATATCACCGAGATGATTTCGCACCATCTTGGTGAGTTCCTATTTCAGTATGAATTTAAATAGAATCTCTGTTTTATGCACAATTGTACTGGAATTGGTTGATTGTAATTTCAGACTCTTAACTGTTTATCTTACCTTTACGTGCCCAATACTACCTATCTTAAGTAAATTATGAGATTTACATCAATTGAATTTAAATCACTCTGTGGTTACGTCACACTTTACTACGATGTTATTAGTTATGTCTTGTTGGCTAGTTTTTATATAAATAAATAATTTTATACATGTATATACTGAGTGATAAGGGATTAAATGAAGTACATATTTTTAACACTGGTTTTATTAATGTCACCATTTGTCAGCGCTAATGATAAATTTGCAATGGAAATGATTACAAGTAACTCTTCTGGTGGTTGGGGAGCTATTCGTTTCGAAACTGAGACTGGTAAATCTTGGCTTATTAAAGGTGGTATCTTTGTGGAAATTGCAGAGAGAAGAAGACTAGCAAAAGGCAAATATATCATAAATATGGTGACCACTAGAAAGGGCTGGTCTGCTACAAGAATGGATGTGTAATCAGGAAAAGCATGGTATTTAAAAAACCGAATGTGGTTTCCTGTTTTAATGTCTTCTGAAGAGTAATGTATTTAGTTTAGATGTGACTATTATATTCGCTTGTGGACTTCAGCAATTACTAAAACAGATAGCTGATGGTTACATCGGTTTACCTAATTGATATAAACCGCATAAGTGTAGTGGTATCGATTCTGTCTAAATAAGCGATACCACTACATCTGATATTTTGTCTTTTTCTGAGGCATAGAGGAGCTACACCCATGCTATGTCGTTATAAATACTTAAGCTTATTTAGGTATTCTAAAAGTACTATTATCCTTACACTTGAAGTTATAATACCTTGAGGTTTCACTGAATTTATAAAAGCCGCTTTGATTGCAATATGTTGCATCTAATCCCTGAATTATTTCAGAACGATTTTCAACAACATTAAAATCTGGGTTCGGCATCGACTCAGCTATTGATGTACTTTGGCAACCAGATATTAGTAGCGGTACAGAAAGAAATACAAATTTATTCATAAGAGTCCTATTTACACTCGAAGTTGTAATTATTTTTAGCGGCATTAAATTTTTTGAACCCTCGTTGAGGGCAGTCTAAAGTGGCATATGTTGCAATTGTGTCGATTGAAACGTCTGTTGAAATTCGGTAATCACTACCATCACAGGTAAATGCAATAAAGTAAGGTGATTGATGACCATAATCGGTAATAGATTTAAGTTTGACTTGAGAGTCACTACATAATTGATCTGAGGTAGATCTTAAATATTCAGACAAATTATTAAGTAATAATGGCATAGGGCTAGTAAATATTGATTTTTTTGCACTTATATCTATATTCATTTCGCTTTTAGAACCGTTAGAACAACGTCCTTTACTAGATAATTTAGTGTGAGGATAATCGCCCCCAGAAGAAATATTAACGTCAGATAAATAGAACTTATTATTTTCAGGGCACCCATTATAATCTTTGAATAATTCAAAATTATGAACCGACTTATTTAAGGTGTCTTCATTAATTTTATCCCTGAAATTTAATCCTATCTTACTACCTGAACTACATTCAGCCGATATATTTGATGCCGTATAACTATACTTTAAAAATCCACCACCTTCACAGTATTTTATATTTACAAAACTTCTAATATCTAGCTCATTATTAATTGTATTTTCATTTGATAATGTACTACATCCAAGTATAAAAACTGGAGACAAGAAATAAATCAAATATTTCACAAGTCGACCTTAAGTAGTTGTTATGATTATTGATTGTACAATATTTAAAACTCTATTTCTCTAACGAAAAATATAATGTTTAATCTTTCATTAAAACTGCCATATACAGCTATTGAAAAAATGACCTTATTTTTTAGATAAACGTTAGTTTGCTTACCTCTAAAGAGTACTTTTTCCTTGCGTTAAATTAAAATGCTAATAAAATCAATCGTGTACTTATCTTTGTTAACTATTACTAGGGCTTAAGACACAAATTGTAGGATTATCCCCTTTCTTAGTATCTGCTCTCATTTCAGAATTTATCTTATTTCTCATTTAACTAGTTGTTATTGATAAGGTGAATAGATTCAGGAAATCGAAGTATTCGTTATATAGATGTCATGCTTGTAAGGAGCTTAAAGTGAAAGTTGTTAGTAAAAATAAAGAACTTGAAAAGTTGTTAGTAAGACTGATAAAGAAATATGATGAAGTTTTAATATCTGTAGCTTGGGCATCAGCAAAAACAGAAGTGTTTAAGGTATTACTTCAAAATAAAAATAAGATTAAGGAAACAACAATAGGCACACATTTTTTTCAGACTGATCCTGTTGTTCTTGAAACTTTTGTTGATAGTGAAAATGTAAAATTTATAATGCAGTCAAACGGTGTATTTCATCCTAAAGTATATTTTTTCCGTAAGAGTGATAAATGGGAGGCTGTTTTAGGCAGTGCAAATATGACTGTTGGAGCTATGTCATCAAATAATGAAATTAGCCTTCATATATCAAGTGAAGATATAGACTCAGAAGGTGTGAAATCTGATTTGTTAGAAAGTATTACTGGCTATTTTCATGATGCAAAAACTGTGTCTAAAGACGATGCGAATATATATGCGTTAACTTGGAGGATACAACAAAGTAAATTAGATAAGCTCTCAGGGAAGTATGGTCAAACTAAATCAACAAAATCTTTGTTTGAAAGTGAGATTAGGCGGTTAGATTGGAATCAATATTCGAAGGCTGTTAAGGCTGACCCTTACCACGGAATTTCTGAACGTTTAGAGTTGTTGGATATGATTAGTCATAGTTTCAATCAATATTCTAAGTATAGTGATATGCCTATTGGAACAAGGAAAACCATTGCTGGATTACCAAATGACGATTACAAAAACTGGGGATGGTTTGGCAGTATGCGTGGTGCTGGTGTTTATCATAGCAATATAAATAATAATAACGTATATATTTCTGATGCTTTAGAGCAGATACCACTTACAGGAAGTGTTAATAAAAAGCAGTATATGCGTTTCATTGAGAACTTTGTGAAAGCTTTTCCAAATGGACGTGATGGTATTGGAACCGCAAGTCGATTATTAGCAATGAAGCGACCAGATGTTTTCGTATGTATAGATGCTAAGAATAATTCTAGCATGTGCCAAGATTTTGGTATTAAAGTTAGTGGGATGACGTATGAGCGATATTGGAGTGAATTAATCTGTCGAATTCATGATTCTATTTGGTTTCAATCGGATTTACCTAAAAACAAAATGGATCAGCGAATATGGGAAAACCGTGTTGCGTTATTAGACTGTATTTTTTACGATCACAAAGCGTAAAAAACCTTTATCTTTAGCCGTATTACCCATTCAATTTCGAGATTTACCATGAGACTTTTAATACTTATTTTACCCTTGTTTCTTTTTGGCTGTACGGCGACATTACTCCAACATACGCCAAATCCTGTTGAGAGCAAGGTGCTGGCGACTCAAATTATTGAGCAAGTTGTTGCAGAGCAGCCTTTAAAATATAGACCTGAAGGTATGCTTATTACAGATGAGTATTTGGCTTTTGGAGACGGCACTATATCTAAGGGCAGGGGAGTTGCTAGCTCTACGCTTATTTCGAATACTTCAGCAATCTCAATTGGTGTTACAAAAACAAAAAGTAAGCATGTTACATCAACACTCTATTTTAACTCGTTAGATGGCATGGAGTTATTTCATAAAAGAGACTGGTATATAATTCAGTTACGTAACGATGAAAATAATATAGTAAAACGTTTTTATACCCGAAGCAGGAAGAAAGCAGACAGATTTATTGATGCGATGAATTTTTATATATCCACAGCAAAGGACTTTGGGGTGTAGTGAATTTTATCAATGAAAATATTGAGTCATTCTTTTTGGTAAGCTGAATGCCTCAATCACAATAAATATAGTGCCTTTCCTTTCTGGAAAATAATCCTAGCTTTATAACCAGAGTTGCTTTTTCACCTATATGATAATCTTTACATTCAGATAATCCTTTAAAAATTAATCCTTTTTCATCTCTTACCTGCGCCTGGCAAACTCTCCCACCTCGAAAAACCATGTGGCAGTCACTCGTTATAATTGTCACTATTTTACGATCTTTAACGCCTATACCTTTATACTCAAACTGTATAATAGAATATATAACAAAGAACAACATAATCATCATAATCGATGTTTTAACCCAATATCTTATTTGCATTGTAAAATAGTTCTCGAAGTATAATCTAGGGCCGTCGTTCATTGAATTGAGCCCCCTTGAAGTTCATAGCGATTTGGAGTCGCCCAATAAAAGCCATAATATAGCTTACAAATAAATTAACATAGTTAAGGTAGACAATGAACGATACACATTTTTTAAGTGTCGAGCTTGATGTTGAGTCAAGATTCGGTTTCAAAAGTCGTTAGCTGTGATAGATGTTTTGCAGTGTATTTTACGACGGTTAAGATAGTTTTTGCTTATTACTTAAATCCAGCAGTAAGTTACTCATGATAATCCCCCCTGGTTAAATAATTTAAATTCATGCGCGTTCTAACAGTGTGAATAATATTGCGCTTCTTTAGAAATATAATTCCATCGCAAACAAATAAACTCCTAACGATAAATAGCCGTTCATCACATAGGAGGAAGCATGAGTAAAAACATTATTCTTTGTCTAGATGGTACATGGAGCAAACCAGATGAGGATCCGCATGCCGAAAACGAAGAAACTAATATTCGGAATTTGTGGGAGATCTTAGATAAAACCCAACCAAAGCGGCAAGTGGTGTATTACGACGAAGGCGTCGGTTCGGACTGGTACAATAGTCTCATTGGTATGATCTACAGTTGTGGACTGTTAAATAAAGACCGGCTTACTGAGACGGCGATTGAACATGCTTTCGATGTTTATAAGCATGCAGATAACCACGAAAAAAACAGCTTTAAACAAAATAATATCATGTGTCAGATCGAAGTGATTGGCGTATGGGACACTGTCGGTTCGCTTGGTATTCCTATCGGGTTCTTAAAAGAAATCACTCATCAATATCTTCAATTTCATGATACAAAACTTAACAAAGATGCCTTACATTAACGTTGCCTACAGTAATAACTTTTACCGGATCCAAATCAAAACAATCGAGTCTCATGATGAATCCCATATTTTAGAAAATAAATGGGATTATGCCCAAATCGATTATGTGATTTATTCGTAACCATATTCTTTTGGCCAAGCTCTTTCCGCTGCATCGAGTGGCTCAAATGATTGCTGTAATTCAGGTATTAAAACTAATTTTTCTTTTATATCATCTGGAACTGAATCGTAATATTTTTGCGGGTAAATGCTAATAAGGCTGAATGATAAATATTTTATTTTAGATATAAACTCTGTAATTTCTTTTTCTTCATTTTTATCATTCTCCGTATTTACAATTAATAGCAAGCGCATAAACTGACTATACTCAGGTTGCGAACAGCGATCTATAGCGCTAAAAGATAAATAGGCTAATGAGTCACTCGTTTCGAACGGCATCGCACTTAATTTTTCAATAACAGAATCAGGTAAAGTAGTTGCTTTCATGTCTGCATGACACTTAACAGATTTACTTTCATAATCCGCATATTTACCTTTCAATTGCTTGAATGCATATGCTCGAGTAGCATCCTCTTTAACTACATCAGAACAAGCTATCTGGCTTATTGCTATCGCTGTAACCATTAATAAATTTCGCACTATCATTATTTACCCTTCGATGCCGCTTTGCAACCATGAGCTAAGGTGCCCCAGAATAGGCGCTCTTTAGGCGTTGAATCTGATCTTAAAGCTTGTTTAAGTATAACTTTTTCTATTTGGTTTTGTGCATGTGCCTGTAAACCACCATACGAAAAGAAAAAAGCTTCCCAGTTTGAAGAAAATATACTGTAACTGACTGAACCCGCTGCACTACCTGCAGCTTCGACAGTATTAACACCCGTTTTTAAAATAGTACCTAAAATAGGACCAGCTGCTTCAGATGCAGTTTCTACAGCTTCTTTCGATATAGCTCTAGCTGGACTCAAAGTAAGACCTGCGAAAAGTGTAGATAATTGACCTAAAGTGATAGCCACCCAGCCAATTTCTAGACTAGTTTTTACACCATTTATAAACTCAATGGCTTCTAGGCTATCCTTATCAAGCGTCAATCCTACAATATTAGGGCATGTTCTTAAATTTTTTTGTTGCGTCATTAGATAGCATCCATATATAGAAAATAAGAGTATCATTATTGATTATCTATAAAGTATTAAATTAGAATGATTTATAAATGTAATTAACTGGAAGAGGCTTACCTCAGAATAACGCTGAAGCTATTATTCAAAGGGTTAGTTGTAATCTGTCTACTCGCAATCAGTATTCCTACATACTTTTTGATGTCCTGCAGCACTGAAGAGTTAATTTTTTATGCGACATCTTCAGAGTCTTCCTTTATGTCTGAAGTGGCAGATGTTTATTTGACTAACTTTAGAATTGATGAAAACGGCGTGGAAGAATTACAGACAAACTCGGGTGCAATTTTTCTTATTGCGATTCCAGATGTCGGCAAACGCGATAAGCTTTTAGTTGCGTTTGCAAATGCAGGTTTAGATCTTAATGAGGAAAGTCATCTTGATAACGATGGTCACACGCCACTTAATATTGCGATTATGAATAACGATGTGGAATTAGTCGCATTGTTAATTGAACTTGGCGCAAAAGTGACAATAAAAAAATCGCCTCAGCGCGTTGCAGTTAATACTTTTTAATCTTTATCACAGGTTTAACGTCTGATAATAGTATTAGTGCATGATACCTTAAGTGAGAAGGGATATTTATGGACGCTAAAAGATTAATCATAACCATGTTAGCCTGTATTTTAAGTGTTACTAGTTATGCTCATGAGTTAGATACAGCGACTGAAAAACAGCTGTTTAACAATTATGCCTTGGCAATGTGTTTAGCAACGGAATACAAAGATTCTGATATTCATGATGACGCCATTAAAGCCCTTAATGGTTATCGAGAGTTTGGCAACATGACATTGGAAGCTTATGCTGCGCTTAATGATACATATAAAACGTGGGAAACTAGACCATATACCGCCAAATCAGGCTCTACATTGGAATTAGCTCGTTGTATCGATTTTAAAAACTCAAAGGATGTTGCTGCCATATTCGATATGAACAACCCTTGTAAAGATCCAACTACGTGGGATAGCGCAGATGAATTTAGCGTTAGGTGCCAATAGCGGCAGGATTGGTTGTTTCATAAAAGAGACTGGTATAGCATATACGGTCTACGAGCGAGGGCGATAGCATAATGACTTTTGAATTCATAAAAGATAAGTTTTTATTGATCATCGCAGGGCTTGGATTTGCAGCATTTGCATTTATTGGGTCTCCTTTGATAACAGAATATATCGATGTTTATTTTATCGTTATCATTGTTGTGATGTTCTGTGTTGACAGGTTAGAAATCAGAAAGTTAAAAGCTGAAATAAAACAACTTAAAAGTAAGTCTTCGGCGGAATAAGTTTCATCATAATGACAGTTCGTAATAGGGGTAAAACTTGGTCGAGCGTAATTAAAGCATATCTGTAGTGTTAATCGCACTGCCATTTTTAATTAAATATTATGATTTTATACTGTGTTATTTGTATATTTCTCAGAGTCTGCTTTAATATCAGATTGGTATTTTATTTTATTTTTCGTTTAATTAGTCATTACAGAATAGGGTGAACAGATTTGGAAAATCGAGACGTCCTGTTATACCAATGTTAGGTTTATAAGGCAGACTATGGCATTCCGTTTGAGAAAAGCTCGACTAAGTGATACCCAGGAAATCGCATCAATCCATGTTAATTCTTGGAAATCGGCATTTGAGGGTCTAATGCCCGAACGGTATATCAATAGTTATACACTTGAAGATAGAAATTTTGAGTGGTTTAAAGTGCTAAAAAGTGGTTCTGAGTCCGTGATAATTGCTGAAAATAAAAGTCGGCTCGTAGGTTTTATATCTTATAGCGAAAGCGAAGACGAAGACTCTCTAGATCTAAATAAACTTTATCTCTGCCCAAGTATTTATGGTAAAGGTGTTGGCTACTTGCTCATGAAGCAAATGGAAAGTGAGGCAAAAACAGCAGGTATTAAACTGATAAGCTTGTATGTTCTCGACAATAATCAATTAGCTATAAATTTTTATTCAAAACAAGGTTTTGAATTCGGTGACGGCTGTGAATCAGAAGAATTCGAAGGTGAAGCAATAATTGATCTTCTGATGGAGAAGCGATTATTAGCCTAACATACAAGAATAGGTGTCGCGCAGCCGACACCCTTCTTTATATAGTAAATAACGTGTTTTATCTTGGTGGGTAGTTCGTCTTGAGGTTATAACATCGATGTAAATGTTATCAAATTCTCACTAGAGCTGGTGTAGATAAGGTCTCTAGTCTCCAATCTTATAGTACAATTGGCCTATCCAAATCGAAAATATCTATTTGCTTTTTCTCAAATAGATCCTCTAAAGCTTCATAACCTTTTTCTTCTGCATATACTCTTTCTGTTTCAGATATAGGGATAGCTAAAAGCCAAGCTACCGTCTTACTTTCATATTCAATTGCGCTTAACTCCTCGTCCCATAAGAAGGGGGTTACGAACATTAAGTGCTTCATGGTTAATGACTGGTCATACATATCTATTACGTCCTGTAATATTGAACCAGGGCAGCAAAACCATTGCTCATTGATTATTCTTTGATCTCATAGCATGGTTGAATGAGCATGATGTATAACTATTGTTATACATCATTGTCTTTTTTTAGAAGGGACTGTTCTTTTACATTAGCTTAAACCGATTTACTTTCCATTTACTCGCATCAATCATGTCCTCGGGATTAAGGAGATGAACAATGTGACATTTCTAAATAAATATCCCACATATCACCAAGATGATTTTGCACTATTTTGGTGAATATGCCTTTCGAGCTAACTCTAATTTAAATGTCTATTTTCAATGCTTATTTAAATATTTTATCCAAGACGTATTTCTAGGTAGCAGGGGATTTTCATGCCATTGTTTTCAGGTTATTCACATGTTAACTTTATCTTATTACTCAGTTTTTATTGATAAGGATTTCAAATCAGATGGCTAAATTTCTAAATACAAGCGCGACTAATTACTATCTTGAAGAATTAATTAAGGGTGCATCCGAACGCTTGGTTTTGATTAGTCCGTATCTCAAGCTGAATGATCGTATCAAAGAATTATTAGAAGATAAGAATCGATTAAAGATAGATGTTCGCATTGTATATGGTAAAAGTGAGCTACAGCCAAACGAAATTAATTGGTTAAAGGAACTGACCTTTATTAGAACTAGTTTTTGTAAAAACCTACATGCTAAATGCTATCTCAACGAAGAATCATGCATTATAACAAGCCTCAATTTATATGAATTTAGCCAAGTGAATAATAACGAAATGGGTATACATGTGTCTCGTGATGAAGATGCAGTTATGTATAAAGATGCCTACGAAGAGGCTCAACGGATCATCCGTATTAGTGATGAAATTCGTATCTCATTAGAAAAAATAATGCCTAAAGAATCACCCGAAATTGAAGTCAGCGAAAACATTAATGCTACTGATATAGCAAAATTAACATCATCAAAGCTTGCTAAGAAACTCGGACTTAAAACTCCAGATTTAATTGAGCAATTAACTTCTATAGGTTATTTGTCTCTGGTTGATGATAAGCACTCACTTACAGATAAAGGTAAGGATGTAGGTGGTGAGTTTAAATATAGTAAGCGTTTTGGTGCCTATTTCATGTGGCCAGAGAATACAGTTATTAACTAACGAATTAAACCTAACCGCATCCTCTAAATGCTCTGGTGCAAAATGCGAATACTTCATGGTATCGACAATTGATGCGTGTCCAAGTATTCGCTGCAGCACCAGAATATTCCCGCCATTAATCATAAAGTGATTCGCAAACGTGTGCCTTAACACATGGCTCATTTGCCCTTTGGGTAATTTAAATCCTGCTCGTTCCAACAGTGTGAATAATATTGCGCTTCTTTAGAAATATAATTCCATCGTAAACAAATAAACTCCTAACGATAAGTAGCCGTTCATCACATAGGAGGAAGCATGAGTAAAAACATTATTCTTTGTTTAGATGGTACATGGAGCAAACCAGATGAGGATCCGCATGCAGTAAACGAAGAAACTAATGTTCGGAATTTGTGGGAGATCTTAGATAAAACCCAACCAAAGCGGCAAGTGGTGTATTACGACGAAGGCGTCGGTTCGGACTGGTACAATCGTCTCATTGGTGGGATATCAGGGTGGGGGCTGGCTAAAAACATAAGAGAAGCCTATTTCGAATTATGTAAACATTATGAGCATGGCGATAAAATCTTTATTTTCGGCTTTAGCCGAGGCGCATATACCGCCCGTTCACTCGCAGGTATGATCTACAGTTGTGGACTGTTAAATAAAGACCGGCTTACTGAGACGGCGATTGAACATGCTTTCGATGTTTATAAGCATGCAGATAACCACGAAAAAAACAGCTTTAAACAAAATAATATCATGTGTCAGATCGAAGTGATTGGCGTATGGGACACTGTCGGTTCGCTTGGTATCCCTATCGGGTTCTTAAAAGAAATCACTCATCAATATCTTCAATTTCATGATACAAAACTTAACAAAGATGCTTTGCATGCATACCATGCCGTATCAATCGATGAGCAGAGAGAAACGTTTAAGCCTACCTTATGGGCAACGCGTGCGAGTACTGATAATCAAGTTATTGAGCAGGTTTGGTTTTCGGGCGTTCATGCTGATGTCGGCGGGGGATACAAAGAACGGCACCATTCTAATGTCGCATTTAATTGGATGATAGCCAAAATAAAACACAAAGTAGAATTAGATATTCGTCATTACCCTTACCCTGAAGATGTATCGAAAAAAATACATGATTCATACAAATTTTACTACGGAGGAAAGGAGCCAAGGGTTGCATCGGTAACCGATATAAATACCCCAAGTGTCCATGTCTCTGTACTCCAAAAATTAAAGCTCATTGTTGACTACATACCACTCGCGTTAGTTGATCTTAACAGTAGGAGCGGACTTGAACCTTATAAAGTCGTGGAGTAAAGCTAGCGGTATCAAATATCATTATATCTTAAAGCCCCTCAAGCAGAGAACTAAGCGGATTAACTCCGCTGGTAGCATTCGCTTTCATCAGCATCATAAGCCTTTTATTAAAGATTTTAATAAGATTTAGATGTTGGTTCGCACCGATAACGGTGCTTATTCCAATGGGGTAAGTCTCGGTTCGTAGCAGTACACAACAAGGTTGTTTTTTGTAATCGGTAATGTTTATGTTGATGACTTATAAATGAATTGGGATATGAAACTCATGCCTAGGACTGATATGAATTTAGATGAGGTATTAGTATCCTAGCATCTTTAAGTAACATGTCAGAATTCATTCAAAAGGAAGCAACTAATGCCTTTGAAAAGCTCGCTTAAAATCATAGTGCAAAGAAAGTTAGAAGAATACGAGGGGAATTATAATCATATGTATATAGATTCGAAAGGCAAAGTAACTATCGGGATCGGGCATCTTATTGCGAACAAAAGTGCAGTAGTATCAATCATGCTATATAAATCAAAACATGGGCAGCCAACCATGCCTGCGTCAGCAAAGGAAAAGCAAGACGAATACGATAATATACTTAAACAGAGAAAGAACTATAAAGCTAGTTGGTATAAACAATTTACTACGCTAGTGATGAAAAACACGGATATCAATACTCAGCGCGATAAACACATCACTATTTTTTATAGGGAGTTAAGTGGCATGTATAGAAAAACAAATGGATTTCCCAAAGACTTTGATGCTATGCCTGACGAAGTTCAACTCGCTTTGTTTGATATGATTTTTAATTTAGGGCAAACTAAATTACGTACAATTTTTACAAAGTTTAATAACGCTATCAAACAAGAGAAATGGGCTGAAGCAGCTAAGCAATCGAATCGCCCTGATGTTAATTCAGCACGGAATGCTTACGTTAAAACACTACTGACTGCTATGGACTCTAAGGCTAATCTGTCTTAATAGTGAGGACTACACGGATGAAAATAAATAAAATTAAGCTGCTATCAGTATTTGTATTATCAATAGTATCGTCGGCATGTACTTCAACGTCACTCATTCCATTTCCAAAATTTTTTAATACCAACGCATTTGTTGGTTTCGTTTCAATGAGTGATGGCAGAGGTCGGGTTTTGATGGACTATGAACTCGACGGTTCTAATGGCAAAGTTGTATTATTCAAGAGTTGTGATGATGTAAAGCAAACTCTAGAAACTGATATCGTCACACATCAATATTATCTTTGGCAATTAATACAAATAAACTGCAAAGCCATTGTGGAGTTTAATAATGCAAGTGTCAGTACTCAGAGTTACTGGCCTTCTGGTTTTGATCGTGAATTCATCGCCAACCTTCCCGCTACAGCTATTCCAAATCTTGGCGGGAACACGTTAGAAGGGCGAGAAGGTTTACTAAAGGATGTTGAGCGTGAGCTCGAAATTAATCCAATAAATACTAATAGCATTGAAGTAATCCTTAGTGGTGATTTAGCTATCACTTATACAGTAATGGCTCGCGGTGATTTTGACCACGATGGATCTGAAGATATTTTATTACGATTAGACTGGAGCATTTTAACCGCATTTGGCAAAGGATTTAGTTTATTACTGCTTTCAAACCCCAGAGATTCTACTGATGTAAAAATTGTTTGGCGTGATGGTTAATTAAAAATAGGCTCAAATGGTGAAAGAAAGTGACGTAGTCATGGGCGAGCGCAGATAAATTTAGCGTTAGGTGCCAACAGCGGCAGGATTGACGGTCTCTTTAAGTGAGGTAGGCCTTGTTTTAGAAAGTCTCATCGGGTTAACCGGATGGGGAATGTATTAGACTAATAATGTACCTTCCTCAGTATCTTGTCATTATTACCTAATAAGCGACTTATTCTGTCTATTTAAGGCTGTCGTTCTGCGGCGTTTTTAATTAAATATTATGATTCATTGAGGTCATTAGCAATCATGGAACATCGGATTTACTTTAAAGATAACCCTTGGCCAGAAGGTCATCCACTCAAGAAATTTATTTGGAGTGCAGAGCTTAGAAGTGGTGAAGTCTGGTTTCATTTCCACCTAGAAACCGCTGGCTATTATTCTGAAAGAGATATAGATGATGACGAAGACAAGGAGTATGAAAGTGATTGGAAAGCTCCAATCGTTTGGGGGAACTACCATAGTTGCACATTATCAACAAACGAATGGCACAATGGCGGCTTCAAAATTTGCTCAGAAGAAGAATACTCTTTAGAGCTATTGGATGGATTCGAGATCGAAGTGGATAGAAATTCCGAAGGCACTGGAGATTTGGGAGACCTAGCTTTTCATATATATCTTCTTGGTCATGACGCTGCAGCGAAACACAAAATAAAATTTGTACGTATAGGGCGGTCAACATTCAGCATAGAGTGGTCTGGTAAAATCGCACAGGCGTATGCTGGAGATTATGATTTTAAGCACGATTTCAACACAAAGATAAATGGCGTCGCGGCTCCGTGTTTGAGTCACTTGGTACGGAAACTATGAGCTCCCCGATAATTCTAATTACTATACTCTGTTGCCTGGCTGTATACGCGGGAATTTTCATTACTGACCATGTAGTTAAGTCTGATTTTTTTGATAAAAAACAGAAGGTTATTTTAATAATCGTGGCATGGTTGTTACCAATTCTTGGCGCTGATTTAATTTTTAGTTTATTAGCTGAAGATAAGCCAGTTAAGAAAAGATCTAGTTTTTATTTACAAGGAGTTTAAATGTGTTTCTGGGGTTTTTTCAAAAAAAATAATGAAGATAACAAGACAGATTTATCACCTGATATTCAGCTGCAATCTAATCATCTTTCTAAAGGACAAATGGTCCCAATTCGAACCGATTTATCGTTAGATGGTAAAGAGGAACCTTTCTTATCTTTTCTTATTAAGGAGAGTGATGAAAGCATTGACCTTTTGAGACATGACCCATATGTGGAAGTATCATATGGGGGGGTTACATTTAACTTTGAAGACAATGTATTTGTCTTATATCTTCTTGTTAAGATGGATGAAAAGTCTGATATGACATATGAAACCGCATTTTCTCTTTCCCAAAGTGAGATGTATGAAGATTGCGAGGTATTTTCTAAGCAAGATGGTATTCAAATAATACTAGCTGGTGAACTAAGACAAAAGATTATAATTGTGAAAATGGATACGATTCATCAGAGTATTGGGGCACTCATTAAGCTGAAAGAAAAAAAGGGCTTGAATTGGTCGATGGAACAATTTATGGAATGTGTAAACTTTCTTCAAAGCCAAACGGCAAATCCTGAAGAGCTTTGGGATTTATTACAAGATGCAGGTGGATTCCTGGAAGTTAACGTCAAACAATCCTAGCAAGCTTTTATTTGTCTTAACTATAAATAATTGACCGAATTCCTCATATACCCAGAAAAATAATAATTTAATCTGAAGTATGAGCTTATTTTTTATTAGGAGGGATAGTGAATCATCATGAAGTAAGCTCGATAATAAACAGCTTTGTTTCAGAAGAAAGTGTTGTTGATAATATGAAACGATTTATATTAGAAAATAAAGTTGAAGCATTTTCATTTTTCGCAGGAGTTATTGCCGTCATTACTGCGTTAGCAGCCGCTTTTTTTAGTTTTTCAACGGTGTCATATATTTCACTTTTTGCCTTTTTCGCATTTTTAGTACTGTATTCTTTATCTTCATTTATTTCAACTTTACGCTTTTTTATAGGCGCTACAAAAGAAACACTATTAAACATCGACAATAGATATAGAGCTGACTGTCATGTGGCTGAAGGTATATCGTCATACTCAACGGATAGTATTGAGCAAGTTAAGACACTATTTGTAAATAGGATTATATACCTAGAGGCAAGGGTTGGCTTTGTCGTCGGTATCGTCGATAAATTAGGGATTGTACCTGCAATAATTATGATTTATTTGGCTTACATTAGAGTGTCGGGTGGAACCGAAATTCTGGATTTATCCCCTTTTGTGATCGGTATCGTTTCGGGAGTTTATCTGGGTGCAATTAGCGCTCGAGTAATCATTGATGCTTTAAGGGATAAGATTGCAATTTTAGAACTTTCTCTAGAAATATCGTCAAAAAGAAAAGCATTTAAATTACCCTAAATAATTTTTAAGAAGTGGGTAGATGCTTCTGGGCATGCAACTATTTGGAGTGGACTACAGTGCACTGATCATTGCTACTTTCCTCAATCAAATAAGGGATATTTATGGACGCTAAAAGATTAATCATAACCATGTTAGCCTGTATTTTAAGTGTTACTAGTTATGCTCATGAGTTAGATAAAGCGACTGAAAAACAGCTGTTTAACAATTATGCCTTGGCAATGTGTTTAGCAACTGAATACAAAGATTCTGATATTCATGATGACGCCATTAAAGCCCTTAATGGTTATCGAGAGTTTGGCAATATGACATTGGAAGCTTATGCTGCGCTTAATGATACATATAAAACGTGGGAAACTAGAC
>Ga0209292_1003918_pt1 | contig 16090 bp, 8 predicted proteins | sample GOMGulsemesocosm_2_FD_184634 | JGI IMG/M metagenome (GOLD analysis project Ga0209292, IMG submission 184634) | Methane-oxidizing microbial communities from mesocosms in the Gulf of Mexico - GOM9C Gulf of Mexico (SPAdes) (version 2) | ecosystem: Environmental > Aquatic > Marine > Cold seeps... | reverse complement strand
TAACACCATCTTTTTCTCTGGTTAACATCCCTTTTTGATTCATTGTTTGCATCAACTTTAGGGTTGAGGTATAGCCTATATCATGTTTTTTATTTAATTCATCATTAAGCGTTCTGACTTTACTAGGGCCAAGTTCCCACAGTATTCTTAGCACTCTCATTTCTGAATTTGTAATTTTATCTTTCATCTTATTAACCTCTCCTTTTCTCGCTGACCCAATATACGTCTACAAACGTACGTTGTCAAGATGAGGTTAGTACTTGTAAATAAGGTAAGTAGAAAGTAAACCTTAAATCTAATATTATCGAGTAGATAGAGAGTGTTAAAAACTTAAAGCAAGTCAAAATAGATTTTAAAAAACATTGTGAAAAGGGTAAAACAGTTGGTTATGATATTGTGATGAGCTGGCTTATAGTGTCGGGGGCTGTTTTTATATAAAAACAATAATTAACAAATAGTTAATGGTTCTACTAAAATTAAACCTTTAATTAATCATCTATTATTTATGTAGTCACTTGAAGTTATATTGGTGGCATAGCGCCTTAGACTTAATACTCTAAATTCGATTGAAGTTTGAATGATTGCAATGTCCACTTTGGGGATTTTAGATCTAACTCCTTGCACAAATGTTAGGCAAAATTTCAGTAGTAATTGGATGCGAGTTTTTAATTGAAAACGAAGCTTTAGGCTCAAAGTTAACATCGAGTGTTGGAAGTTCAACGGCAGCAAGGAGCTACAACTTGCCCCACAAACAAGCAGTGAATTTGGTTAGAATCGTCTGTAGTTTGGTCGTGGGTTCACAATATATAATGTCCGCAATTGGCTATTTGTTATCTTTAAATAATACCTAAGCTAACGACCGTTCATGGCTAAATATCACTTTATAATCAAGCTGAGAATGGTACTAAAGTGCTGATACAGAATATTGACGTAAACCTCATAATTACCTATTGTTATTAGGAGGTAAATAACTTTAAACAGTGATTAATTTCGTTAAAATATGCTTTATTGGTAAAAGTTGACCTGCTATGTGCAAATAGAGCTGCATTCGTTTTAAATAATTCAGAGGAAATTCCAAATAGCATGAATAGAGTTACGAATTTCACCTCGATTCTTTTCATTCTATTACTGTGCGCAGATGTAAATGCACAAGCAAAATTACAAATAATGACTGAAGAACTTGCACCTTTTCAGTTTCTTGATTCTGATAATACTCCAACAGGTGTAATGGTCGAAGTCGTTCAAGCTATAATAGATGAAGCAAATGTACCGGCGTCCATTGAAGTAATTGGTTGGACCAGGGCGTATCGAAAAACTTTGAAAGAAAACAACACTCTTATATTTTCAATCATGAGAACACCGGAACGAGAAAAGTTGTTCAACTGGATTGTGAAATTGTATAAAAATCGTGTATATGTTGTTAGTTTGAATAATGATATTGGATTAATCAATCCAAATAATGCAAAAGAATACACTATAGGGACTATGGCTGAAGATGTGTCTGAGGAAATGATACGTAAATTAGGTTTTGAAGATAAAAATATCACATTTGGCGCTGATTATATCCAGCTTTGGAAAATGCTTTATCATGGCCGATTCGATTTGATTTTAATGAGCGAGCAAAATCATATTCTTCAATTAAAAAAACTTGGCTACGATTTAAGCAAGTTAAAATATCATTTCGAGATAACAAACTCTATGAGTGATATGTATCTAGCGGCTAATATCAACAATGCAAAACCAACCATGGATAAATTAAAAGTGGCATTTAAGACTATAAAATCCAATGGAGTTTATAAAAAAATATTATCAAAGTGGAAGGTTCAAGTTGATGATTAAATTTAACTTTGATTATTTAACATAAAACTACAAGTTATTTTATTGTTCTTGTCTGTATATTGTAAAAATCGACCAAAATTTGGTTTCAGATCTAATTTATCAAGTATCTCGATGGCATAGTTTGATGTTTAGAAATGATACACCCTAGGCAAGTATGTTGATATAACCATCAAAGCACCACAAGCTAACGTCAGCTTATGGCTAATAGAAGCATTACCCTCTTACATATGCATAATGTCTGCTATAAATAAATTTTAGTGTATCAAGCCATACTTATAGCCCCTATAAGAAAGGAGCAATATTATGGATAACAGCAAATCAATTTCACGTAAAACCTGCTGGAATAAAGGCAAACTAGTTGGTCAAAAACGTCCCCTTAAACTCGAAGAAAAATATGGTCAATCTAGATACGATCAGAGCTGGCAAATAACCTGCGAGAATTAACGATGTTTAATTTGGCTTTAGACTGTAAATTACGCGCTTGTGATTTTATTAAACTAAAAATTTTGGATATTACTCATGGAGCTACTATTCAGTCCAGAGCCATGCTTATTCAACAGAAAACAGGTAGTTCAGTTTAATTTGAATTACCCCCTAAAACTAGAAAGTCACTGCAAGAATGGATAGCACAAAAATTTGTGGGCCGTTCAAATTTTACTTGGGCATACGAAACTAGAGAGCACGGTTCTTTATCTTGGTGTTAAAGTAGAGACGCGCTTGAACTTTCGGAAGCAACAGATATTTAATTCCCACTAAAGGCATGGACGATTTCTTCAAAGATAAGAAAAAAGATCTTAGCCTTGGCTTATCAAGCGACATTTGAATCGATGAAAATCAGCCCTGCGTTAGATAATAGTTTACCGTCACGCACTGCTATGACTGGAGTTTTACGTTCGTGAGGATTTAGCCGTTGCATTAATTTCCAAACCCGAATTTCTCCGGCTTTATAGTTTCTAATTTCTCGTTAATATCTTTGCCAAATCAAGAATTTTCCAAGTGTTGGATACGCTACTTACCATAGATGGTTATCAATATCCGGCAAAAACAAATTTATTTTCCTGCCGGATTGTCGACTGTTTTTTGGCTTTTCGTCAAGTTGAAAATATGGTTGTTATACTTTATTCACAACGTAATGACGAGACCGGACGAGCACTGGCGGCCTTATACGAAAGACCGGCGACGGTTAACCAGGAAATTGACAAGGTTAACAAGCTTGCAAGCAGAAATAACCACCATTGCACGTCAATTCTTACGCTAAACCCTTCTAACCAATAACTTGTTGATAAATAGGCTATTGGCCAAGAAAGAATGTTAGCGATTAATACCAGTTTACTGAATTCTGAAGTTAAGGTCAGTACTAAGTTACTGGTACTAGCTCCTAAAATTTTTCGAAGTGCCACTTCCTTACGGCGACGTTCAGCGGTGAATGATGCCAAACCAAACAAACCAATACAGGTGATGATAATGATCAAACCGGTAAAGTTGAGTAATAAGCTGGTTTGCTTATCTTCTTTTACATAGAGCTCATCAAAGTTGGCGGTCAGTAAGGTAGAATCAACCCTTGGCATAGCAAACACTTTACCAAAAAGTTGATCTACTTGAGATTTTACTAAGAAATGATCAGCAGAATCATATTTTATCGCGAGTGTATCTCGACCCTGTAAAAAGTATCCGAGAATGAAAAATATTGGCTGTATCGGTTCGTGAGCTGAAACAAAACGTAGATCTTTGACTACGCCTACTACTTTACCATTATTAGTCGTTCCTCTATCCCAATTCCATTGCTGACCAAGTGCTTCGTCAGGAGTTTTCCAGCCCGCCATTTTCATCGCTGACTCATTAATGATCACACCTGCGCTGCCACTGTCGCTTGCTTTATTCATTTGGTAGTAATCTCCTGGATATTGACGACTAAAATCACGACCAGTCATTAATTCTAAGCCAAGTGTCGATAGATAATGATAGTTAACACCTACCATTGGAACTGTATCAAGGGTTTCTCCATTGTGAGGTAAGTTTACAGAAGTGATAAAATTAAATTTCATTGTCGGTAGTTGCTCACCACTAGTAACCGATACTACTCCTGGAATGTTTTTTAGCTGATTTTCAAAGGTGTCGAAGCCTCGAATGAGTTCACTGTTTTTAATTTCAGGCATAACCAACACTTGCTCTCGTTCGTAACCTAGCTCAAGGTTCTTAAGGAAATTTATTTGCTGGTAAACGGTTATTGTTAAAATAATCAAGACCACAGCAATGCCACTTTGTAAGCAAACCAACAATTTTCTAAACAAAATAGACGATTTTCCGCGGTTGAAATCGCCACTTAAAACCCTCAGCGTGCTGAATGACGAAATAAATATTGCCGGATAAGCACCAGCAGACAGTCCAACCAGAAAAATCATGAGCAGCAAGCTAAAGCTTTCTGACCAAGAAAATATAAGTTCGATGCTTTTGCCAGTAAACCCATTGAACCAAGGCAGTAATGTTTCCACTAAGACTAGGGCAAAAACCGTTGAAATAGATACAATCATCACCGCTTCGGCTAAAAACTGCTGAATTAATTGTTGTCGACTTGCTCCTAATGCTTTTCTTACACCCACTTCTTTTGCTCGTAATGATGAACGGGCAGTCGCCATATTAATAAAGTTGAAACAAGCTACGAGTAAAATGAATAGCGATAAAACTAAGGCGAGCTGCACCGTTTGGTATGAGCCATTGGTTTTCATTTCAGCTAAAAAATTTGAATGAAGATGAATATCCGCCAACGGTTGTAAGAATGCCTCAATTTTGGTATTTCTGCCCTCGGTCATTAATTGTCCCAGTTTACTTGCAATTTCGTTGGGTGAAACACCTTCTTTTAACTGAACATAAGTAAAAGCTGAGTTTGAATTTAAATGGCTAAATAGTGCAGGTGAATACTGTCTTTGTGTTGCCATTGAATAGAGAGCATCAATATTAAGGTGACTATTACCAGGGATATCTTCAAATATACCTGCAATGGTTAAAACTAATTGGTTGTTCAATTTTAGTGTTTGACCGACAACATTTTCATTGCCAAAAATACGCAGAGCGAGAGAACGTGACAATAATAATTGATCTGGTTTAGTGAGTGCATCACTATCAGCACCGAATACAGTGGGAATATTAAAAAACTGTTTAATATTGGCTGTCGCTGACATCAGGGAGAAGCCCGTTAATTTTTCATTATCTTTATAGAGCCTCATATTAGAAGAATCGCCACCGAGATGAGTAACAGCCTCAACTTCATCACTGAACTGATTTTCTAACACAGAGCGTAATTTTGCCGGCGTGACCGCAATCCCTTCAGCGCCAACATCGTATTCTAGATAATTTTGAGCTATGCGATAGCTGTTGTTAACGTTTGGCTGAAAAGCGTCATAACTAAGCTCATCTTGGGCAAATAACCACATAAGAATACTTGCGGCTATACCTACAGATAAACCGATAATATTAAGTGCACTATGTAGTTTTTGTTTAACCAATGCCCGCCAAGCGGTTAATAAGTAATTTTTAAACATACCAGTGCTCCTTTATGCTTCTTTTTGTAGATTTTCAACATGAATTGCTTGCTTAGCCATAACCTGACCATCAAACAAACGTATGCTGCGATTAGCGTAAGCTGCATGTTCTTCTGAGTGGGTGACCATAATAATAGTAGTGCCTTGCTGGTTGAGTTCCGTTAGCATATTCATCACTTCTTCTCCGTTATTTGAGTCGAGGTTACCGGTTGGTTCATCCGCCAAAATAAGTTTAGGTTCAATCACCAAGGCACGCGCCACTGCAACTCTTTGTTGTTGGCCACCCGATAATTGTTGCGGTAAATGACTAGTTCGGTGTCCTATATTCATTCTGTTAAGCACCGCTTGAACCCGCACTTTTCGTTCACTAGTATCAATTTTTTGATAAAGCAGAGGAAGTTCAACATTCTCATAAACAGTTAGCTCATCAATCAGATTAAAGCTTTGAAAAATAAAGCCTAAGTTATGTTTTCTAATTTCCGCCAGGGCTTTTTCACTGAATCCTGCAATATCTTTGTCATTAAAAATGTATTCACCTGAGGTTGGCGAGTCCAACATGCCTAAGGTGTTAAGTAAGGTAGATTTACCACAACCTGAAGGGCCCATGATGGCAACAAATTCACCTGTGTCGATTTGCAAAGTAATATTATTTAATGCTGTGGTTTCAACGTCTTCGGTTGTGAATGTTTTACAAATATTATTTAAAGTGATCATAATTAATTCCTTGAATTCTTGTTATTTATTTTTATATTTTGTTGTTAACTTTAATTGTCATTACTAGTTGGTAATTGACAGCGTATCGTTAAGCTTAAATTGGTTGTAACTAGAGGTAATAACTTGCTCATTAACTTCAAGACCAGAAAGCACCTCTAGGTATTGTGGGTTTTTACGGCCCAGTATTATGTTTCTGCGCTCGGCGGTTTGACCATTATCGCTAACCACGAATATCCATAGGCCACCTGTTTCTTGATAAAAACCACCGCGAGGAATTAATACCGCTTGTTTTTCATCACTTAAATGTAATTTCAGTTGAAAGCTTTGACCCCTATTTAACTTGTCTGGCTGTTCGGAGGAGAAAGTGAAATCAACTTTAAATTGACCATTTTGCACTTTTGGATAAATTTTCTTTATCGATAAATTGTATTGCTGACCTGATTGTTTAATCGATGCAGCTTGTTCTAACGCGACCCTATTAAGATAAAACTCATCAATCATTGCGGTCATTTTAAATTCATTAATATTGTCAATTTGACCGATACGAGCACCACGTGAAATGGACTCACCCAACTCAGCATCCAACGAAGTGAGGTAGCCATCAAACGGCGCTTTAACTAAGAGTTCGTCAAGGTTTTTACGTGACAGTAATAAATTTTTGGTTAATTGTTGAGTACTATCTTCTAACTGTGCCATCTGCACTTTACGTATTTTTTTATTTTGTTGTTGGCGCGCCAAAGAAATATCACGTTTATCTTGATAATAAGTCAGGTCATCTAACGTGGTCAGATAAGTTTCTTTTGCGATAAGATTACTCTCAAGCAGTTGCTTGTGTTTCTTTTCCAGTCTTTTTAATGAGCTAATTTTATAGTTAAATTCTACTAAACTGTTACGAATATTGAGCTTATCTTGTGCCATTGCCAACTTGGTATTTTGTAAATTGTTTAATTGCTCAGTAATTTGCGCTTCGCGGGTTATCACTCCAAGTTGAAGTGAACTATTGCTCAGTTCAAGTAGTTTTTGCCCTTTGGTGACATAACTGCCTTCTTCAACAAATTTATTTTCAACACGGCCACCTTCGTTTGCATCAACATAAATTGTGATTTTTGGTTCAACCATGGCACGCAACTGTACAAAGTCTTCAAAACGATGCTTTTTAACTGTTGATATTGTTAATTGTTCTTTGGCTATTCGGTAATGGTTTTGACTGGCATTGCCTAAAAAAGTATAGCTACATGCAATCACTCCAATAATGCCAACTGATAGCAACCATTTTCTCTTGTTTTGTATTGCAGTTGAATTAATTTTTTTGTCCATTGGTTTACTCATTTTATTATCAAGAACTAATCTAAAGATTGCAGGCACTATGCCAACTCATAAATTTCCTTTATTACAATGGGTTAGTTATTTAGTTGACCTGCAACTATTGATTATGAACGATATCGTGCACCAGCATTGTTCGATATCGTTCATTTTACTGATGCAAAAGTTAAAGTGGTGTAATATGTTAAATAAAGCTTTTAAAATATGTTAATACACTTTAAATTGTTCATTTTCGAACAACAAATGCGACAGATATGAACTCAAAAAGTGGCTCAATACTGATTATCGACGATAACCAAGATATTCTGATAGCCAGCAAAATGTTACTGAAAAAAACATATCCATTAGTTGTGACTGAATCAGATCCTAACCGCATTCCAATATTATTGGCCAGACAAACCTTTGATGTCATTTTGTTAGACATGAACTTTAGTCTGGATGCCAGCAGCGGTCAGGAAGGCTTTTACTGGTTAGATAAGATATTATCGTTAGACACTAATGCAGTGGTCATTCTGATGACCGCTTATGGCGATGTGAATACTGCGGTTAAAGCCGTTAAAGCTGGCGCCACAGATTTTGTTTTAAAGCCTTGGCAGAATCAAAAACTTTTTACTACCATAACGTCTGCTATGGCACTTAAAGAAAGCAGACAAGAAGTCTGTGTGCTTACCGAAACAAAACGTCAATTAAGTGCTGAGCTTAACAAGCAACAGCAAGACTTTATTGGCGAGAGTGAGGTGATGCAGCAAGTATTCAATGTGATAGAACGGGCAGCAAAAACCGATGCTAACATTTTAATTTTGGGTGAAAGTGGTACGGGTAAAGAAGTTGTCGCTAGAGAAATTCATCGTCAGTCATTAAGAGCACAAGAAGTGTTTATTTCTGTAGATGTCGGCAGTCTTTCTGATAATTTGTTTGAAAGCGAGCTCTTTGGTCATCGAAAAGGTGCTTTCACTGGCGCACAAGAAGAAAGGTCTGGCCGTTTTGAATTGGCTAATAATGGTAGCTTGTTTCTTGATGAATTGGGCAATGTGCCTTTGGCTCTACAAGCTAAATTATTAACCGCGATTCAGCAAAAGCGAGTGACCAAAGTCGGTGGTAATCAAAGTGTCGAGGTTAATATTCGTTTAATTTGTGCAACCAACGAAAATTTGATTAAAAGAGTTGCCGAGCAGAGTTTTCGTCAGGATTTATTGTATCGTATTAATACGGTGGAAATCCACTTACCACCGCTCAGAGAAAGGAAAACAGACATTCCCTTGTTGGTTGACTATTATCTGCAAAAATTTATTCAAAGATATAAACGTCCATCGCTAGAGGTTACTAAATTAACTTATAATGCCCTAATGGATTACCACTGGCCGGGCAATATCCGTGAGTTAGCTCACTGTATAGAAAGAGCAGTAATATTATCCCCAGGTAAAGAGTTGGATTTAACGTCTATGGGACTATCGTCATCAATTGATATTGAACTTATATCAGCTGATGATAAAGGTGACAGTAATCAATCAGAGCCAATGGCTGTGAATCATGAATTGCCAACGCTAAACATCGCACAATTGGAAATTACCGCGATGCGCGCGGCGCTAAAACAACAGCAAGGTAATGTAAGTCAAGCGGCAAAATTGTTGGGTATCACCCGGATGTCATTATATCGTAGGATGGAAAAACATGGCCTTTAATTATTTAAGACGATTTAGAATACAAATAATTCTACGGGTCTTGTTGTTATTAGTGACTATGTTTGTTTTTTTACAAACAATTTATTTTCAACAACATTATATTATTTCAGCTATTGTTCTCGTGGTATTTTTTGTTGCTCAAATAGTTAGCTTTATCCGTTTAATAGAAAAGCAATATAAACAATTGTCCCATTATGTTTTGTCATTAAAAAATGATGATGGGGCGCAGACTTTTCGTCACTTAATTAATGACCCATCTACCGCCGACTTTGGTGTTGCTTTGCAGCAATTAGCTGAGTATTTCAAAGATTCCAGGCATGTTTTACAAGAGCAAACCTTATTATTAACTACTGTCTTACAGCACAGCGACGCAGGCATTATTGCTTTTGATCAGCAAGGAAAAATAAGCCTGTGTAACAAAGCTTTTCAGCAACTTATTTTTTACAAAAAATTACACCAGTTTGACGATTTAGTCAGCCATCAACCTTTGCTGGCACAGCATATTACTAAGCTTGGTCAACATAGTAGTGGCGTATTGCAAATAGATATTGATGATGAAGCACATAGTCTTATGGTTAGAGTTACTCAGGCTAACTTAAAAGGTCAGATGGTGACTTTGGTTGTGGTGCAAAACATTCAACAGGAATTGGCACAACAAGAAGCCAAGTCATGGCAACAATTGACTCGGGTTTTAACCCATGAAATGGCTAACTCCATTACCCCGATAGCCTCATTAGCTAATACTGCTCACTTTATGGTTGAAGGTCAAGAGTGTTTGCAAGGAGAGGATTTAGACGATTTAATGTTTTCATTAGCCACCATAGATAAGCGTAGTCAGGGACTTTTAACCTTCATTGATAGTTACCGCGATCTAAGTCAGTTACCTATGCCTGAATTAGTAGTAATAGATATTGTTCAGTTGTATGAAAATAGCATTAAATTATTGCAAAATAAAATTAATGAAATTTCGGTATCTATTATTGTCGAGCCGATAAACCTCAAAATCTCGGCGGATAGCGTACAACTAGAGCAGGTAATAATTAACTTGCTACTCAATGCAATAGAAGCTCTAGAAAATACCCCTGCACCCAAAATATCGTTAAAGGCAGGATTAACGACTAGAGGGCGAATCTTATTGCAAGTAATAGACAATGGCTGTGGCATGGTTGAAGAAATTCAACAAAAGCTTTTTCTACCATTTTTTACCACTAAAGCTCGAGGTACAGGTATCGGATTAGCCTTATCTAAGCAGATCATTGGGCGTCATGGTGGTAATATCAGTGTACAGTCATCTATTGGCTCAGGCACAATCATGGCTATCACCCTCTATTAGGCCTTGTTATATCATTAAGGAGCTTGCCAATTTAAGGGCATCCCGCTCATCGGTTTTTATTCTCTCACCTGTTTTTTTGGATATGAGTGCGGGAGCCACGACATAACAACAATAGCCCAAACTGGTCAGTAATCGGTAAATAGAACAGCCACACGGACATGCTCCATAAACAAAATGCAGTGTTGCGTGTGGGTATTTGGATTGAAACTGTCGAGCAAGTTTGGTGATACCGACTTTAGTTGTATTTATATTATAGCTTTTCCGGTTATACCAAATTTATTCACCTTAATATGTGCTTTTTTGGATACTTCGTCGATAATAACCAGTGCAAGTCACTATTATTATTTGTTAACGGGAGAATTAAGCTGTGGTAAACGAACCATCTCACTTCAAATCCCCATAGCGCTAACACATAAATTGAACCGTATTTAGTATCCCGCGGTTTCGTCCTTGTAGGCCAGTCAGACATCTGCTCGTTGAATATTAGTGTGCACTGGTATGCCTGTTGTATGGAGCAGCTGTCTGACAACCCTTAAACAAACCAGCCAGTCGCGCAACTTCATTTTTTGATGTGACAATTGTGCTATATAGTCATTCAGTCCACTCTCTACTATCATTATTAGAAGCAGACACTCACGCAGATTAAAATAACGAAGTTTAGCCCATTCCTTATACACCTTTTGCGATTAATAAGTGAATTGAGTACAGATTAGTTATTTCAAAATTGAGTAAAGCCTTGTAACATCTCATCTATTAATCAGAAGAATAAAGTATAGGTTGTTTTGGGATTTACATTAATTAGGATGATGGACTTCAGATTCGGTTTAACCTTTGTCTGATTGCACAAACTCTTCTTTTATTAATATCAAAATAAGTTCCTCAAACTATCCGACTTTAAATCTGTACTAGATGCTGACCGAGATCACATTGAAATGGGATCCTGCGTCATTAGTAGCTTTTATAAATAATTTGAAACCGTTTAAGAGATGTATTATGCCAATAGCCATTCGTCAGCTAACCCATTATTCAATAACCGCATTAATGTTAGTATTTTTAGTTGCCTGCGGAGGCGGTGGAGGTAGCGAAACACCCGATCCTATTGTGTCAGTTGATACTATCGCGCCAGTAATTACCATAAATGGTGAGAGTACGGTTTCAATAAACCAAGGCGAAACTTACACTGAATTAGGTGCGACAGCCACAGACAACAAAGATGGAAGCGTGACAGTAACAATCAGTGGAACGGTGGATACCAATGTAGCCACAGTTTATACCATCACTTATTCGGCAACAGATGCAGCTGGTAACAGTGGCAGTAAAACAAGAATGGTAACTGTTGTTTTAGATACAACACCCAACAACTTTAACTTCGTAGATCAAAGTGTTGAATATACAACATTTATGGTTGAATCTAACATTATTACCATTTCAGGTATTCACAGTTCAGCGCCAATTAGTATCGCTGGGGGAGAATATTCAATAGATGGTGGAGATTACACGAATAGTGATGGACAAATAGACAATGGACAATCGCTTAGATTAAGGCAACGTTCTGCTAGCAAGTATTTCACACGAACAGAAACTGTAGTCACTGTTGGTGGTATATCATCTGTTTTCGAAGTTTTTACAGATACCCCAAACTCTAGCGAATTATTTAGTTCTGACCAAATTGTTAGTGATGGTAATAACATTTATCTATTAAATAGTCTGGACAAAGAAATTTTACGTTGGTCAATTAATGATTTTCAATATATTGACTCTTTTTATATTGGTAATCTTGAAACCACTCTTGATGCAACGCCTTCTCAAATGACATATTCAAGCAGTCATAATCGTCTGTATCTTGGTTATTCTAATGGTCAAATTACTTATATTGATGTCAATGGTAATGGCACTGAAATTTCCTTTGCTAATATTCCACTAGCCGTGGATGGATTAGCTTCAGTAGGTAATTATACTCTTGCTCAGGACAGCAGTGGTAGCTGGAACACACATTATGTCTTTGAAGTAAATGGCACCCTTACAGACAGTAAAGACTGGAATTACTATTCTCGGGAATATAGCTGGAACCCAAACAATTCAAGAGTTTTTTTCTTTGGAAATAATGATTTAAATTATGAAGAAATTGATCAAACAACTGGCTTGATCAGTGGCAAAGGAGATAGTCCACACCATGACTATTATAAGCCTATTTTACCGATCAGCATTTCAGCAGATGGTTCCAAAGTTTTACTGGGTACTGGTGACCTATATGACAGCACAAGTTTAGCTTGGCAAGGCTCTATTGGCGCCCAATTGGCTGCTGCGCAGTGGCTGAGTGATAACTCCTTAGTGACTTTATCCAATATCAACGGCCAGGTCATTTTACAACGCAGAGACAGTTCACTACTTAATATTGTTGAGCAGCTATCATATCCTGGTGAGGCAATGGCAATTTTTGGCACAGAAACAGGTATGGTTTTGGTGCTTAATGAAAACAATACCACCACCTTTATCAACTATATCCCAAATGATGATAATGATGGAGATGGCATTTTAAATACTGATGATGCTTTTCCTCTTGATGCAGCTGCTTCATTAGATAGTGACGGCGATGGTTTCCCTGACGCCTGGCATTTGGGACATGATGAAACAACCAGTACAACTAGCTTGACTTTAGATGCTTATCCTAATGATTCAGCCTGCCAATTGTCATCTCATGGTGATGGTATCAATTGTGACTACGAGAGAGCAGTACCTGCTTTTGTACCTGATCAAATCATCAGTAATGGCAGTGACGTCTTTTTGCTGAGCCAAGAAAACCTACGAGTTTATCGTTGGTCAATAGCTAACTCAGCTTATACTAATCCTTTGTTTGTTGGGATCAAACTAGGAACAAATGATATTACACCGACCAGAATGGCTTATTCAGCAGCACATAATCGACTCTATCTGGGGTATTCAACAGGTCAGATCAGTTATATTGATTTAGCTGGCAGCAGTGAAGAAGTAGCCTTTACTAACCTGTCACTAACTATGCGTGGATTAGCTTCGGTAGGAAATTTTCTATTAGCTGCGGAAAGTAGTGTAATGAGCTCAGATAGACAGCACCATGTATTGGATATAAATGGTATAATCAAACACAGTGAATCAGCGCGTCCAGATTTTCAAGCTTATGCATGGAATCCTAGCAATTCAAAGGTTTACCATATGGGCGATGGAACAGCATGGGGCTTTGAAATTATTGATCAAGTTTCTGGCCAAATTCTTGACCCGAGAGATGGGGGCCGGAACGATAATATAATAGCCCCCGTCAGCATTTCAGCAGATGGCTCCAAAGTATTGATGGGTAGTGGGAATTTTTATGACACCACTAAGTCACACTCACCTTGGCAAGGCTCTATTGGCAGCACCCAATTTGCTGCTGCGCAGTGGCTGAGTGATAACTCCTTAGTGACTTTATCCAATATCAACGGCCAGGTCATTTTACAACGCAGAGACAGTTCACTACTTAAAATTGTTGAGCAGCTATCATATCCTGGTGAGGCAATGGCAATTTTTGGCACAGAAACAGGTATGGTTTTGGTGCTTAATGAAAACAATACCACCACCTTTATCAACTATATCCCAAATGATGATAATGATGGAGATGGCATTTTAAATACTGATGATGCTTTTCCTCTTGATGCAGCTGCTTCATTAGATAGTGACGGCGATGGTTTCCCTGACGCCTGGCATTTGGGACATGATGAAACAACCAGTACAACTAGCTTGACTTTAGATGCTTATCCTAATGATTCAGCCTGCCAATTGTCATCTCATGGTGATGGTATCAATTGTGACTACGAGGGAGCAGTACCTGCTTATGTACCTGATCAAATCATCAGTAATGGCAGTGACGTCTTTTTGCTGAGCCAAGAAAACCTACGAGTTTATCGTTGGTCAATAGCTAACTCAGCTTATACTAATCCTTTGTTTGTTGGGATCAAACTGGGATTAAGCCATATTGCACCAATCAAAATAGCTTATTCAGCAGCACATAATCGCCTCTATCTAGGTTATCCAACAGGTCAGATCCGTTATATCGATTTAACTGGCAGTAGTGAAGAGGTTGCTTTTTCTAGTCTTTATAAAGCAGTAAATGGACTAGTATCAGCTGGAAATTATCTGTTAGCTCAAGATAACAGAGAAGGTATATCTAGAGCTACTCATTCTATTTTTGATATCAATGGTAATTTAACAGACAGTGAAAACGGTTCTGCGCATTCAAAAGTGTTTGCATGGAACCCAAGTAATTCAAGAACATATTACTTTAGGGATCATTCAATGCCTGGAGATATACATTATGAAGAAATTGATCAAACCGCAGGTTTAATCAGCAGTTGGGGCGAGAGTCCATATCATGGTGATTACATACATATTCCCCCTATCAGCATTTCAGCAGATGGTTCCCAAGTTTTGTTGGGTAACGGCGATTTATATGATAGTACAAATTTATTTTGGCAGGGCTCGATTGACATTCAATTGGCTGCAGCACAATGGTTGAGCGATAACTCCTTAGTGATTTTATCCAATATTAACGACCAGGTTATTTTGCAACACCGAGATAGCTCACTATTCAATATTGTTGAGGAGCTATCTTATTCTGGTGAGGCAATGGCAATTTTTGGCACAGAAACAGGAATGGTCTTGATAATAAATGAAAGTAACAACATCAATTTTGTAAACTATGTACCTAATTAAACAAACACTAGATCAGACTGTCTGCTTAAGAACAATTTAGTTGAATCTGATCCAGATTTAGCTAAATTTAATCGAGTTACTTTATCAATTGAATAATTGGAACTTAACACTATCAGGCAATCGATGCAAAATAACGCACGTTTGCTGTGAGCGTTAACTGAGTGGCTGCTTCTGAGAAAATTTTCTCTATTTCTTTCATCTACCGACTGGCTGCTTCACGCCCTGAGGCTTTCAGTCAACTAAATATTTGTAATCAGTGGCGACTTTCTATCATGCAACGTTTGTAAATACTTAGCTTCAGAATACACCTTTTTTGACTTCCAACAACTAAACAATATACGTTCCATTTAAAGGCTAAACTCCTCACAGCGGCTTGATGAGAACTTCCTTTGGCACGTTGTTGGTTATAATACAGGCCCGCCCTGAATGATCTTGATACTGATTTTTCAGACCATTCGATGAAGGATTGTCGTAAGAATTTTGAGCATTGCCAACGCCAATGTACCCATGATTTTTGTCTGCTTTTGATATTGTGTACATAATCGTATGCTAAATATTAAGTAAGATTTTGGGTACAAATAAATAAAAGCATTTAAATTAGAATGACCGCAATAGGCTCTGAGCTACCGTTAATAACTTAAAAGCTAAGGTCAGCTATTGACTATCATTTGTTCTAAAGAACAACCAATAGTTAACATCAGCAATCCACACCAAGAAGACCTTTGCAGCAAAACATGTATGGAGGTGAAAAATAATCACCTAAGGTTCATTTATGCCAGTTGAAGTCAGGTTCCAACTTTATTTGAAGTGCTTTAGGTACTTTTTTAATAAATAAAAATTACTACCTCATTAATTTCTATCTATATTCACAAAAGCCCATTTTTTCTAAATGGCATAAGCAGCTTTGCTTATTGTTATTGTTTCGACCTTTAATTAGC
>Ga0209292_1003917_pt1 | contig 16096 bp, 14 predicted proteins | sample GOMGulsemesocosm_2_FD_184634 | JGI IMG/M metagenome (GOLD analysis project Ga0209292, IMG submission 184634) | Methane-oxidizing microbial communities from mesocosms in the Gulf of Mexico - GOM9C Gulf of Mexico (SPAdes) (version 2) | ecosystem: Environmental > Aquatic > Marine > Cold seeps... | reverse complement strand
CAAAATCATGAATTGGCCGAGCAGGTGAAAATTAATGGTGACATTGTTTTATCTAGCGCAGAGAATATTAATCAATTAAGTACAACATTCAAATAATCATTATTTTCTGTTTATAGCTCGTTTCATTAAAAAAAGTCCCCACTCAAGAATTACATGAGCAGGGGCTGTTTTTAACAAAAATTAAATTGAAAACGCTATTCAATCCTCTTTAGTCTGTGTCTACTTATAATGCCCCTCCGTTTTCACCTTCAGCGATAAGTGCTGAATCATCAGGAAAGCTTGCCACGTTACTTTCATCGACAATCCAAGGGGCTAAACATTCTCTACTTTCAATACAGGGATCTGTCAATGCATGTAGAAAGGCCACAACTCTACTGACTTGTTCATCTGATAAATTTGCACCTCTGCGTAATGGAAAACGCGCAGGTACTTCATCATTCCTAGCCTGTTCTAAGTGTGTCACAGCAGCAATCGAGTTTGCATAAGCATCTGGATATAAATCAGCACAGCTTTGGTTGTTTTTAATCATAAGGTCCGCGACTTGTGGCAACCGACAAAAGGGTTCATTGCCAGTAACAAGCGCTTGAGCATTTTGTTCGCCAAATAACCTGTTAATGGCTTGTCTTGGATCTTGGTAATGTGAAACCACTTCATTTAATGTTTGATACGCTCCGGTATGACCATAGGGTGCTGTTAGAGCAACATTAAGCAAACTCGGCGTTCTAAAATGGTAACGATCTTCGATATTATTGCTGACATTTTCTCTGCCAAAGTCGTTACTTGTTGCAGAACCACTATCGTTTCCTTTGCCTGGACCAAATTGAGGGTATGCTGTCAATTGATGACCAAACCTTGAGAAAGTAGAACCTCGATGACAATTAACACAACCTGCACCACCATCCCTTCTTCTGGTAAAAAACAAAACAGCACCTGCTTTTTGCTCTGCAGTTAATGCATCATCATCCCCTTTTAAATAATCATTCCATGGATTATTAATAAAAACCATCGACCGCTCATATTCACCAATCGATTCTGCAATGCGGTCAAAACTAACATTATCATCTGGGTAAGCCACAGCGAAAGCTGCTGGCCAATGACTTGGGAAATCGCTATCTGAATCAGTAAAACGCTCAGCTAATTGTGATCTCAATGTTTGATTATCACTTGCTTGTGAAAACTCACCCCGCATTTCGGTAGGTGAAGTTACTGGAAATCGAGCTTGTGCTCCCGCTAATGTTGCTCCTTGGGGCAAATTATTATCGGGACGTCGGCGGCCATCATCATTAACCGTAGAATCCGGTGTTGAAATAGCACCATTACGACGAGCTTCTACACGACCATCCCAAAATAACCTTCGTGTATTCAAACCTAAATTAAATATTGTTGGAGAATTTCTAGGCACGCTAGGTAAATTCATTAAACTGATACCATTAAATCGCCCTGTACCAAGCAGATCATGGGCGCTTTGTTCAACAAAATTTACCGCTGAGACCCCAACTGACAACGATAAGTCATCACCACCACCCAACATTGGATGGTGGCAACTCACACAAGCCGCACTTTGCTCACCACCCAGATTTTTAGCAAAAAACAATTGTTTGCCTAGCTGAGCTTTAGCATCGGTAATGCTAGGTAGATTTAATCCTTCAGTGGTTGTTGGTTCAAGGGTTAACTCATTGATTAATAACTGCAGGTTTTCATGGGCATTCTCTAAATCATTGATTGTGCCTCTAGGTTGTCCGCCACCATTCCCTCGACCGCCGTTACCTCCATCACCACTTCCTCGGCCTCCATTCCTTCTCCCACCGTTTCCTCGACCATCATTACCTCCATCGGTGTTTCCTCCATCATTTGGTGGGGCTTCTTGAGCTTGTATGCTCAAAATGAATGAATTCGATAATAAAAATAAGATCAATGGTATAAGTTTAAGACTCAATATATTTTTAGTAAGCATGCAAACCTCGCAAGTGAATTAGCTATTCAACTGTACTAACGTACAAATATGACTTTGGTTGACATGTACCTAAAAAATTATCTTTTAATTATTTTAGTATCCCTGATAGGGATCTGAGGTGAGAGCAAGTTGACTCAGCTTGGAATTATTTTGATAAATACAAATGTGCAGTTCCAAGCAGTGCAGCATCGGGTAGCGTACTCTTTTCAATTTTCAAATTTTTCACAACATTTTGATAAGGGAATTTCTCTAAATTCAGCCAAATACTGTCGATAAATAAATCGAATGACTGTGATACTGAGCCACCAATAACAATGAGTTCTGGGTCGACAATAAATAATAAATAGCTAATCGCTTGTGCTAGGTGTTGACCAAATTGTTCAAAAGCACGGATCGCAATAGGGTCACCTATTCTTGCTTTTTTAGCTAATACCTCACCCGATACATGAAAGTGAGTTTGAAAAAACGCCCCTGAACAATAATCGTCAATTGTCGCTTTTAAGTAACCTATGCCACCAACTTCGCCAGCACAGCAATTTCGTCCGGCATGCAACTTTTGATTTAACATTAACGCTGAGCCAAAACCGGTGCCTAAACAAATGCCAACTACATCATTATACCCTTTTGCTATTCCGGCATAAAGCTCACCAGTAACAAAGCAATTAACATCATTATTGATATAAACATCTCGTTGATAATGACGTTCAAGTGTTGTTTTTAATGGATATTTTTGCCATGCAGGAATGTTAACCGCATCAAAAACAATTCCTTGTTCAATATCGACAAGGCAAGGAACACCAATTGCGATAGCTTGGCTATCATCTAAAAGGACTTGATCAATGCAGCTAATAATAAAATGAAGGATTTCGTCCGCATTATCATCGGCACAGAAGTCAACGATATGATTTATTTCAATCACATCGTTGCGAAAGCGGCCATAATTTATTTTTGTGCCACCAATATCTATTGTGACAAGAGACTGTGTTTTCATGTTTATTTGATTAATTCAAAGTGAAGCTTCGCCCGGCTCTTGTGCCATCTGCATTTCTTGCGCGCACATCAACCGGTAATGAAACCGCAACAGGGTTTGTATAAGCCTGCCATTGTCCACCTTTCAACCGATACTCCAAAGGTAATCCTGGTAAAGAACTATTGATATAAAGTTGCTGATCGACAACCTTTGCACCTACAGTAGGAATACGATAAAACACACCAAGTTTATCTAGTTTGGGTAGCTCTTTTTGAGCAATACTATTGCCAAAAACTTGCCATTGTTGATCTCGTTGCGCTTTTAGCTCATCGGTAAATACACCAGAATCTTTGTGGTATTTAGCTCCTTTCGCGTTATAAGGTACATGCCAATTAGGCGTTGACCATGCACGTTCAGCCAACGCTATCATGCGAGGAAAAATCATATATTCCGCTTGAGTTTCACTACGAACGGTTTCGCTCCATAATTGCCCTTGTATGCCAGCTACCTGATAATTCTCAGGTAAAGGCTGATGTGTAATTTCCCCTTGTTCATTTTTTTGTACCGTATCATCAATTGAATAATGCTTACCTAAAGTATCAAGCCGAAACTCAGCATGAATTGGCAAGTTATCCGGCATAAAATTGAAAATATTTCGGCTGTCTACACGACGAGACGCCCAGTTATAACCACGCTCTTTCGGGTCAACTTCATAAGGAAAGTCAAAGTAAAATACATCAGGAATCGATAACACCACGTTCCAACCGCGACGTGCTTGCTCACTCACCATAGTATGTGCGCCAGAAGGTAACGCTCCCCAGATATAGGAATATACTTCTTTAGGCATATTCTCGACATGAGTTTCAGCTAAACCGTCATTCCAGCCACCGACCGCAATGCCTTTACTTATTACCATATTAGAAACACGTTCGATAAAATGTGCACCTAAATGTTTTATATCACTCACTTCGTTACTAGTATCGGCGATTATCGCCTTACAAGCAGGAGACTCAAGCCAAGCTCCGGCAGTTTCATCTGCGCCTATGTGGTACATTTGTAATGGATGTTCAGCCTGTTTATGCAGCGCAATTAAGTCTTCTAAAACACGGTCAACAAAAGCATATGATGATTCCATACAGACGTTAATGGTATTATCTGTATAGTTTTGAATTGAGCGATATTGGGTTTTATCATCAAAATCAGAAAGCAAATAACGTGTCGCAGCTACTTCATCTTCTTGTTCAATAAAACGTTGATATCTCGCTTCCATTGCTTTGATTGCCGCACGTGAATGGCCTGGCATATCTAAAGATGGGATCACTTGAATATGATGGCGTTTGGCATATATTAAAATATCGAGATAATCTTCAACGCTATAAAATCCATCGCGGTCACTAGCACCTGCTCCACCTAATTGGGGCTGAATACATTGCTTATCCGATAGATCCATACAGCGCTGCCCACCAACTTCTGTCAACTCCGGCAAGCTTGGTAACTCAATACGCCAGCCTTCGTCTTCCGCTAAATGCATATGTAATTTATTTAATTTGTAGGCAGCCATTTGCTCAATGAGACGAAACACCATGGCTTTATCGTGAAAATTACGGGCAACGTCTAAATGTTGACCACGATAACCATATTTTGGTTGATCATTAATTTCGACACTCGGTATTGAAAGCGTATCAAGTGATAACAAACTGGCTAATGACTGCACACCATAAAACGCGCCCGCTTTATCCGCTGCCTTTATGGCAATGGCCGATTCTTTAACAGTCAATTGATAACTTTCTGCAGCAGTTAATTGCTGGTCGATGATAATCGTTAACTTAAGCCCTTGGTCATTTTGGTTAATACCCAATTTAGCTAAACGTTCTATTGCAGCATTAACATCTTTAGGCAATAAACCGTCATAACTAATATTAATGCCAGATTTCAGTGAAATTACCTTGTTCACATCAAGTACTTTTGTTGTGCTAGGTGTTGGAATGATCGCAGTAGATAAATAATCGCCAGTGACTTCAGTATCAGCATTATGATCATATAACCAATTAGCCGAGGCATATTCGCTAATATCCGCCGGGCTTTTCTTGATTCTTTTAGTGATAGCTTCAAGAGAATTGTCAGAGTCGTTCAGCCAAGGCTGTAATTCTAATCCAGTCTCAGCATCTATCGCTGTTTGAGTACTAGTGATCACCTTTGGGGATAACCCGTTGCCCACCAACCAATAGTTTGGCATTAATTCAGACTCAGTGATAACCGTACTGGCTATCCATATTTTAACGGTATGAGCTTCACCAGACTTAAAGCCAGAAAATTTATCATGCGGGGTAATACGATGAATATCACCGTTTAAATGTTTTACAGACAACCTTTCTGAAGCCGCCGCATAAACAGGATATACCTGTGAATAGTATATTTGCCAGTCATTGACCAACACATCTTCGGCTGAGGTAAAGCTGATTTCTGCACTGAAACAATGCTTAATTGCAACGCCATTTTTTTCAGGACAGTCAGTTTCAATGTTACTCAAGGCACGATAGTCAACCTGCAAAGTTTCTGCGAGGTTATCTAATTGTGCCTGATTAATTGTGGTAATCTGATCGGCTTCGGCCGCATCCGATATAATTTTGGCTGTTTCTTTAGTGTCTTGCTGACAAGCTGATGTCACTAATACCAGTGCACTTGTAAAAATAAAACGAGATAAATTCATTAAACTTTAACCTACTAAATAATTAAAATTGAAAAGCGCTATATCTTAATAAAGATCTTTCTATCGAATAACATTTTAGAAAACCACCAAAATAATGCGACATGGCTAAAAGCAAAGATAAAAGAAGCTAACTTTTCAGGGAAGGTGTCCGCTAGGCTGGTAAATAACCACTGATGTAAACCGATATTTCCGACATCAAAAAAGCTATAACTTGCCACCCAAAGCCACGAAATCACATAAATAAATAACGGGTTGGTGCCATAAACCAATAAGGGTGTTACCGGTTTTTCGATGCGTTTAATATCAATAATGTAGACAAAAAACGCTAAGGTTAAACAAGCAAAACCTGTGGTATAAATGACATATGAACTGGTCCATAACGCTTTATTAATGGGTACAATAAAATCCAGCAACAAGCCAAAAACTATGGCCGCGATACCCATTTGCAACAACTTGACGAATGATGCTTGTTTGCTTTCTAATTGGCTAATAAAACGGGTAACTTCAAAACCTAACAAGGCACTGACGATGGCAGGCAAAGTACTTAACAAACCTTCTGGATCAAAGGCTATGCCTGTACCTTGGTACATATGGTTGGCCGATAATATCGCTAAATCAAACCCTCTCACTAAGTTACTTTCTAGCGCATAAGCACCATCACCAACGCTCATTAATAAAAAGTGATAAGCAATTAATATGACGAGTGAAATGAGTAACACTTGATTACGCTGGAAGCTCAATACAATAAAAGCAGCAAAGATATAAGCCAGCCCAATGCGTTGTAATACTCCCATTATTCTGAGCGAGTCCATTGACGACATAAAAGGATAAGCATTTAATGCCAAGCCAATCAGAAAAATCAAACAGCCGCGTTTAATTATCTTTAACGCTGTTGCTCCAGTTAACAGGAAGTCTTGCTTTTTGAAAGCAAAGAACATTGCTGAGCCAACAATAAATAAGAAAAAAGGAAAAACTAAATCGGTTGGCGTTAAACCGTGCCATTGAGCGTGTAATAAAGGTGAATAAACATAGGACCATGACCCCGGTGTATTCACCAAAATCATCAGAGCGATTGTTAAACCACGTAGGGCATCGAGCGCAATATAGCGTTGCATGAAGTTTTCCTAAAATTAAATATGGATCAATTCTGCTATGTTATCCTCGACAATTGATACACTTTCCTATCACTTTATGGTACTTTTCTACCAGTCTCACTATGCACAGTCGCTACTATGAAATTGAAGTTTGAGAAAATATTACCATCTGAAAATTCATCGTGGCGTTATTGGCTATATAAACTAGATTCGTTGCCGTTTGATTGGCACTATCACCCAGAATATGAAATAGCATTGACTCTCAATAGCCAAGGACAGCGTTATGTGGGAGATAATATTGATAGTTATAACGAACTCGACATGGCGTTTTTAGGGCCACATTTACCCCATACTTGGTGTTCATCACCCGAGATAAATGGTAAAGCGCAACAGGTTTTTGTCGCGCAAATTCCTGCACAGTGGTTAGATAGATTAGTTGCTGAAATGCAAGATCTTGAAGACTTTAAAAGCTTACTAACTTTATCTCGCCGTGGGGTGAAATTTAGTGCAACAACGGTAAAAAAATCCGCTCGTATTTTCAAAGGTATGCAACACGCCAATGCTTCAGCACGCTTTATCGGTTTATTAGAGATTTTACAGCTGATGGTTGACGATCCACAGAAGCAAGCATTATCCAGTGAAGGCTACAACGTTGCTTTAACTTCTGATACTTCTACTGACAAATTAGATCGAATCATCCGTCATATTCATCAACACTATACCAGCAAAATTACCGCAGAAGATGTTGCTAAATTAGTTCATATGAGTACCAATCATTTCCATCGCTTTTTTAAACAGCGTACCGAGCAAACCTTTACCGAAGTGGTTAATCAATTACGTATAAGTAAAGCTTGTTCACTACTCGTTAACTCACAAATGCCTATCGCCACCATCAGTGACATTTGTGGATTTAATAATATTTCAAATTTCAATCGACGATTTCTACAATTCAAACAGCTAAAACCTAGCGAGTTTAGAAAAATTCATCTCGCAAAAGCTATAGCGGTTTAACGCTAAAAACGTGATAAATATATTACTTCACTAATAATAACCAAGCATTAGCATAATCAGGCAAATGTTTATTAGCTTGATAATAATCACTCCAGCCAAAATAACTGCCTTTGAGGAAATCTAACTGGAATAAGTTATGAGTAAAAGCGCCACCTTGATCCGCTAGAATACCGAGGTTATTCATCGGTGTTCCCGCCACTTGATAATTGATCAAAAACAGTTTGCCTAGACCCAACTGTTTAACATCACCAGCAAAGGTAACCTCAGGTTTAATCGCGATTTTATCTGCTAAGCTTTTCCCATAACCTAAAATACTCGGCACTTCGGCAAAATACCAATACCTCGCCTGCTCTCGCTTACCTAAGGTATAGTCATATGCAATACCGTTATTACGATGTACATTAAAATAACGACGCTTACCGTTAACCTCAACCACGCCAGTGCCTTGTAACAATACATCGTGAAGCGCCTCTTCAGTTAACCAAATCAGCGGTTTAGCCAATGACTTTTCTTTCAATGCGCCAGCAATTACTTGCTGTCGAGTATATTTAAAACGCGTTAATTGGCCTTTATTTAACTCAGCTTCTTCAATCGACAGTAACTGTTCATCAAAAGGCAATGCATATAACGCTTGATTGAACTCTTCGGTGGCTTTATCGCTCGCCTTCAACAGCTTGGTATAATACTTGGTAATAAATATTTGCTGCTCAGGGATATTATTTAACAAGCGTTTTTTCACCTTGTTATTACTTTTTTCTGCGAGTTTATCGGCTTGTTTTTTATCTGGATACCAACGATATAAATCAAAGTGCTTGTTGATGAATTTTGAGGTCAGCTTATCTTGCGGCGGTAACTGGCAAAGAAAGTCTAAGGTTTTATTTACCCGTGTTAAGTTAATGTTGTTGATCACAGTGCCTGAATGTACAGCATAATCATCATCAGAAAATTGCTTGATATAAGCTTGAGTATTGCTAGCAACCTTACATAAGTCAGACTGATTGACCTGAAACTCGCCCTTAATATCAACGTTATTTTGTAAAACAAATTGCGCTTGTATTGGCAAGCTTAACCACAACAAACTGAACAAAAATACCGTTAAATACTGCGACTTCATTAGCTACTCTTCAAAAAGGCTTTAGGTTTTTCACTATAACAAACAAATCATTTATACCCAATCCAGGATGATTACTGTTTATTAATAATTAACTTACTCTCTATCAAGAAGAATTGGGCCACTACCTTCTATAGATAGCTTGTCATCTTCATTATATATCGGGCATTTACTCATCGATAAACAGCCACAACCAATACAGCCAGAAATTAAGTCTCGTAGTTTTTCCATTTTTGCTATACGTCGGTTGAGATCTTCTTGCCAAACAGAAGACAAGCGCTGCCAATCTTTTGTTGTTGGTGTTCTTTTATCAGGTAATGTTGAAAAAGCTGCTTTAATTTCCTCTAAGCTAACACCCATTTTTTGGGCGGCTTTAATTACAGATACCCTTCTTAAAGCATCTGGCTTATATCGTCTTTGATTTCCTGCATTTCTCCAACTGCGAATTAACTCTTTTTGCTCATAAAAATGTAATGTGCTGACTTTTACACCGCAGCGTTTGGCAACTTTTCCTACGGTCCAAGTTGCATCTTTCATAAAACCTCCTAGAGCATAACGAATAATCAATACGCTTGTGCATTAAATAGACTGATTTAAATTAATTTTAACTTTAGCTAAAAAAACGCTTTACCTCAAGTTAACTTGAGGTATTAAAGTATATCCAATCTTAACGAAAAGGAAATAAAAATGACTAACGATATGACAAACAAAATGACTAAAAACACAGAGACAACAAGCACAATAGCAAAGTTATTTTCTAAATACTGTCAATTGCTCAACGCGACAATGCATTTAAAGTAACTACTAACACCATGAAATATAAAATTGTTTTGCATTACTCAATGATAAAAACAACAAACTTAAAGGAATAACAATGATTCAATTGGAACATATAAATATCGTAGTAAAAGACATCCCTGCCATGTTGAAGTTTTATCAAGCAGCGTTTCCACATTGGTTTGTTAGAGAGCAAGGCAAAGGTGATTGGCATGGTAAACCACGGAACTGGCTGCATTTTGGCGATAATTATCAATATATTGCTATGAGTGATCACGGTGAAGGAGAAGGTAGAGATTTAGCAGGCTATCAAGTTGGCCTTGCTCATTTTGCTTATGTAACTTCAAATTTAGTGGCGGTTATCAATCGATTGCAACAAGCAGGTTTTAAAATTGAAAAGGATGGCGCTGTAGAACCTCACAGAAAAAACATTTACTTTACTGATCCCGCAGGTTTTGAAGTAGAATTTGTTCAATATCTAAGTGATATCCCTGAAGAACGTAATAGTAGTCAGTGATGAAAAATCACTCTATGCAGAGGCAGTTAAAGTGGAACGTTGTAATGTTAAGTCAAAGCGTACTACATTGTGGGCATTAAAAGTTGATGTCGAAATGACGTTTAGGTTTCAGTTTAGCTATGATGCTTGGATGATCTGAAGGCAATGCGGAAATAACTTTAGTATTGCCAATTAAGTTTTTTGTGAAGATACAATCTATACCTGCATGCTCAAACAATGTCATCTTTGTTTTCATCTGCATAAGTAATGTTTCTTTACCATTACACTGGCTGTTAAAATCACCCAATAATATTGTAGGGTATTTTGTCATCGAATTTATCAAATTTGCGGTTTCAATCGCGTTGGCAATACGAGTTGCTTCACTTTCATGATCCCAGTGAATGTTTACCAACAGGTATTTATTGTTTGATTTCTCTATTATCGCATACTCACCTGTTCGTGTAGCATTTGGGCCATCAGTTAAATCGAAACGCCCTGACTCTACAAATTCAACGCCTGCACATTGATTGATGAATATTTGAAACTTATGAGTCCAACACTTTCCAAGTGACTCATCCAGTGTATTAGAACGGCTATAATCTGTTGGATATTTACTTGTAAGCTGCCAATCGTTTACCCCTTCCTGAATACCAACGACCTCTATATTATTGCTGTTAATTAGCTGAGCATACTTATCACTGTGCTGAGGCATCGTCTTCCAACCGTATATGTTCAACGACATAACAGAAATATCGCTAGAGAGTGTTTCAGACGATACATTCTGGGACGTAGTGATAAAAAATAGTAGTAAAATTAATTGTTTCATCATATTTAAAAGTCTAGTTTCCAGCTATCGCTAAACCAATATATCCTTTTCTGGCTCTCTTGTAATATTTGCTAGATTGAACTCAAGGCCACTGGTGAGATATTGTCTCTGTTCGGTTACTTTTAGCCAATTGCAGATATTAAACCTTTGCAAATTCAGGAGCATATTTTGAGTAATATTAGCCAAAACATGCTTACTTGTGGGGCTGGTATAAGCTCAAAACTGCCTGTGGTATTTCATTTCAAAACGTTAACTTTTCCACTTAAGATTCATATCAAAATGAATGTAAGTATTGTGTTAAACTTGTTTTTCGAAGAATTTATTAGCAGTTTTCAAATCGGCAATTGGATCAAACATCTCAAAGCTAAATTCTTGAAGCTTTTGTTTACTTTTAACTAGATCGGGCCAATTTGGATTAGATAGCGCAATTTTCCCTAATGAAATAAAATCCGCTTGGTTAGAATCAATTAATAACTTCGCATCATCTTCACTGCTAACACCGCCATTAGCGATAACAGGAACTTTACCATATTTTTTTGCAAACTCGGCCAACGACAAGCTTCCTTCAAATGCAGAATCTTTAGCATTAAATTCAGTGGTGTGAATATAATCAACGCCGAAACTGTTAGCCGCCTGAAATATATATTTTGCATCAGCACCTTTTTCAGGCCATTTGTATTCGAAGTCGTTCACCTTACCTTGAGAAAATCGGACTCCAACGATAAAGTCTTGACCAACGGCTTTACGTACTGAGGTGATGATTTCTTGATAAATTCTTAATCTACTATCTATTTCTCCTCCGTATTCATCAGTTCTTTCATTGGTATACACGGTTATAAATTGGTCCAACAAATAACCATTAGCACCATGAATTTCAACACCATCAAACCCTGCAATTTTTGCTAACTTCGCCGCATTGATAAAGCCATTAATCGTATTATCAATATCCTCTTTACTCATGGCTTTTGGAACTGAATAATCGCCTTCACCATAATAAAACGTCATCTCCTTACCTAAGGGTTTCACCGCTGAAGGGGCAGCATTGTGCCCTGTATATTTATTGTATTGAGAAAGAGCACCAGCATGCATCAATTGAGCTATTATTACCCCGCCGCTTTCATGGACAGCACTAGTGACTTCCTTCCAGCTCTTAACTTGCGCTTCATCTGTTAAACCAGGTTGAAACTTATAACCTTGGCTATAGTGCTTATCTGTATATATCCCTTCAGTGATAATTAATGCAAAACCACCTTGAGAAAATGACTGATAATAATATTTCATTAATGCCCCTGTAGTACCATCTTCATTGGCACTTACACGTGTCATAGGTGCTACAGCTAGTCTGTTTTTTAGGGTGATATTTCCGATTTTGTGATTTGAGAAAATATTTGAATCATTATTGTTACTATTAGTGCTTTTCATGGTGATACTACCAAGGTTTCGATTAAGTTGCTGTATTTTGCCATCAACAAATAGTAATGATAATGTTGGTGTAAATTGAATCATTATTAACTTTTAGTTGAATATGCCAAAAATAAACCAATTGGAAAGCTTAAAAGTATTAAAAGCAGTTGTTGAGGAAGGGAGCTTCACAGCAGCATCAAAACGCCTCGGTTTAACCGTCGCTAGAATCTCTAAATCAATTGAACGTTTGGAGTTGGAATTAAACACGAAGCTTTTAGTAAGAAGCACCAGACATATGCAACTTACGAATAGTGGTGAACGTTGCTATCGCCATGCAATTCAGTTGATTGAGCAGTGGCGAGAGTTAACGGACGAATTAACCGAAACCCAATCTAAACTTAGAGGGAAATTAAAGATTAGCGTACCTATGAGCTGGGGGCTGTGTGTTTTTTCAGAAGTATTAGCTAAATTCATGGCAAAATATTCGCAGATTTCCATTGATGTTCATATGAGTGATCAGCATGTCAATGTTATTGAAGGAGAGTATGATCTAGTACTCAGACTAACTACTAAGTTAGAAGATAGTTCTCTACTTTGTAAAAGGTTAAAAACGTATAAATTCATAGCCTGCGCTTCTTCTGAATATCTTGTAAAACACAGAAAGCCGTTAGTGCCAGAAGATCTAAAGAGTCATTCGTGTTTGGTGTACTCACAATCAAGAGGTAGACAAAAGTGGGTATTTTCCAAGAAAGAAAAAGAAATAAGCATATATGTTGAACCACACTTACAATCCAATAATAGTACGTTATTTAGAGAAGCGTTACTTGCCCATCAAGGAATTGCTTTAATTCCAGAATTTATAGTAAGCAGTGAAATAACATCTGGGGAACTAATACCTGTTTTAACAGACTATTCTACGCAAGAATTAAACCTTTACTCTTTAAGGCCTGTTGATCATATGATTCCAATGCGCCTGAAAATGTTAAATGAATTTCTTTATGATCAGTTAAGCTTTCAAGTCAGGGTTTGAAAATGTAAAGAACAACTTTTGTAAACAAATTGGTTAATCTACATATACTTTATGGCTATTCTTCAAATATATAATTCATAATATGGCTTCGTCTATCGCTGAAATTCCTGTCTATATTCACTGGGGATATACGTAGATACTTTTTTGAAGCTACGACGAAAGGCATCATCTGAAAAACCCAACGTATCACTAATAAGGTTGATAGGTCTACGACTATAGATCAAAAGTTCACTTGCTTTACAATCAGCATAATATTCAACTACGGGGGGAGTGAATTGACCCAAATGCCGTAAAGAAAGTACCTCTGTGAGAATAAATGAATACATATTTCAATATGACTGAGTGTACTTTCGTATACTTAACAATTGCTACTTTAATTCCAGCAGAATCGGCTTTGAATACATCACCACCTTTGAATACCTTATGACTTGAGTTAGCCATATGACCTTAGCTTTTGTTAAACCGTGATCATATTAAGAGTAATATTAATCGGAATTCGCTGTTCGAATGTGAAGCGGGCTTAAGCTCATAGTTAGCGTTTAAAAGTCACAATCGAATATTAACTTAGACCCTTTAACTGTAATGAGGTAGTGTGATATTGTGACTTCAGCTACTAGCTAATCCTGCGTCATTATTTTGTATTTGGAGTGCACAAATTTAGCCTTGTCATACGCTTTTATTGCTGCTTTGTTATCTTCATGTACATATAAGCGAAGTTGTAGACCTTGTTCCTGTGCCATTGCTGCCCTTACCGCACCAAGCAGAATTCTCATTTTCCCTTTGCCACGCTGACTAGGCACTAAATACATGCTTTGTATCCACCAATAATAACCAGCATTCCAATCACTCCACTCTTTTAACGCAGAAACGCTGCCGATAGGGTGATCATTCTCATCAGACAAAATCCAATACATAGCAACCGAGTCATCTTCAAGGGCCTTTTTTATCCCTTTTGTTAAGGTTGCGGGGATTTTAATACTGTTTTCTGCTTCTCTAGCTTCTTCTACGGTAAATTCTACCAAGTGAGGTAGATCATCTAAAACGGCTCTTCTGACGGACATAATTATTTCCTGTATATGCATAAGTGGGTTCGTTACCGGTATTATGCTCTTTCATAGATATACTTTCCAATGCATAATGCACCTATACATTATTCAATAAGTGAATATAGCTACCATGCTTTCACAATTAGATTTTAAGTTGCTCTTGTCATTGAGCCGATTACTAAAAAATCGTAGCGTCAGTTTAGCCGCCGATGAAATGAATATGAGTCAACCTGCCATGAGTCGCTCACTGGCAAAGTTACGTACTGTGTTTAATGACCCATTATTTGTGCGTACTTCAAATGGTATGGAGGCTACTCCGCGCGCTTTGTCACTGGAGCAGCCTTTAAGCAGAACACTAGAACAACTTAATGAGTTGGTGTTAAATCAGGAGTTTTTACCCGAGTCATGTAACAGAAATTTTCGACTGCATATGAGCAGCTATACTACTCAGGCACACTTACCCGCTATCTCTGAAGCATTCTATCGGGAGGCCCCCAACGCTCAGATAGAAATAATAGACCTCAAAGAAAAGTCTTTATTAAATCAAAGTACACAAGATATCGATCTTGTTTTGTGTAGTCAGGTGATGCAAGTACCTGATACTTTTCATCGGTTATCCGTAGGGCAGGAGTCTTCATACTGCTTCATGGCTAAAAATCACCCTTTGGCAACAGGAAAATTCACCTTAGATGATTATCTTAAATACCCTCATATTGTAACCACGTTAGGTGGAGGCCCTAATTTCCCTATAGAAACGACGTTATCTAAATTGAATAAGGTACGTAAGGTAGGATTAAGGACACCTCATTATCTTGCGGCATTAGAGGTATTGAGTAGAACTCAAATGTTGTTTAGCTCATCGCCATTGGTTCCAGACCGTTTTCGTCAACAGTTTTCCATTACTTCACGACCCTTGCCGTTTAATCATAACACTTTACAGTATGCGCTCGCTTGGCCTCCTACCGTAAATAAAGACCCTGCTCAGCAATGGTTTAGAAAGTTATGCGGCGACATTATCAAGATAAATTTGAACAGAAAAAGTACGGAAATAGAACTATAGTGTGCACTAATTTATCATCCCGCGAGTACTGCCTTTAAGCAAGTAATAATTCATTGAGTTTTTAATCGCAAAACGTTTATGGGTATTATGATACCTACAAAATAAACCAGGATGGTTCATCTATTAAGAAAATATTGGATAGTGGTTCTAAATCAGAAATCCTAGTGTCACCTAGATAAGAGCTATTTGAATAAGTTAATTAAATGGAAACAAAAAATTAAAACAGTAGGAATAGGAGTTTTTGCCAGCCGGCTATTCGACTAATTGGTCAACTTTATAGTCAAACAATACAGAATGTATGGGGGACTATATTCGTATCATTGTTAACATAGAGATAGTGAGTAACAGACTCTTCTTCAGCTAGCCATAAGCGGAAGTAGAGCAATCATCAACACAGTTCAGGTCATGCCACTTTGCGGTCATTAGGTAATAATCGCCAAACCACATTTCGGATTAGATTTATTCATCATAAATAGCCAAGTAAAAGGAAAATATTTGTCACAGGTTGAGGAACAATAATTTCTAGTTGTCCAGTTGTATCTTTTTTGCCACTGAAGCATAACTAGCTAATGCATTGATACTTGACGAAGAAGGTTTTGATGTAAAG
>Ga0209292_1003916_pt1 | contig 16102 bp, 14 predicted proteins | sample GOMGulsemesocosm_2_FD_184634 | JGI IMG/M metagenome (GOLD analysis project Ga0209292, IMG submission 184634) | Methane-oxidizing microbial communities from mesocosms in the Gulf of Mexico - GOM9C Gulf of Mexico (SPAdes) (version 2) | ecosystem: Environmental > Aquatic > Marine > Cold seeps... | reverse complement strand
TTTGCAGGGAGCAAAATTAGTTCAAGGATAGGGCTACATGACTACTTAAGGACGGCATTTATGCCGTCCTTTTCTTTTATCTGCAGTTTTATTTTTCTTCTTTTACAATTATAACCAAGCGCTCATCTTGCTGGTTTATTATACTATTTCTTAATGTTATTGCTCATTTATTACCATGCCCATTAATAGCTCTTAGCAACGCCGATATGGATCGTTGTTGGCTATTTGATTGCCATCCAATTATATTTATTTTATCTTCGCTACAGCGCAATTAACCCGCTTAAAATGGCTGTTTTACTGAGCTGTTTTTATTTAAAATAAGTCGTGTAATAGTGCTAGATCTGATGACTATATTGATAGTAATCTGATGCTAATTCAAGCAAGAGATCAAGATGATGAAGACGACTGATAACACCTTTATTGAAGCCGATTTTACTGACCAAGATTTAGAATCGATGGTCTTCACTCGCTGTGCATTCTACCGTTGTGATTTTAATCATGCGCAACTCAGTGATGCGGAGTTTATTGATTGCCAATTTTTCGAATCGGGTAACATCGCTGGTTGCCGATTTGATTATGCCGATTTAAAAGGCGCGAGTTTTAAAAACTGCGATTTGAATATGAGTCAGTTTATTGGAGCCGAGTGTTTTGGTATTGAATTTCGTGGCTGTAATTTGAAAGGCGCAGACTTTAATCGTGCGAGTTTTGCTAATTACATTACCCAAAAAACCTTCTTTTGTTCTGCGTACATTACCCAGTGTAATTTGAGTTATGCCAATTTGGCAGATCAGCGGCTCGAAAAATGTGAATTATATGAGAACCGCTGGACGGGATGTAATTTAATGGCGGCTACATTACAAGGCTCGGATCTGAGCCGTGGAGAGTTTTCGCAAGAGAGTTGGCAGCAGTTTAATCTTCAACATTGTAATTTAAGTCACGTTGATCTCACTGGTCTCGACCCAAGACGGGTTAATTTACACGGTGTGACGATTTGCAGTTGGCAGCAGGAACAACTATTAGCACCTTTTGGATTGATTATTGGTGGTGATTAATAAGGCCGAGTGATCGTGATCACAGATTAACTGCTGTGATTTGATGATCAATGGATGTGGTATTTATACGTTGTTTTTAGCGTGTAAGAGATCGACTATTCGTATTGGTAGATAAAGTACTTATATTAAGGTGTGATCCTAGGGTGTGAATGCTTTTATTTCTTGAGGTTTAATGCTTAAAGCCTACTCTCACGGTATTTGTAGCGATTTACACTGAATATTTAGTGTTCTGACACTAATTAAATTTGTTTTTTATTGCGATTTATTGTTTTTAGGTTTGCTATATTTGTTTCCAGAGACGCAGGAAGCTCATCAGGATGATGACTTGGCACTCTACATGAAACCGCAAGGATGTGGTGGATTACAAGGATAGCACTCACGGATTTAGAGTGAATAAAGGACACCTCCAGGACGGAGATGAGAAGCAGGTTAGGATGACTTGTTAGGCTAGGATTGCCAAAGGAACAACTCAAAGGATTGGGGAAAAGTAAATCACCTAATGGATTAGGTAAATGTCTAAGTGCAGGGAGCACAATCAGTTCAAGGATATGAGCTATTACGACAACGTAAAAGGGCTGCACTAGTTACTAGTGCAGCCCTTTTCTTTTGTCTAAAATTTAGCTTTCGAATGCATAATCACATAAACAAGACCTATCATTTTAACGATACCAATCACGTCAATCCGCTAGTCTTTACGTCATTGGTATGCACTTCATATTAGAAGCTAACGTCTTCACCGCCTTGATTTTTAACAGCTTCGGTTAATACCTGTGATAATTCTTGTTGGGTGCGGTTATCAATCCATGCATCGTTAATAAACGCAAAATGATGGCCGTTGGCTTTTGTTGCTACCCATAACTGATGTAATGGTGCTTGTTTGTTCAAAATGATTTGCGAGCCATCGCGGCAGTAGAGGGTCAAAATACTGTTACTGTTTTCATAATCGAGTTCAACATCACTGTCATCAATGATCTCTTCAAAGCTTATTAATAGTTCATCAACCTGTTGGTGGAATTCTGAATCAGTCATTTTTTATTAATCCTATTGCTTTTAATTTTGTCAGTGCGATTATAAGGGATAAAATTAATTTATCATTGAGTCGGTTATGAGCCAAGCAAGAAAAACAATATTTATTACATTAGCCTTTATGTTTAGCGCTGGTTTACTCAGTGGTTGTGGTATTTCAGGTCCTTTATATGCACCAGGAACGGGACCAGATGCCAAGCAAGTTCAGGTGGCAACACCAACTGATACAAGCGTAGATAGTAATGACGCCGCTAGCAAGGCTGAAAGCAGCGACGCAGAATAAACATAACATTGTCACATGATGTGCAGTGAATGAGTTAGTTTACGAATTAAAAGAAAAGGAATAGAGCATTGGATTACTTTAATTATCAGGATGATGGCCAATTATTTGCGGAAAAATGTGCAGTTGCAGATATAGCAGAAAAATTTGGTACGCCAACGTATGTATACAGCAGAGCGACAATTGAACGTCATTGGCATGCATTTAATGATGCGGCTGGTGAGCATCCGCATTTGGTTTGTTATGCGGTAAAAGCTAATTCAAACATTGCAGTGTTAAATGTGATGGCACGTTTGGGCTCAGGTTTTGATATTGTATCTGGCGGTGAGCTATTACGTGTGATTGCTGCCGGTGGTGATCCAAGTAAAATTGTATTTTCTGGTGTCGGTAAAACCGTAGCCGAAATTAATTTAGCACTCGATCACCATATTCATTGTTTCAATGTCGAGTCGACGGCTGAGCTGGAACGTATTAATGACGTAGCGATAAGTCGTGGTGTGCAAGCTCCAGTGTCTATTCGCGTTAATCCTAATATCGATGCGGGTACCCACCCTTATATTTCGACTGGCTTAAAAGAAAATAAATTTGGTATTGATATTGATTTAGCGGAAGGCGTTTATCAAGTTGCAAGTAAAATGCCTGGCATTAAATTAAAAGGCGTTGATTGTCATATTGGTTCACAATTAACTGAGTTATCACCTTTCTTAGACGCGGTAGATAAGCTATTACTATTAATTGATACATTATCAGCGCAAGGTATTGTGCTTGAACACCTCGATGTTGGTGGTGGTTTAGGCGTACCTTATGATGGTGAAACACCGCCACTACCTGCTGAATATGCACAGGCATTAAAAGATAAATTAGCTGGCCGTAAACTGTCGCTTATTTTTGAACCGGGTCGTGCGATCATGGCTAATGCCGGTATTTTGGTCAGTAAAGTTGAGTATATTAAACTTACTGAACATAAAAACTTTGCTATCGTTGATGCGGCTATGAATGATCTTATTCGTCCTGCGTTATACAGTGCGTGGCAAGCTATTGCGCCAGTGAATAAATCATTAGAGCGCGAATGTTTAAACTATGACGTTGTTGGTCCAATTTGTGAGACTGGTGATTTCTTAGGTAAGAACCGTGATTTAACGATCGCGATGGATGATTATATTGTTGTTCGTTCTGCCGGCGCTTATGGTTCAACCATGAGTTCAAATTATAACTCTCGCAGTCGACCTGCCGAAGTGATGGTGGATGGTGATGCTGCACATTTGATCCGTCGCCGAGAAGAACTGGCAGAGATCTGGAAAGATGAAGCAATTTTACCTGCAGAGTAATTGTTTACCTACGTGATAATAGTTTACCGACTGAATGAAATAAGGGTTACAGGTTCATATGTTTATACAGTTTTCAAAGATGCACGGTTTGGGTAATGATTTCATGGTCGTTGACTGTGTTACTCAAAATGTATTTTTTAATAATGATAATATCCGTCGTTTGGCTGATAGAAATACCGGTATTGGCTTTGATCAACTGCTTGTGGTTGAAGCACCTTATGATCCTGACCTCGATTTTCATTATCGTATCTATAATTCTGACGGTAGCGAAGTGGAGCAGTGTGGTAATGGTGCACGCTGTTTTGCTAGTTTCGTTCGCCATAAAGGTTTAACGAATAAGAGTAAGATCGCGGTAAGTACCAGTGCCGGTAAGATCACCTTGCAGGTTGAATACGATGGCCAGGTTACGGTTAATATGGGCGTGCCTGAATTTGCCCCTGATAAAATTCCGTTTCGTGCCACCAAGCAAGAAAAAACCTATATTCTACGGGCATTAGAAAGCACGGTATTTTGTGGCGCGGTATCTGTAGGAAATCCGCATTGCGTTACCTTAGTGGATGATATCGATACCGCACCATTGGCCGATCTTGGTCATGCGATCTCCCATCATGAACGTTTTCCTAACCGAGTTAATGCTGGCTTTATGCAAGTATTATCACCGGACCATGCCAAGTTACGGGTCTATGAACGTGGTGTTGGTGAAACCCAAGCATGCGGTACCGGTGCCTGTGCGGCTGCGGTTGTGGGTCAATTACAAGGTAAACTTGGTCAAGATGTGTGTATTGAACTGCCTGGCGGTAAATTGCAAATTTCATGGCGAGGTCCAGGTACGCCGGTATTTATGACCGGTCCTGCCACACATGTATACGATGGACAAATTAATATATGATCGACGTTAAAGCTTCGCTGTCGATCACGGAAACGCCTGTAATTTCTGAGCCTGCTATTTCAGAAAAAAGTGTCATTGCTTTTTTGCAGGCGGATCCGGATTTTTTTGTACGTAATAATGACTTAGTTGATTCCCTACCTATTTCTCATGGAGCTCAAGGTAGTGTGTCTTTAGTGACATTACGGTTAGAGCGACAGCGACAACGTATTGCCGATTTAGAGAAGCAGCTACAGCAGTTAGTCGCTATTGCTGCTGACAACGATAAATTATTTCGTATCTATGCGGATATTTATACCGCGTTATTTAATTGCACGTCAGTTATGCAAATGCAGCGTATTCTGGTTACTCAGATCCAATCCCAATTACCGCTAGCGGCTGTCAATCTGCATTTAAATGAAGCCTATTTTCACCTTAAATCACAATATCTACCATTAGCTATTTCTGCTGGGCAGTTAGTGCGTATTCGCCAGAAACAATTTGCTGGCGGCGATCATTATTTTGGTCCTGTTGCAGGCGTTGATAAAACATTACTGTTTGGTCAAGATGCCTTGGTTAACTCTGTCGCACTAATGGCATTGGGTGAACGGGGTGAATACGGTTTGCTCGCTATCGGTAGTGCTAATGCCGATCATTATCAGGCGGGCATGGATAACTTGCTGTTAGGCCAGCTTTGTCGCATTATCTCTACCCTGTTACCGCAACTGATGCCTTCACGTGACAACGCCATTAAACAATAATACAGCGGCAGGTAGTGAGTTACCTGCACAACTCGTTAAACCTATTGAACGGTTTTTACGTTATATCACCAGCGAACGCCAACTGAGTCTACATACTGCGCGTAATTATCGTCGCCACCTGACCTTATTCGCCGAGCAAATGCTGACGTTGCCGATCTCGGAATGGCGTGAGCTTGATGCTGCTCAGGTACGCAAGTTAGCGACCTTGAATCATAAACTGGGTTTATCACCGCGCAGTCTGGCCACCAAGCTATCTGCCCTACGTAGTTTCTGTGATTACTTGGTATTACAAGGTGATCTCAGTGCCAACCCTGCGAAAGGGGTATCGGCACCACGCCAACATAAGACTTTGCCTAAGAACCTCGATGTTGATGAAATTAATCAATTATTAGCCGTGTCTAATACTGAAGATGCTGATGATCCATTTTTAGTGTCGCGTGATAAAGCCATGATGGAGTTAATGTACTCTGCCGGTTTGCGGTTAGATGAACTGGTTAATCTGGATTTAAAAGACGTTAAGTTGCGTGAAAAAACCATGCGGGTGATTGGTAAAGGTAATAAACAGCGCCAGTTACCGATTGGTAGCATCGCGATCTCCGCGTTAAAAGCGTGGTTAACAGTCCGTGGTGAATATGCGGATAGCGCACAACCGGCATTATTTGTTAGCCAATTACGACGTCGTATTTCTCACCGTAGTGTGCAAAGCAGAATGGCGAAGTGGGGGCAGCAGCAAACATTAACCAGTCATGTTCATCCGCATAAGTTACGCCATTCCTTTGCTACCCACATGCTCGAATCGAGTGGTGATTTACGTGCCGTACAGGAATTATTAGGACATGCTAATATCAGTACCACGCAGATCTACACTAGTTTGGATTTTCAACATCTGGCTAAAGTATACGATGATGCTCATCCTCGAGCGAAAAAGAAAAGAGAAGACTGATGAAATTCTATCGACGATTACAACAGATTAAGGCGATGAGCTTCGATCTTGACGATACCTTATATGATAATTATCCGGTAGTGCGTCGCGCCGAGGCTTGGATGCATATGCATTTACGCAGTCAATATCCACACATTACCCATTTAGACGACAACGCTTGGTTGCAGCTAAAGCGCCATGTTCTGCATCAACAACCGCACTTGATCCATGATGTCAGTGGTATCCGCATTGCCTGTTTAACGGCACTATTTTTACGTCATGGGTATGGCGAAAAAGAGGCTGGATCTGTCGCGAATACTATTTTTGCACAAGTACTGGCAGTGCGAAGTGACTTTATAGTGCCAGAGAATACTTTTACGGTGTTATCTGAATTAGCGAGTAAGATCCCGCTAATTGCGGTGACCAATGGTAATGTTGATACCGATAAAATTGGTTTAACGCCATTTTTTACGGCGGTGATAAAACCGGGTAATGGGCTGAGAATGAAACCATATCCAGATTTGTTTTCACTAGCAGCAGAACAATTAGCCTTACCGCCGCAACATATCTTACATGTTGGCGATCATCTTAAGTCCGATGTGGCAGGGGCGATCACTAACGGTTTCATGTCTGCGTGGTTTAATGACCAGCAACAATCGCTAATGACGAGTCCTAGAGCCAGTCATTTACCTGATATTGAAATAACGCACTTGGATGAATTAACAAGCCTGTTATAATCCCCCCATTCTACTGATTAAATATACAGTCTAAGGTGACTAAATTATGGATGTATCTCTCTTACTGGACGGCCTCAACGACAAACAGCGTGATGCTGTCGCGGCTCCACAATCGAGTATGCTGGTTTTAGCGGGTGCTGGTAGTGGTAAAACCAGAGTATTGGTACATCGCTTAGCTTGGTTAATGCAGGTTGAGCAGTGCTCACCTTATTCTTTATTAGCGGTGACCTTTACCAATAAAGCCGCCGCAGAAATGCGTGGTCGTGTTGATAAGCTACTACAAGGCCGTCAGCAAGGCATGTGGATTGGTACCTTCCATGGTATCGCTCACCGTTTATTACGCGCGCACCATTTAGATGCGGGTTTGCCTGCTGAATTTCAAATCATTGACAGTGATGATCAACTGCGATTATTAAAACGTCTGATCAAAGCGATGAATCTTGATGAAAAGCAGTGGCCAGCAAAACAAGCGATGTGGTATATCGGTGGTAAAAAAGATGAAGGCCTACGTCCTGAACATTTACAAGCGTATGATCCGATTGAGCGTAACTGGATCAAGATTTATCAAGCCTATCAAGAATCTTGTGATCGTGCCGGCTTAGTCGACTTCGGTGAGTTATTATTACGATCGCACGAACTTTGGCTCAACAAACCACACATTTTAGCCCATTACCAAGATCGTTTTTCTAACATCTTGGTGGACGAATTCCAAGATACCAATAATATTCAATATGCGTGGTTACGTATGCTGACTGGTGATCGCGGTAATTTAATGATCGTAGGTGATGATGATCAGTCTATTTATGGTTGGCGTGGCGCGCAAGTGGCTAACATTCAACGTTTCTTAACCGATTTCACTGGGTCTAAAACCATTAAGCTGGAACAAAACTACCGTTCTAGCAGCAATATTTTGAATGCCGCTAATGCGTTGATCGTCAATAACAGTGAACGTATGGGCAAAGAGTTATGGACCGAAGATAACGAAGGCGAACCGATCTCGTTATATGCAGCATTTAATGAAGTCGATGAAGCGCGTTTTGTTATCGGCCGTATTAAAGAATGGCAAGATCAAGGTGGCTCACTCAGTGATTGCGCGATCTTATATCGTAGCAATGCCCAGTCGCGTGTGCTTGAGGATGCCTTATTACAAGAGCAACTTGCTTACCGTATTTATGGCGGTTTACGTTTCTTTGATCGTCTTGAAGTGAAAGATGCGATGGCGTACATGCGCCTGAAGAATAACCGTGATGATGATGCGGCATTTGAACGTATTGTCAATAAACCGACCCGTGGCATTGGTGATCGTGCCTTGTCATTATTACGTGATGCGAGCCGTGAGCAAGGTTCTACCTTGTGGCAAGCGGCGATCTATCTACTCGATAATAATTTGATCGCAGGTCGCGCTGCGAGTTCGATCCGTAAGTTTGTTGAACTGATCACTGAATTGGATAACGATGTTGCTGAGTTAGCCCTACACGAACAAATCGATCATGTGGTGTTATATTCAGGCCTGAAATCTATGTACCAATTGGAGAAAGGTGAGAAAGCCCAATCTCGTATTGAGAACTTAGAGGAACTGGTTTCTGCGGCGCGTGGTTTTAAGATCCCAGATGACAGTGAAGAAATGACGGAGTTGTCTGCATTCTTGGCCTTTGCGGTATTAGAGTCTGCAGAAGGGCAAGCGGATGAGTTTGAAGATGCGGTGCAATTGATGACATTGCACTCGGCGAAAGGACTCGAGTTTCCTGTGGTATTCATGGTGGGTGTCGAAGAGGGCATGTTCCCAAGTCAGCAATCGACTGAAGAAGCGGGGCGCATGGAAGAAGAGCGTCGTCTTTGTTATGTGGGAATTACCCGTGCGATGAAGAAACTGTATATCAGTTATGCGGAGTCGCGTCGCTTATACGGTAAAGAGATGAATCACCGTCCGTCGCGTTTCATTCGTGAAGTCCCTGAAAAGTACATTGAAGAGATCCGCTTAAAAACGCAAATTCGCCAGCCAACCCAGTTTGGGCGCTTTAGTGCGGGCTCTGAAAAAATGTCATTTGAGTCGACGGGTTATCAATTAGGTCAACGGGTACTGCATGCTAAATTTGGTGAAGGTATTGTGATGAACTACGAAGGTAGTGGTCCGCAATGTCGTATTCAAATTGAGTTTGATCAACTGGGCAGTAAATGGCTGGTAGTATCTTACGCTAGATTGCAGGCTCTATAGTCACACTCAACTTTTTATAGTATAGTTGCGCGATTTTTTAGGATAGTATCACTGCATACTGAACGCTAACTCGGATGTTAGCGCTACCCATGCGGCTACAGGGAGTTATTTTGATATTACGATCGATCATCGCGCTTGTGTGCTTATTCAGCTCTTTTTCCCATGCTGCGATATTTAAATCTGAAAATACGGCGTTATTGACGCAATGGCTATCTGGTATACACAGATCGAACAACGATGTCATTCAAGGCCGTGAAGTGAGTATCGGGCTACAGGCTTTCCCTATTTGGCAAGAACGTGTCGATGGTGAATGGCTGTATATTGAAAGTCGTATTGTCGGCTCGCCAAACAAGCCATTTTTGCAGCGTATTTTGCAATTGGTAGCAACGCCGAATGGCCTGATCCGTTTATATAGTTACTCTATCCCACGCGCATCTGATTTTGCTGGCGCTTATTATTCCCCGCAAGTATTAATGAGCTTAACCCAGTCACAGCTAACCATTAGCAATAATTGTGAGTTACTGATTGAATTGAAGGTGACGAATACCTTCGTTGGAGAAGCTGACTCTGAAACTTGTCGTTCGCAGGGGCGCTCACCACTCATGACGACTTTTTTTGCTGTATCTGAAGTTAATATTTCATTCTTAGATGGTAGTTATAGTAAGAAGAGAAAAGCGCAGGTAGGGCGCTTTGATAAGCCGATAACGTTTATGAAAATTGAAGACTATGATGCGAGTGAGTACAAGGATTAAGATAAGCACCCTGTTTACAATTCATTGCTGGGTGCTTACCGTTTAATTTATGTTTTGCTGCCTATTTTAGCAGCCATCATTAAGGTTTTAATTTTGCTCGTTGATGACGGTTATTCTTAAAACCGTCGATGCTAAACACCACTAATCCAGCCCAAATAAATACAAATGTCAGCAGTGTTTCAGTATTTACTGCTTCTTCATAAAGCGTTACACCAAGAATAAAGATCAGTGTCGGACCTATATATTGGAAGAAGCCTAATGTGGAAAGCGGTAAGCGAACAGCGGCATGATTAAAGCACAGCAGTGGTACCGTGGTAACAAAGGCAGCACTGAGTAACAGTAAATTAAGGTGCAGACTATTGGCACTTAGATCTGATGTTGCTGAATCCGCAAAGATGAATAAATATGTCGCGGCAACGGGCAGCATGATAATTGTTTCAATCAACAGACCAACTAGCGCATTAAGATGTAATTTCTTGCGTAATAACCCATAGAAACCAAAAGTACAACTTAATACCAAGGCAACCCAAGGTAGATAACCTAAGGTAATGACTTGAATTAAAATGCCGATCACCGCAAGTAAAATAGCGACCCACTGTAACTTACGCAACCTTTCCGATAAAAACACCATGCCCAGTAAAACGTTAATGATCGGGTTAATAAAATAACCTAAGCTGGCATCGAGTAAATGATCGTTATTGACCGCCCAAATATAAGTTAACCAGTTAACACTTATTAACAGTGATGTGCAGATCAGTAATAACACATTCTTCGGCACGGATAATACCGATTTTACCATTGGCCATAACTTAAATAGGCTCAGCAATACCGCAATTAAGATACAAGACCATAGCGCGCGGTGGGCCAAGATTTCATAAGCTGGTACTTGGTGTAATTGTTTAAAGTAAAGTGGGGCCATGCCCCACATTACATAAGCAAGGATGGCGAATATTACCCCTTGCTTAGTATCATTGTTGGTTGTCATTGGTTATGCCAGCGGTTTTTGTAGGAATAAATAGGACGGCTAGCATAACAATGATGGATAATCAGCGATAGTGATATTAATAATCTTTATGATTACTTAGCCGACCAAATAAGTGCCGGTACCAAAAGCAATGTGAACCCCTTCTTGATTGTGCAGCTCCATACGTGTCACCGCCACTTTATTACCTGAACGAATAATCTGTGCTGTGGCAGTGAATTCATCACCCCAACCTGGACGTAAATAATCGACCCGTAAGTCTATCGTGCCAAGTGATTTTAGATTGTTATGGAAGTTCGCGGCACTTTTGGTGGCCATTTGTGGAATTGCAGCTGCTGCGACTAACATACCGCCTGCGACATCGAGCAGGCTTGCGGTTACGCCACCATGCAGTATTTTTCGGATGGGATTGCCAATCAGCTTATCATCCATGTTGATACGTAATTCAATACTGTCTGTGGTGTAGCTAGTGATCCGCATACCGAGCAGGTCGTTAAATGGCATTTGGTTCATAAACATATCACTGATGAAGTCTAACATTTGCTGTTCAGTGAGTTCTTGGTCAATTACATCTTGCTCTGTCATTGTTTGCATGCGTCCTGCCTAAGCGTTATGTGTTATTGAAAATCAATGTTTCACACATTGTGAGTTACGTTAAGGTAACTCACTTTCGTTAAAAAAACACCTGAAATATTGATTACCTTGCATTTATTTATATTGGTTGTGGTTCTGGCACGAGAATGATGCCTTGATATCCGGTTAATGTGATTGTGGTGATCACGTCACTCAAGCTGCCATTTGCATTAAGCCGACGATAGCGTCCCGGTAGTGCGAGGGTAACGCTAGCTTGTTCACTGAATTGTTTGTTTTTACCTTCTCGATCGGTGTAATAGAGTATTAAACCCTGTTGATACTGTCGTGCAATCACGGCTTCTTGCGGTACTGCAGTTTGCCATGGCAGTGTCAGGGTAGATTTACTGTAAAGATAAAACCAATGGCTTGGTGTGATGGGCAAGGTTCGCTTGTTTAATGTTATTTGGCTATCGGTACTGGATGCGAGCGTGTTATTCGTGCTATCAACATATTCGATTGCTGGATAATTTGCGGGGGCTGGAATAGGTTTACCAATATCCTGTTGCAACATAGCGGTTGGCTGATAAGCGACATTTTTAGGAATACCAGCTTGATAGAAATTGTCGGTATCGGTATTGGCACTAGAATAGTAAAAGCTATTATTCCATTGTTGGTAAAAATCGAGATTTGGATTATTAAATAAATAAAATATAGCCAGGTTTGTACTTTTGTCATGATCCCAGTTGGCAGCCGTATGACCTTGCCAGCTAACTTTCCCTCCTTTACGGGTATTTGCCATCAGTATGTTTCGCTTCCCTTGTGCTGACAGGGCAAAATGTTCCCAGCGCTGGAGCAACCCATCCCTATGGATTAATCCCATACTAGGGTGAATATAGTCTTCACGCACAAAGAAATTAAAACCCGTATTTACAGGCAGTAAGTCTGGTTCGGTAAATAAGTTCAGATTTGAAATATTGGCGCCTATCCAGCGTTCAGCTCCTGCTTGCTGTAATTGTTGGGTAAAAGCACTGAGTTGTTGCCAATAGTGGCGACTTACTTGCTTGATAGGCAGTTGCAGCTCCAATACCTTACCTTCATTTATGCTAGGGAATTGCACTTTCCCTGGAATTCTATATAAATCATCATTGTAAGCGCCGACATATCCTTTAGCTTGCCAATGTTGATCTAGGTATTGAGCAAGTAATTTACGATTGGCTATGGTGAATAGGTTGGTATAGCAAAACGATGATTGTTGACTCCACATACGTCCTAACGGTACGAGGCGTGCTTGATAAGGGAATCGTGCACTGGCTTGTAAATTCTTGCGCTCTTGGTATTCCCGATCATCAACATAATGGTCTTTATTTATATCGTTAATTGGATCCCATCCTGGAATTGTTACATGCTGCTTTTTCTCATGTTGGTTGATCTTATACCAAGATGGCAAATTTATACCGGTAAGCTGTAGCCCTGCTGATGGTGTATTTATGGTTATTTTGAGTACAAAAAAACGTGCATGTGCGACTGACATTTGTGGATTTAATACCGGGGTAAATGCAACTCTTGGCCAACTTTTTGGTGGTAGCCAAGACACTTTGGTTGTATTGCTTAACGCGCTGTTAGTTAATGGCTGCCAGCTGGAGTATTCATTTGAAATATGAGGGGCTGCACCGTCTATGGCGCTTGTCGCATAGGCGATATTAAGTATGGAAGATGCTAGTTTCTCATTCTCGCCTTGATGATTAAATTGCAGGGTTAATCCATCGAGTTTTTCTGACGAAAGCAAATACAAGGTTTGCTGTTGGGCTAATACCACCGGCTGTTTTAGTGGCATAGTCAGTAATTGAATTGGAGCTGCTTGTGGGTCTATATTTTTAATCGCGACCACTTCTGGCACCCCGTAAAGGGGAGTTAGGTGCCCATTGGTGTTATTCGGTATTTCAAGTTTTGTATCATTTTGGAAGTGTAAAAACAGTGATTCATAATCCTGCTGAGATTGGACTAGTTGATGGCGTAAATACTGCTCTTTAATGCCCATTTTCCACTCTAGTTTTTGATTATACATATAATCTATTCTGGCGACTTTTTTTGTGACATGTTGATAATGTCCGCCCATGCTTATATCTGCATGGTCTTCCTCCCAGCGAGAGACCTGTTCAGGCGTACTGAGTTGTTGTTGCCAATTTACAGCCGTCGCACTTTGATGTTGACCTGTTAATACCCAGGCCGTGCCAGCGGATGGATAAATTTGGCTGTTAGCCGTCGATGAAATAGTAGTAAAACAAATAATTAAAATAGCCTGTTTTAATATATTCAAAGTGAATGTCCTTTTCGATTAGCTAGTTACTGCGCATTAATTACTTAGTTTAGGCCAATTTTATTGACTGGATTATTTTGTTAATGGGCATATGCTTATTTTGTTTTTACTAGTGTTTGTTTACAGCCTGTATATACTGCTAAAATCATGGATTCGCAGATTCGATGAACTGCGTACACCAAATTATTTATATTGAGATCGAACAACCATGACTGCATCAGTTTCCCCCCTGCCATCTGCGCAACATGTGCTTGAAAGTGTTTTTGGCTATCAACAATTCCGTATGGGTCAGGAAGATGTGATCTCACATGCTGTTGCTGGCCTTGATAGTCTCGTTATTATGCCCACTGGTGGCGGTAAATCATTATGTTATCAAGTGCCTGCATTGGTGCGTGGTGGTTTGACGATTGTGCTGAGCCCATTAATTTCATTAATGAAAGATCAGGTTGATGCCTTACGTGCGAGTGGGGTTGCTGCCGCATATATGAATTCTACTTTGGCGCGACAAGAGTCTGCGCAAATATATAATGATTTGCAGAATAACCGCTTACAAGTTTTATATTTGTCGCCTGAACGTTTGATGGTCGGGGATTTTCTACAATATCTGCAGCAATTTCCGATCAGTTTATTTGCCATTGATGAAGCCCACTGTATTTCTTCTTGGGGCCATGATTTTAGACCCGAATACAATGAGCTTGGTAAGTTAAAGCAGCTATTTCCGCATGTGCCTATGATGGCTCTGACGGCGACGGCAGATGATGCCACCCGAGCAGATATTCTTAATCAATTACAAATGCATGAGCCGAAAGTGAGTATGTCGAGTTTCGACAGACCAAATATTCGTTATTCGCTGGTGGAAAAGTTTAAAGCGTTAGATCAGCTAAAACGTTACGTTAAACAACAAGATGGTGTCAGTGGTATCGTTTACTGTACCAGCCGTAAACGGGTTGAAGAAGTTGCCGAAGGTTTAGCTCGCGCTGGTTTTGATGCCAAGCCCTATCATGCTGGTTTATCGCAACAAGAACGCCAAGATACCCAAGAAACCTTCATTCGTGATGAACTCGATATCGTGGTGGCAACCGTTGCATTTGGCATGGGTATTAATAAACCCAATGTACGTTTTGTGGTGCATTATGATTTACCGAAAAATATCGAGTCATATTATCAAGAAACCGGTCGTGCTGGTCGTGACGGTTTACCTGCGGAAGCGCTATTGATGTTTGATCCGGCCGATATAATGCGCGTACGTTATATGGTTGAGCAAACCGAGAATGAGCAACAGCAGCGGGTGGAAATGCATAAACTCAATACCATGGTCGCCTTTGCTGAAGCGCAAACCTGTCGTCGTCAGGTGTTACTGAATTATTTTGGCGAGTTTAACGACAAGTCCTGTGGTAACTGTGATATTTGTTTAGACCCGCCAAAACGTTATGACGGTGCGAAAGATGCGCAAATGGCATTGTCGTGCGTATATCGTGTTGGTCAAGCATTTGGCATGGCATATGTCGTTGACGTGTTAAGAGGTTCGCAAAATCAACGGGTTAAAGAACGCGGCCATGATAAGTTATCGACATTTGGTATCGGCAAGCAAAAATCGCAAGAACATTGGTTAAGTGTGTTACGTCAATTAATTCACAGTGGTTTGTTATTGCAGAATATTACTCGCAGCTCGGTACTACAGTTAACTGAAGCCGCGCGCCCTGTATTGCGCGGTGAACAAGAATTGGAGTTAGCTGAACCGCGATTACAACCGATCACCAATGTGGATAAAGCGCCAAAACGCAGTAGCCGTATTGCTAATTTTAATTATGATCGCAAACTCTTTGCTGCGCTGCGTAAGTTACGTAAAGACATTGCTGACAGTGAAAATATTCCGCCGTATGTGGTGTTTAATGACGCGTCATTAGCGGAAATGGCGGAGATAAAACCGCAAAATGAAGCGGAAATGTTAGATATAAACGGTGTCGGCCATGTGAAGTTAGAACGTTTTGGCCGCCAATTTTTAACGAAAATAGCATCTTACGATTAGCCGTATTTAAGGATAAAAAATGAACTGGACACTGGCAACGCAGCAAGCGACTGATAATATTTTGATGTTAGAACATGACGCATTGAATTTTGAAAATTTTACGACGCTGGCTCCGGCATTAGTTGCCATAATAGCTGCGCGTGTGTGTGATAAAAATTGGGGCGCAGACCGTCACGCTTGGGTATTAGAATACCAAGGTATTAATTTATTATTTGAATTTGAAGATTATACCGGCAGTGCATGGTTGGCGGTTGCCCGTGAAG
>Ga0209292_1003913_pt1 | contig 16107 bp, 13 predicted proteins | sample GOMGulsemesocosm_2_FD_184634 | JGI IMG/M metagenome (GOLD analysis project Ga0209292, IMG submission 184634) | Methane-oxidizing microbial communities from mesocosms in the Gulf of Mexico - GOM9C Gulf of Mexico (SPAdes) (version 2) | ecosystem: Environmental > Aquatic > Marine > Cold seeps... | reverse complement strand
ATTAAATACAACCGATAGCAGTCAAGGCCATAAAGCGACCTTTTATAGCAGCAGTGCCACCCACAAGTAGCTGCGATTATCAGTCAACTAGGGGGAGAGACTGTACCGCTTAATGCACTTATTGAATGCCAGTCAAGCAACAGATAGTCGGTGTAGAGAATATATTAGATGAATATTAAGCCTCCCATATTTAACGGATTGATACATTGAACTAGCTATTGCTTGCCAGTTTTAGAGACTAGCGGGAGATTGTTGATTGCTGATATATTCCTTTAGCCGCACTCAGCTTATCCTATAACAGAGAAGTGTAACCTATAGGTCATATTCAGAACCTAGCACTATGCTATAAATTCGACAAAAAACAGCCAAAATGCAGATATAATCAGTAAAAATCTCATTTATATAGACTATCCTTTCAGATTAATGCAAACTATCCGACACTTACACATTTGACCTTTCATCGACAAAGAGAGCCTCTATAATGGCAAAATGCCTCCTCATTAATGGTCCTAACCTAAATTTACTGGGAACCAGACAACCAGACATTTACGGTTATGAAACCCTTGCTGATGTAGAGACTGAGCTTAAAGTAATCACCGAACAGGCCGGACACCAATTCGATTGCTTTCAAAGCAATGCCGAGTCCGCCTTGATTGAAAGAATTCATAGTGCAAAACCACAAAATATTGATTTCATTCTGATTAATCCTGCGGCTTTCACGCATACAAGCATCGCTATTAGAGATGCACTGTTAGGTGTGGATATTCCCTTTGTAGAAATACACTTATCAAATATTCACGCTCGTGAGAGCTTTAGACACCACTCCTATCTGTCAGATGTAGCACAAGGCGTCATTTGCGGATTAGGCATAGCCGGGTATCGATACGGGTTGGATTTTGCACTGAATAAGTTAAATTCAAAATAATATTCGAACAGAACAGTCATTAGCTGTTCTATAACTACAATAAATTTGCTTACAGAGATAAACACATGGATATTCGTAAAGTTAAAAAACTGATTGAACTACTAGAAGAATCTGACATTAACGAAATAGAAATAAAAGAAGGTGAAGAGTCTGTACGCATCAGCCGTGGAGCTGTTGCCACAACGGTTGTAGCTGCAGCCCCTGTTGCAGTGGCACCTGCTGCTGCCCCAGCAGCCGCAGCTGTCGCTGCCCCAGTAGCAGCAGGCGCTCCAGCAAATGCAGTACTCTCGCCAATGGTAGGAACTTTCTATCGTTCACCTTCACCAAGTGCACCTAAGTTTATTGAAGTTGGACAGAGCGTTAAGGTTGGCGATGTTATCTGCATCGTTGAAGCGATGAAGATGATGAACCAAATCGAAGCAGATCGCGCGGGTGTGGTAGAAGCTATTTTAGTTGAAGACGGACAACCTGTTGAGTTTGATCAGCCGCTTGTCACTATCGTATAACAACAAGGATTTACCCTTATGTTAGATAAAGTAGTTATTGCCAACCGCGGCGAAATTGCCCTAAGAATTCTAAGAGCCTGTAAAGAGCTTGGTATTAAAACAGTCGCTATCCACTCAAGTGCCGATCGCGACTTAATGCACGTACGCCAAGCTGATGAGGCTGTATGCATCGGTCCTGCATCATCACTACAGAGCTATTTGAACATTCCTGCCATTATCAGCGCCGCTGAAGTGACTGACGCCACTGGTATTCATCCGGGTTACGGCTTCCTCGCTGAAAATGCAGACTTTGCCGAGCAAGTTGAAAAGTCAGGCTTTACCTTCATCGGCCCAAAAGCTGAAACCATCCGCCTTATGGGCGATAAAGTTTCTGCAATCCAGGCGATGATAAAATCGGGTGTACCAACAGTACCAGGCTCTGATGGCGCTCTACCGGATGATCCGGATAAGATCCGCGCGATAGCCAAGAGAATTGGCTATCCAGTCATCATCAAAGCAGCATCAGGCGGCGGTGGACGCGGCATGCGAGTAGTACACTCGGAAGCTGCGATCATCAACGCAGTTCACGTCACCCAAGGTGAAGCTGGAATCGCCTTTGGCGATGCAACAGTTTACATGGAGAAGTTCCTAGAGAACCCTCGCCACGTAGAAGTACAAATACTCTCCGACGGACAAGGTAACGCCATCCACCTCTACGATCGCGATTGCTCAATGCAGCGCCGCCATCAAAAAGTGGTAGAAGAAGCTCCCGCACCGGGCATAGACCCGATCGCCAGAGAAGCCGTGTTCAAAGCTTGTGTGGATGCTTGTATCGCCATGAACTACAGCGGCGCTGGAACATTCGAGTTCCTCTACGAAAACGGTCGTTTCTTCTTCATCGAAATGAATACTAGAGTACAAGTTGAGCACCCAGTCTCTGAAATGATCACCGGTGTAGACATAGTTAAAGAGCAGCTGCTAATCGCATCTGGCTACAAGCTATCTATTACTCAAGATCAAATCGTAGAAAAAGGTCATTCTTTTGAGTGCAGAATCAATGCAGAAGATGCCAAAACCTTCATGCCAAGCCCTGGAAAAGTAAACCATTTCCACATCCCTGGCGGCAACGGCGTACGTGTTGATTCACACTTGTACGCAGGCTACGTGGTACCTCCTCACTACGACTCTCTAGTCGCTAAGTTAATTACTTACGGTGAAGATCGTGGGACCGCCCTGCGCAGAATGCAAATCGCGCTGGATGAAATGGTCGTTGACGGTATTAAAACCAATATCGCACTACACCAAGAAATCATGGCCGATGGTAATTTCCAACAAGGTGGGGTCAATATCCATTACTTGGAAAAGAAATTGGGAATGTAATATTCTCAAGAGATAAAAAAGGGAGCTAATTAGCTCCCTTTTTTGATGAATTTTTATTTTATTGAAATTATATTGTTCACTGTTGCCACTTGCTTATCTTGCCACAGTAAATCAGAGATACCATCCGTGGGCTCAAAATTCGTCGGGGCATTAATCAAAATTTCCCGCAACCTATTTAAATCATAATCTTTACAAGAGCGATCTAAATCCTGGATAATTTGCGACAGCTGCTCCCATGGAAGCATCTCTTCATGCGCTGTCATAATTCTATCGTGATTAGTACCTTTCACGCCTTTGCCAATTAATAACTCTTCAAACAATTTCTCGCCAGGGCGTAAACCCGAATATTCAATGCCGATATCCCCATCCGCACTATCGATGTTTTTGACTGAATAACCAGAGAGGTGAATCATCTTGCTGGCCAAGTCAGCAATTTTGATTGGCTCACCCATATCTAATACAAAGACATCCCCACCCTTACTCATAGCGCCTGCTTGAATCACTAATTGCGAGGCTTCTGGAATGGTCATAAAATAGCGGGTAATTTGTGGATGTGTGACTGTTAGCGGTCCGCCCGCTTTAATTTGTTTCCTAAACAATGGGACGACAGAGCCTGAGGACCCTAAAACATTACCAAAACGAACCATACTAAAAATGGTATGACTCTTTTCTTTGGCCAATGCTTGTAAAATAAGCTCTGCCAGTCTTTTGCTTGCTCCCATAACATTGGTGGGTCGCACCGCTTTATCGGTAGAAATCAACACAAATGATTTTACGTTAGCTTCCATTGCTGCCAGCGCACAGTTAAGCGTGCCAAATATATTATTTCTGATACCTTCAACAACATTATATTCAACTAAAGGCACATGTTTATAGGCAGCTGCATGAAACACTGTGTCTATTTGATAGCGTTTTAAGACAGCGGCAATTCGACTTTTATTTTGCACAGAACCCAATATAGGAATGATGTCTACCTGCTCAATATCCACTTGCAGTTGCCTTAACTCTTTCTCTATCTCGTAAAGAGCATATTCAGAGTGATCAAGTAATACTAACCGACAGGGTTCTTCTGGAATAATTTGCCTGCATAACTCAGACCCTATTGAGCCCCCTGCTCCCGTCACCAGAACATTCTTGGATTTAAGGTGTCGACTCATTAACGATGGATTGGGTGGTATTATGTCGCGGCCTAATAAGTCCTCAATGGTCACTTCTTTAAGTTCGTCAATTTTGGCTTCACCGGAGACTAGATCGACCATACGTGGTACCGACAACACTTCACAGGGCAATGGCTCTAACACTTCCAGAACTTGTTGGCGCTGTGAGGTTGATACGCTAGGCAGTGCTAACAGGATTTTGTCAATATTATAACGCTGTACAACTTCGGCAACTTCGGCGGCCGGGAACACTCTCAGCCCTTGAATAACCGCATCGTGGAAGGTTTCATTGTCATCCACAAAAACAGTCGGGGAATATTCAGGAGATTGATTGAGCGCCAACTGTAATTGTCGCCCGGAAGCACCCGCCCCATAAATAAGCACTTTAGTTGATAGGTTCTGCAATCGGTAGATCACCATTCTAACAAATAAACGGCTCCCACCTACTAACACAAAAGAAATCAGAAAAAACAGAATTGCGGTAGAGCGCGGTAAAAATATATGAAAAATAAAAGCAGCGGCAATCAGGAAGAAGCTGGAAATAACCACCCCAGCCAATACCGTTAACAACACCCGAAAACTGACATAACGCAAAACTGCTCTATACAGACCTAATCGAATATAGGCATAGAGGGTGACGGGGATTAAGACACTCAATAACATCCAGTGCTCGCCACTGTTAATTGGGGTCCCTGTATCCAGTCGTACCCAGTAGCTCAACCAAAAGCTAATCGTCAACAATAGCGTATCAACAATCACAGATATTAAACGTTTGTGAAATCTGGACACTTGTAAGAAATAATTTATCATTTGATCCCTAGGTAATTTTTTATTCTTTTTACAAGAAGAGACCTCTGCATAACGTAGCGAATGCAGATAAGACAAGGCAAAAATAAGCGAAATAGCGGAGTTTACGGGTGTAAATGAGCATATTGAGCTTGTTTTTAACGCCGTATTATCAAATGCAGTAGTTATGCTGAGATCTCAAGAAACTAATTTACTCTATCTCCGGTGCCTTTACCTAATACTGTCATAATAATATATTTAAAATAGTCCTTAACGGTCAGTGTTTGAATCATTTTTTGATCCGTTTGCGCTAACAGCTCAGGTGTAGACATATCAATGGTATTAATCTGCGCCAAACCCGTGATACCTGGTAGTACATCATAAACCCCTCTACGCTCCCGCTGTTCGATCAACTCTTGTTGATTCAATAAATTTGGTCGAGGGCCTACTAAGCTCATTTCGCCTTTTAAAATATTGATTAACTGTGGTAATTCATCAATTTTAGTTTTGCGCAGAAAATGACCCAATCTGGTAATTGATGCTGGATTTGCTAAATGACTAGCCACTGACTGTGTCTCAACGCTCATCGTCCTAAATTTTATCAAGGTGAAGGTCTCTTTATTTTTACCGAGCCGCTTTTGCAAAAATATTGGAGAGCCGGTATCAAAATAACCTATAACGGTAATGATAAGTAAAATAGGCGAGGCTAATAACAGGCCAAAAAATGCTAAGAATAAATCCAAAGCGCGCATTAACAATAAGATCATTTATTATTTACTTCCATCATTATAATCGGTGAGACTTAAAATGCTCTGCCGTTTTTTGCATACATTGAGCGACATCATGAGGTGGGGACCAACCTAAAACCTTTTTAGTGTGAGAAATATCCACTTGTAATGATCCACACAAGCGCTGTGAAATATCAGGTTTACCTATACTCTTTGCCGCTAATGTTAGTAAAAACACCGGAATATTGATGAGTCTGTTCGGTGCATTGAGAGCGCTCGCCATGTTCGATAGTAATTTTTGAGTCGATATATCATTATCATCAGAGACTAGCAGCGTTTGCTGCGCCGCATTAGGATGCTCAATACAAAGGGAGATAAAATCAACAAAGTTAGAAATTGAGATTAAACTGCGCCGGTTGTGAGTGATCCCCCCTAAAGGTAAAGGAACCCCTTTAACGATCCATTTCATCATTTGCGAAAAGTTTGCTTTAACGCCTGGGCCATAAATCAGTGGCGGGCGAATTATAACAACTTCTAATGAAGTTTCACTGGCAATTTTTCGCAGCCCTTGTTCTGCCTCGTATTTACTCAGAGCATAGGGATCAGTTGGTATAAAATCATCATCAGCTTGAAAAGGACAGTCAGGCTCAGTATATTCGCCATTCACTTTTATACTACTGACAAAAATAAAGCGCTTAACGCCTGCCGCTACCGCTTGGCGAGCAAGGTTAAGGGTGCCTTTAGTATTCACTTCTCTATAGAGCGTTAAAGGGTCTAGGGCAGTAGTATCCTGCATAACATGTACTCTAGCCGCACAGTGTATTATGCACTCAACACCCTCTAGCCCCGCTCCATAGTCGGTATTGCCATCTATTCCTTGAATGATGCTGAGACTAAATCCAGCCGGCAAAACCATTTGATGCCTTGAAAAAACGACAGCTTGTTTGTTGATCTCCCGCAATTTTTCAATCATCGCGGAACCGACAAAACCACTGCCACCGGTGATTGCAATTACAGACATTATGTCATCGCTCCGTGTAATTTTATTTCATGTTCAATCGAGTTGGCCATTTTTTTCATAATGTTTAACCGGCGATAATTATTTAAAAAGGTAGTTCTTGGTGTATCAGTAAAGGTTAATTCTGACACCGCTTGCACTGCGGCTTTGGCATTGCATGGCTCGAATACTTTGGCGTTGTCCAAATGAGAACTGATAAACTCAGCACAGTAGCCTGCGACACCTGCCAGAATAGGCTTATCAAATGCTGCATACTCGAAGAGCTTTGAAGGCAGTACCTTTTTAAAAGCGTCATAGTTGTTTAAATGCAAAAATAGCATATCAGATTCTTGATAGTGCAAGATTAACTCACTGCGATTGACAGGCTCTAATAATTTCACATTAGTGACAGATAACTGCTGTAGCGCGTCTATCAATTGCTGTTTTCTGCCGCCATCGCCAATCACACAGACTTGATAGTTTGGCCCTAACAACAGTGCCAACTGGGGTATAATACGGTGCAAACCTTGCCCTTCTCCAATATTGCCCGCGTAGAGTATGGTCTTCACCTTATCTGTTGAGGAGGAAGCTGAAATGGGTTTATCTAAATTGAAAAATTCCTCATCAATGCCATTGGTAAAATAACTATATTGCAGATCTGGATAAAACCGTTGGAAGTAGTCTTTAAAACCATAAGAAACTAAATTCACTTTCGCTGCATTCTCAAAGGTATACTTTTCGACTTTTTTAAGTATTGGTAACACTATCGGGGTCAGTTTTGGAGACAGCACATCTTGTAGTGTATCAACAAAGATATCTCGGATATCAAGATAGAGGGGAACGTTTATTTTATTGGCTATTCTGGCACCTAAAAAGGCCGTAAATAACCGTGACGACGTCGCAAAAACGAGATCATACTGACTTTTTTCAGCCATTTTTAGGGCGCGATGATAATAGCGATAATAAGCCAACATTTGATCTAACATACCACTTTTATGACTAGGTAGTGCCACCCGGTGAATATTGACCTTGCCACTGGACTCAAACTTTTTTGCCTTAGCAGAAAAAGAGGAATAGCGATTTGGCAAGGTCGTTATTACATCAACTTCACAATTTGCAGCGTTTATTTTTTGCAATTGTTTAACCAGTGCAGTGCTGCGAAACGATCCGGCACTTAAATCGGGCTCATAATAAAATGATAGAACTAAAATTTTCAACCTGTAGATTCCACTAATGAAAATATTGTACACACTTGATGCGAGCTAAATATAACTTTTAATTGTTTGTTGGCTAAAGACTTCCCAAACTGCGGATGCCAAGTACTATTCTCAATTGTCATTTGGCCAGTACTGGACACTAATAGCTGCGACAAATCCGGCAGACAGAGCAATAGCCTGTTGTTACCACAAGTTTTAATTTTAATATCTGGGTGTAAATGATATATCGCTTCAGCGCTCGACCACTGCCCGGTTAAACTATCGGTGACCTTTAATTCTTCAGGCGTTGCCGATATAGATCGGCTATGAGTTACTTTCCCCTTTAGCCTCATATAGCCATTATGAGATGCCTCCAGTTCCACTAAACTATCCTTATGCCCGAAGCGTTGCAAGCTCACATATGCTCTTTTAGCTACACGAAAGCCACTCCACACTTGTGAGGAGTCCTCGTTATCTACCACCACTGTATTGTGCGCTGCAGTTTCTCGCTGGCGCTGACGCTCTGCATTATACCCGTAAAGAGAGGTCCCTGAGTTCACTAAAACTCGTTGCTCTCCCACTGACATTTCCAGACTGAGACTATCAGCATGTGCATGTCCAGGTAAATAGTCAGGCCCTACTTTGGCGTGATCAAAGAGCACGCTATAACCTGGCATATTAATTCGGCTGTACCCAGATTGTGACAACTTTATATAAGTTCTATCGATCGGGCTAACGGGCTCAAGATCTAGTGCCTCAGCATAACCATAGATGATAGCAGGCCTGGCAGTAATCCCTAGCGCGCTGTCATTGAAAAAACTAATTTCACCATCACTGTGGCTCATAACGTTAAGCCAGTGCAACATTTTTGTCACTGCAGAGCGAGTTTTTTCCACTAGCTTTATATTGACTTTTTCACTGTAGCAGGAGAACAAGTTAAGCAAGTCCAATAAATCAATCGTCATAATAGCGTGATACATTGGCGACAATTCAAAATTCCCACCATCGGCGAGTATTTGACGCTCCAGTTCCCTTTCATAAATGCGCACACCTTGTAACAGCCACTTGCTGGCAGCTTTCCCGTCAAAAAACAGACCGGCAAATATCATCGCTTTAGCATTTGCAAACAAATGATTACCGAGCAAGTGGTACTCTAAATTCTTGCTCAAATAGTCCACTTGTTTAGCTAAACTCTGTTGCATCAAGGGGCTAGCGTCTATCCTCGCCAAAAACGCCTTTATCCAATTAACTATTCGCAAGGATGACGGGTAGGGCTCCCAGCCGTTACCAACGGGTGCTGGGTTTTGATCAATCCATTGATTGATAAAACTGATATGTAGCGGCACTCTATCTTCAGCACTAAAGGCGTTTAAATCATCAAAATAATGTAGATTGTATAACCATAATTTTTCATATTGAGGGTCATTCCAATCAGCCGCATTCTTTATTATGCCCGATTTATTTAATAGAAAGACTTTATTATTAGCAAATAGTCTTTGCTCCAATAACTTATAATCAATCCAATCACTGCCAGCTTTCGCTATTGAATAGCGAACATCGCGGGGTCTGGGACGCGAAAAATGTTTAACCACGCGATACAGTATTTGCGATGTTTTAAGATATTTCAGCGTATGATAATAAGTGAGTAGTTGCATAATAACATCTATTTATTAGAAGGATTTAACATAACATCAACATCTTATTATCTAAGATGCTCTGCAATATCAATAGTCAATCGAGCAACTTCCATGATTTCTTCATAGCTTATCGGCGTATCTGCACCAGTGGCAATCGCATCAACAAACGCTTTACTACAATGCTTATTCCCTTTGTCTTGGGTCCCTCTATGACGTTTAAAGCCCGACCATCCAAAGCCCGTTAACTCTCTAAAGTTATCCAGCTGTAGCACTGCATCAGCAGCAAACACTTCTATTCTCTCTTTGGCAAAAGACTTACCCCCATTAGCAAAATAATGGATAGTGCCAAACGAGCCGTCTTTAAAGGAAAGCGTTATCGATGCTTTATCATCGCAGATTTCATGTGCTGCAGTATTACCGATACGCGTTGCGCTGTAGTCGGTAATTTCGCAACCAACAAGAAAGCGCATTAAATCAATATAGTGGCAAGCTTCTCCAATGATCCGACCACCACCTATAGCGATATCCTGAGTCCAATGCTCTGCTGGGATATGGCCTGCATTCATGGTCATAATCAAAGATTTAGGCTCTGTAACCACACTCAGTAAAGACTTCATTTTAACAACTTGTGGAGCGAAGCGTCGATTGTAGCCGACCATTAACCGACAGTGCCCCTTGGTAGCACGATAGGCCGTATCGATCGCATCTAACTGTGAATGAGTCAGCGCGAGAGGCTTTTCAACAAATACATGTTTCCCTGCATTTAATCCCGCGACTATCTGCTGTGCGTGCAAGTTATGTTGTGTGGCAATCACCAAGGTATTTATCCGCTCATTACTCAGCATTTGGGATAAATCAGTAGAGGCAGTGGCGAAATCATTTTTTTCCCCGTGATGCAAAGCACTCAGACCACCACTGCTAAGCAGTGTATCTAATTTTGCACCCGCCTTCTTAAAAGCGGGAATCAATATCCGCGAGGCGTAATTCCCCCCCCCGATAAATCCACAAACCACGTCTTGCGCATGGTACTGAGCAGCTTCTCTGATTGTCACTACACTTTGTGATAATAATTGCGCGGGATCAGCTGAATAGTTCAACAATATCCCGAGTGATCCTTGATCGTCGAGGCACTGGTAAGCACTAATGGCATCCTCAATGGCAAACTGGTGACTAATGAGCGATTTCATATTGAGCGCACCTGATGCCATCAAATCAAGCACTGCCTCAAAATTTCGCTGCTCGGTCCAACGCACAAATCCCACGGGATAATCATTGCCCTTCTCTTCGTATTCTCGATCGTAGCGACCGGGACCGTAAGAACAAGAAACTTGAAATGAAATTTCTTTTTCATAAAAATCAGCACGCGATAGCTGTAACCCGACGACACCGACCAACACAATTCTTCCGCGCTGGCGACACATCTTTGCCGCTTGGCTGACAGGTTCATTACTTGTTGATGATGCTGTAATGATGACAGCATCCACACCTCGTCCACGGGAGAAAATCTTAGACAGCGATAGAGGGTCTTCTCCTAGCGATAAATCGACAGTTTGCGCGCCAAATTCGCGGGCCAGCGCACACTTGGCAGAATCTAAATCAATTCCCAATACTCGACAGCCATTGGCTATGAGCAACTGGACCGTTATCAGGCCGATCAACCCAAGTCCAGTGACGACCACTGTTTCACCTATACTAGGTTTAGCAATGCGAATACCCTGCAGCGCAATAGCTGCTAATACAGTAAAAGAAGCACTCTCGTCATCAACCTCATCGGGGATCTGCGCACAGAGATTTTTTGGCACACGTACCACTTCTGCATGGTGGCCGTTGGAAACAACCCGCGAGCCTACATTAAACACAGTATGACCGTTATCTTGTACTACCCCGACATTACAGTAACCAAGCGCTAAAGGCTGATCTAACTTAGAACGGACGCTCTCATAAGTGGTTTTTAACCCGTCCACTTTAACTTTATCGATGACCATTTTTACTTTATCGGGTTGAGAGCGGGCTTTCGCAATCCAGTTGGCTTTGCCAAAATCTATTAACATACGTTCAGTGCCTACAGAAACCAGCGATTTTGTGGTCGTTATCAGCAACTGACCCGGCTTAGATTGTGGGCAGGGAACGTCAACTAATAGGGTTTCACCATTGCCTATATTCTGTAAAATTTGTTTCATATGTGAACCTGTTGTTCTCTATGAATGGAGGTTTATGATAAAAATAGCAAAAATAAGCACCTATCAAATTCCAGTTTGAATTTGATAGGCTCTAGTACAAAGAGAATAGAGAATGTTCTGCTATTATATAAAATATCTTATCTTATTTTACATTGCCTTAAGTTTTATATCTGCGTACTTATATTAAACAAAAAACAATCTGCAAGGACTATTTGTAAAGTGACATATATTTCAAAAATTGCTGTTCAAGGATTTTTTTATGTCGGCTTTTCGATACAGGTTCAACATTAATAGAGAGTGATTCTAATTTTCTAAACATGTCCTTTTTGTCAAAAGTTTTAAACACTTGTGCACCATGAAACCTTTCACAAATATCAGAAGCTAGTACTTTTTTCCCTAGACAGACTGCATCTGCGACAGCTATACCGAAGCTATCAACGGTATTAGCTCGTAAATAAATATCAATATCCTTCAGCAACTTAAAGAAAACTGATTGTTCAACCCCCTCAAGAAACAAAATGTTATTAGAACAAGCAGCTCTATTTTCTAATAATGCACGGTACATTGGATCTCTATCACCATATAAAACAATAACAAGGCAATAGTTAATGTTTTTCATAACAAATTCAATTCCGTCTTCAAACTTATAGAAAGGTTTACAATAGCCGTTCATTAAAATAATTGATTTATTTACATTCACATTTTTAAATTTATTGTACTCAACTGGTATCTGTACATCAGTATCATAATCACAAGGAACAAATGGATCCATATTAACAATTTGAGATTTAATATTAGCAGACGATTTGTAATATTGTTGTTGAAGCTTAGATAAAGCAACTACTTTATCGAATTTATTTAACAAAAAATTTATGACACACTGGGGAATAAAATCAGAGTTTAGATCTCCGTTATGCAAAGTCAAAATCCAAACTGTAGATTGTCTTTTATACAAAAATAAAAATAAAAGAAGCGATTTAGTGGTAGAGAAATTAAAATGAAATGTAATATCTTTTTTTGAAATGATACTTTGCAAAAATTTATAATCCCAATAGCCTTTAAAAACGTGAAGCGGAACAAAGCTAGAATGCAATTTATCTTTATGAGGATACAAATCATAAATATTACTAAAAAAAACAGGAAAAGTTGTAATTAAACGATATATATATGAAGTTACTCCACCTATAGGAGAAGGTATCCCTCCAATAATAATTACTTTTTTCATCGTATATTTATACCGCATTTTATATACATACTTATAATTTCATCTAACGAATAAGCTGAATGACAATTTTTAAGGGCAGTCTCCAACTCTGCCTTATTCATAAAACGACATTTTATCGCTTTTGCAGGAGAACCAACCGAGATAGAATACGGTAATATATAACCATTAACTAAGCTGTTAGCGCCAATGACAGCCCCTTCGGATATAAAACAACCAGAAAGCAACGTAACCCTTGCCGACACCCAAGCTCCGCTTTCAACATGAATATCTTTCGACATCTTATCATCTAAAAGATTATATCTCATATGGGAAAAATTATAAGTACAATCGTGATTTCCCCCAAGTATCATTACCTCAGGCCCAAACATGACGGCATCTCCGATCACAAGTTTGCAATATTTATTTATACTAACATATAGCGCTTCACCACTAAAAAAATCATCACCGATTAAAACATTTCCATTAATTGCATTGAATTTACGGATACCGGTAAATAAAGTATTTCTCGATGTGATGGAAAACTTATATTTGATAAATTGTGTTAATAACAAACAGTATATTTTTTTTAAAACTTTCATCAAAAAACCCCGTTCACAACCACTTTAAGAAAACAAACATGAAACCTAATCAATTAACACGAGCTCTACTTCATCAGCTTAGTAAGATCCATACTCCTTGGCATTAAATCAGCAACAGGAAATAAAAAAATTTTACTTCGAAATATTAACAGCCTCAACAATAAATTAGCTGTGTAAGAAACTGTCGTTGCTAATGCAGCACCGTTAATTCCATATTGTGGGATTAATAAATAGTTTAGAGATGCATTTAAACATAGCACAAATATTGCAGTGTAAAAATTAATTTCAGGTTTTCCCATAGCTGTAATTGATATTGCAATTACTCTAGAACATGATTTAAAAATAACACCTACTAGTAAAATATAGAAAACGACAACCGCGCTCAAATAATCCACACCAAAAAGGTATTTAATTGCAGGATATATTAACAACACCGACAACAGACTAAAAATTAATGTCAATATCAAATTCAGCCGAAAGGCTTCACTGATTATAGAATATATCTCTAATTTACTCGCTTTATTTTCTACCAGTTCTGGAAATATTACAGTTATCAAACTTTGTGAGACCATACCGACTCTTTCTACAAAAAGAATAGCGACACTATAAATAGCTGCAGCAACAGGCGATATAAAAAACCCTAACATAAAAACATCTAGTCGGCTCATTAGAAAGGCCACCACATTACTCAAATGAGACTTCAACCCAAAGCAATAAAATTGGCCTATCTTACATTGACTACATTTTGAACCTGAGACAGCGACAGTCTTTGCTATAACAAAAAGACGGTAACAACTTAGAACCGAGAAGAAAAAAGAAGACACCAATATTGCGTAAACAAAATTTTGTGCTGTAGCTATATCGAATAAAACCACTAATAAGACAAGTAAAAACTGTAATGCTGAATTTCCTAAAAAAAACTTATTATAAAGATCAAACCGAGAAATAGCTTGAAACAATGAAAACATTAACAAATTAAAAAGTATAAAAACAAATAGAACAATACCAATTATTAGGATATTTAATGGGACCTCAGGAAACAATAAAACATGAAAATTATTACTAATCAGAAGCGAACAAGTTACAACGACTACAGAAATAGTCATACTAAATTTTATATTTAGGAAGAATATATCTTTAAAGTTAATACCATTATTGTTAACAAAATAGATACTTGAGACATTTACACCTGCAACAAATAAATTTGCAAGTGTTCTCGATACAAGCATTACTAAAACATAAACACCATGCTGCTGGATATCGATACTACGAGCAATAATCAAAATAATAGAAAATTGCAATGCAGCCCCCCCCAACTGATACAGGAAGTTATTACTTGCTAATTTAATTCTTTTCATTCAATAATTTCTTTAATATTAGAAGAATTCTCAATGCATTATTGTAATATTCGTTGTGAAGAACCACTCCAGGCCTATTTTCTGCACCTATCCGAAAGAAAATGTATGCAACCATTTTTTCTGGGTTGTGGAGTTCAATCAGAGTATCCATCATATTAATAATACAGTGATATGAGTTAACTCTTAATAATTTTGCATTTTTTTCAACATAATAGTGTACTTCATCGATAAAACAAAAACCGTTAAGGTCAAACCTATCTAAATCAATTAGCACTATATCCCCTTGATTTTCCATAATATTTAAAGGAGTAAAATCACCATGCATTGCTGTTTTACTTACTTCAATTAATAACAATAGATCTCTTAACTCTAGAAGATCTTGAGTATATTTTAAGTCTATGCTTTTTAATAAAACATCCAAACCTACTCGCTGAGTTTCAAGGGAGCACATTGAGCCAACACTTCCTTCGTAACTTTTCAACTTCTCAAATATATCTCTTTCTATTTCAGTTCCACAGTTAGGTACATTTTTCAATCTAGTCATTTTGAAATATTGGCATTCATCCTCTACACTAACTAATCGATAGGCGACTAAAGCACTTAAAGAACTTCTTTTTATATTTAGATAATTTTCATACTCGGAAAGTAGTGATTTACTTGTATGTAAACTTAGTGGAATTTTCACTACAGTTTCTGTATGAAATATCATAAGACAACCTGTCCCACTTAAACTAACATTTATAGCTTTACCCAAAATATGTTGTTTAATCAATATTGCCTTTCTTTTACTAACAGTATTAACATAGGGATGATTTATTGAAATTAAAAACATAACTAATCTAATAATCATTATATATGGAAAGCTAAACATCAGCTGTATTAATCTATTTTTAACAAAATTATTCATTATATTATCGCAAAATCTCGTTCACAACTTTGTTAAACACTAAATCCATCGGCTGATCTGCATCCACTACCACTACCTCTTTTCTATCCTTCAATAATTCTTGATATCCAGATATAGTTTCAGTCAATTTATCATAGCTATAATCTTGTTTTCGTTCGTAGGCAATTTCTGGAGAGACGTTAAGGAATATTGTTTTGTCTGGAGTGTACAACATTCTTACCGAGGTAATATTCCTAATTAGTAACATTATATTATCTGTGAAAGATATTTTTTTAATTTTATTGTTATAAATCAATGTATATATATCATCATAATAATATCGATCAGCAACAACATCTCGTCCCATCCACATATAATATATAGCAATGAATACCCTTAATTGCCGATCAATCCTGGCAGCTAAGGATAAAACCTTCATAACTTTCTTATTTTTTATATTATTTGCCAACCAGTTTAATCCTGGTATCCAATATTCATTATTACCAAAATATATAGACTTCAAAGATAGGGCTTTAAAAAATTCCATATCTTCCAATTTTGCAATGATGGTCGTTTTGCCAGCTCCATC
>Ga0209292_1003907_pt1 | contig 16121 bp, 13 predicted proteins | sample GOMGulsemesocosm_2_FD_184634 | JGI IMG/M metagenome (GOLD analysis project Ga0209292, IMG submission 184634) | Methane-oxidizing microbial communities from mesocosms in the Gulf of Mexico - GOM9C Gulf of Mexico (SPAdes) (version 2) | ecosystem: Environmental > Aquatic > Marine > Cold seeps... | reverse complement strand
ATCGGATATCAAAAAGCTGCAGAATTAACTTTTACAGGCAGAATTATAGGTGCCGATGAAGCAAAAAAGATAGGTATATTACTAGATGTTGTTGAACCTCAAAATTTAATGACTAAAGCGATGGAATTAGCCTCTGAAATCGCAAACAAACCGACAGCTTCTTTAAGGTTAACAAAAAGGTTGATGAAAATGGCTCAGCGAACCGAGTTAAGTGACTTTTTAGATATATGTGCTGTATTTCAAGGTATGTGTCATAACAACCCTGAACACTTAGATGCAGTTAATGTATTAATGGAGAAGTTAGCAAAATAAAATGGTTTTATGATTAAAAACAAGTCGATTAAATAGAGTTTAGCGACTACTTTTAATAGACTTGGTAAGCGTGTTTTGGTGACATTATGCATACGACCTTACTATTATTAATGTTTTTTGTGATTTCCATATTATTAGGCATTATATTAAGACGGCTGTTGAAAAATACAGCTATACCTTACTCTGTGGCTTTATTATTATTAGGTATGCTTATTGGTAGCATGCTTGATTTCGAATTAACAACTCCTATATTCAATGAAGTAAAAGCATCTTTTTCGCTAGCAAGTCAGTTAGATTCAAATCTGATCATGTTTATCTTTTTGCCTGCTTTAGTTTTTGAGTCAGCCTTTTCCCTTGAAGTACACCTCTTTAAACGCATGTTATCGCAAATTGCTTTATTGGCGATTCCAGGGCTTATTATTTGTACTTTATTCACGGCATTATTGAGTATGTGGGTTCTGCCTTGGGAGTGGACTATTCCAACAGCCTTGATGTTTGGTGCTATTGTCAGTGCTACGGATCCAGTTGCTGTTGTCGCACTTTTAAAGGAGATGTGTTCAAGGGCAAGGTTGCAAACACTACTTGAAGGTGAATCTTTACTTAATGATGGTACTGCAATTGTTTTATTTACGTTATTCCTCACTCTTGCGACGCAAGTAAAACCTGAATTTAATACGTTAGCCGTAATTATTGAGTTCTTTAGAGTGGTATTAATTGGTGTGGTGATAGGCGCTGTGGTTGCAGGTATTAGTTTGGCTTTTATCGGTTCTTTATTCAATGATAGCTTAATAGAAATTGCATTGACTTTAGTTTTACCTTATGTCGTTTTTTATCTATCAGAACATGTATTTCATGCATCAGGTGTTGTAAGCGTTGTTACATTAGCTTTAATTTACGCGGGGCCTGGGCGCACGCGTTTTTCACCTGAAGTGATGGAGCATATGCATCACTTTTGGCATACCTTATCGTATTTATTCAATACATTAATTTTCATTTTGGTTGGCTTAGTTGTATCTACAAGACTCGGTGTAGCTGATTTAGCAAATTGGGAATACTTAGCAATCATATTCATGGGGATTTTAATTATTAGAACCGTAGTTATTGTTGGCTTAATGCCGATTCTTGCGCGGATCGGAATTGGCTTAACAAAAGAAAAATCAATTGTGCTTATTTGGGGGGGATTAAGAGGTGCTGTTTCCCTTGCTCTCGCTCTTATCGTTGCAACTAATGAATCCTTAGATATTCAATTAAGAGATCAAGTCTTATTTTTAACTTCGGGTATCGTGGTTTTAACGATTATAGTTAATGGCTCATCTATGCGTTTTGTTATGGCAAAATTGGGGTTAGATAAATTACCAGCAGCAAAACAAAAAACATTAGCAAAAGTACAAGATAAAGTGTCAGATGAGATATTAAAAGTAAGAGAAAAATTACAAGCAGATACAAATTTAAAATCTGTTAACTGGCCTTTAGTTGATTCAAATCTCCTTGCTATTAGTGCCCCTTATAAAGATGAACAAGAAATAGATACTCAAGTAGAGTATCTTCGTAAATTACTTGAATCAGAGCGACAATTTTATTGGAATCAATTTGCTAAAGGTTTATTAAGCACTGATGCAACCCATATTTTAGTGCAAGCAATTGAGGAGTCCCTTGATGGCACACCTAAAATATGGCCTAGGCCTTATATTGAACATAAGTGGCAAATGCCTAAATGGATTGTTAAAGGTCAATCATTACCCATAATCAGTTCCTATGCAAAATCGGCTAGTTATAAACAGCATGTTATTATTTTTGAAAGCGCGAGAGGGTTATTTGAAGCGAGTAGTTATATTTTAAAAATTGCGCCTAGCTTATCGCTAGAGCCTGCCCAGTTAGAACAAGCACTGATGCAAATGAAAGCCGTAAATGATTTTTCCATTACAACTTTAAAAAACTTTAGACAAAAATCGCCTCATTTAGTGAAACGGGTAGAATCTTATTTAGCACTGAGAATTTTACTCAATACAGAACGTAAAAAGATACAAGAACTATCTCATGAAGGCATGATTTCAGAAGTGGATGCGGAAAAATTGATTGAAGAAGTTGAATTTAAAATGCATGAAAGTAAAAAACTTAATAGTTAAGTTGAAGGCAGAAATAATGCCAGCCGCTCAATTTATTTAATTTTAAAAATGCATTAAAAACCGACATATATAGGTCGGTTTTTAATTTATAGAGAATAGGATTAAACTTAAGCTAAGGTTATTTGTTAAGATAAAAAGCTTTCATAGCAGTATACATAGCGTAAATATCTACTTTTGAAGCAACTGCATAAGGTGAGTGCATTCCAAGCACTGGTACGCCAAAGTCAATTACGTCCATATTACTTTCAGACAAAGCACTACCAATTGTACCACCAGATGCTTTACCTTTATATGTACTCGTTTGCCATAAAATATCAGCATTATCAAGGTAGTTACGTGTCCAAGCTATGTACTCCGAGTTTGCATTAAAACCACCACCATAAAGTTTTATATTAATGCCTTCGCCTAATTTAGGCGCATTGCCTAATTCCCAAACACCAGGCCAATTTGGGTTTACACCTGGATTGACATCCACTGAAATAACTTTAGTTTTACGTAATGTTTTACGTAAAAGGTAATCATTATATGTCTGAGGAGATTGCTGGTAAAGCAATTGGCTAATTGTATCTACTAAGTAGCTTGAATCAGCACCTGTATTATTTAAATTACCAACTTCTTCGTTATCAACTAAAAATGTAATAGCTGTAAATTCAGGCTTTTCAATTTCTAAAATTGATTTTACTGCGGCAAAAGCAGATATTTTATCATCTTGACCATAAGCTGCGACCATAGAACGATCTAAACCTACATCTCTTGGTTTTAGAGCGGGGACTAAGGCAAGCTCAGCAGATACTAAGTCGGTGATGCTGATATCGTAATTATTTTTTAAGAAGTTTGTTACTTCTTGTTTTACAGTTGAGTCATTACCCGGTTTTGAGGCGATAATGATATCTAACTCTTCTTTTTTTATTACTTCTCTATTTGTACGTTTACGATAATCTCGGTCAACATGTGGTGCTAAATCTGGAATGATTAAAACAGGATCATCTTCGTTTAAGCCAATGTTGATATTAACATGGGTGCCATCTTTTTTATCAACTCGGCCAATAAGTGCCAATGGAATATTAACCCATTGGTAGTTTTTCATTCCGCCGTGTGTATACGTTTGAAAAAGTGCAAAGCCATTCTTTTCGTAAAGAGGGCGGCCTTTTAGCTCAATGCGAGGAGAATCAATATGAGCGCCAGCAATACGAACACCATCAGCTATAGGGTTTGAACCAATCACCATTAAGGTCATAGCACGATCACGGTTTATGCTATAAAGTTTTGCGCCTGGTATTATTTGGCTATCTTCAGTTAGTTCTTTAAACCCTGATTTTTCAACTAGCGCATGTGTTTCTGATACAAAAGTCAATTCTGTACGGGCTTTATCGATAAATGATTTATATTCTTCATTATAAGATTGTACGTGTTTTAGCTCTGTTTTTGATAAAGCTAACCAAGAATTTTTAATTTCATCTTTGGCGATAACATTTGATGTTGTAAGTGTTGCAATTATTGAGGCTGCTAATAGAATTTTTTTGCGCATTGTATTTTTCAATTATTTTAGATATTTATATGGTAAAGGTCATTCTGTGTTATATCAATGCTGTTCCTCTGAGAGTTTTGGTTATTTATCTGATTTATAGTTGAAACAAATAAAGCATATTTTTTTAACTGTTTTAGTTACAATATATGGAAACTAAACAGAGGTGAAATATGAGTAAACAAAAAACAAATAAACTAGATACAGGTAGAGGTGTTATCAAAGATAACTATTTTGCCGCTTTAGTAACATCAAAAGTTTTTAAAGTACAAGTTGTTAAAGCTAAAAAAGGAAAAGGCTCATTTAATAGAAAAGAAAAACATAAAGGACGAGAGTCCTATTTAATAGCTGCTTAATAGCAATTATCAAATAGGGCTTTTGCTAAAAATTGCAGAAAATAAATGCATAAACGAGTTTAATGTATAAATTACTAAACTTGAATAAATACATGGTTAGCAAATTTGGGGTAATATTTTAGCTTAGCTATACTTTAGGTGATAATTATTATGGGAGTTGAACATGGCTATTTCACGTAAATTAGAAGACTACCTCATCAAACAAGATATCTCATTTCAAACAGTTTCTCATTTTTATAGTAATAGTTCTATTGGTAGTGCGGTGGCAACCAGTATTCCGCCAAAAAATATCGCAAAAGCAGTGTTACTAGTTGATCATGATGGTCATAGACTAATGGCTGTTTTACCTGCAGACCAAAAAATAAATTTGCTATCTATTAATGATAAACTTCATGGAAATTTTGAACTATTAAAAGAAAAAGAAGTATTTAACTTGTTTATGGACTGCGCACAAGGTGCTGTACCTCCAGTAGGCGAAGCTTTTAATATGTCTATGGTATGTGATGAATCTTTAGATCGGCTTGATAATGTATATATCGAAGCGGGAGATCATGAAACTTTACTGCGATTAACACATCAAGATTTTGAAAATATCATGAGCAGTGGTAAACATTTAAAAATTTGTAAAGAAACTATTCATTAATTTAGTAAAGATATTATTCATTAATATTGTTCTGATAAAGTTTAATATTATTGATACTAGAAATTGCACGTTGTTGATTTTTTTTAAATAAAGATATTATTTGTTCTGAAGGCGAATTAAAACTATTTATGGGTATGTATAGATCATACCCATAAATTTGTCGTAGTATTTTCATCTGATGTAACCAAGCAGCGGTTGGCCCTGTTATTTCTTTTCCTTGTGACGTTTTAAAGGGGGAGAAGTTTATTTGGGTTTGCTCGACCTCTACTTGGTTGTTTTGAAAAGCTAAAATTAACAAGTTATTTTGCTCATGTAATAAGTGATTTGCAAGGCGTGGTGTTATTGTATTTGTATCACAGTCATAGCTTCGTAATTTGATGCCAATAAAGTTAATGTTTCTCTCTTCTAAGTCGCTATTTCCTTTAGGGTGATGTACTAGCTGTATATTGCTCCAACTAATACTCCATTTTCCTTGTCTGTGATAATAAAATAACTTGTCATCAGTTAATCCAAGGCAATACTGTGGTTCAAAATATTTTAAAATACTTATACTTATGATTAATACTGAAATTAAGCTAAAAATTATGATATGCACTTGATACGCTTGCCATAAGTAAAATGAAGAGATAATACAACTTAAGGCGAGTAAAACGCCTAAAAGCATCGTAGAGAACTGATTACGATGCGCTTGAGATTTGATTAAAATAGGATATTCAATTTCATTCATAGCCTAAGTATAGACAAAAAAATAAAATAGCTAATTGAATTTACAACAATAATCCTCCATCTATATGCAATAATTGTCTGGTGATATATTTACTTTTATCACTTCATAAAAACTCAGCTAAATGTGCAACTTCATAAGGTAATCCTAATCGAGCTGCGGGAATTCGGGTTGTGATATTTTTCATTGCTTGATTACTCAGTGGGGTATGATCTGGGGAATCCTTTTTAATATATCCAGGTACTATCACGTTACACCTGACGCCTTGTGCTGCATATTGTGCTGCAAAAGATTTAAACAAAGCTCCTAGACCTGCTTTAGCTGATGCTGATGCCGGATTCGTATTTTCGTCAATTAATTTATATTTTAGATGAGATACATCATACCAACACATAAAAAATATCCGTAAGTATTAATTTAAAGTATGGCCAAAGCAGTTACCTTGATAGAATCCATACAGAATCAAAAATGATAAAGATGGAAACCCCTCGTGGCTAAAGCAACAAAAGAAAAAATAAAATTTGTATGTTCTGAATGTGGTAATGATCACCCAAGGTGGCAAGGGCAATGTGCAAGCTGTAAAGCGTGGAATACTTTAGCTGAATTTAAAGAGGCGAAATTACCGAGTCAACAAAGAGCGCAAGCAGTTCAAGGTGGTTATGCGGGGACTTTAGGTAATGTAGTCAAAAAAATGGATGATGTTTCAAGTGTCGCACTTGATAAAACAACCACTGGAATTGGGGAATTAGACCGCGTACTCGGAAACGGCCTCACGATTGGTTCGATCATTCTTATATCGGGCGATCCTGGTGCCGGTAAAACAACTATTTTGACACAATTAGCAGCCAATATGAGTCATAAGACTACGGCTATGTACTGTACTGCCGAAGAAAGTTTAGAGCAGTTTAAGGCACGTGCAACTGAGCGATTAAAAATAAACTATGTACCAGACCAATTACTGTTAATGTCTGAATATATTATTTCTAATATTATGGCAAAGGCACTTGAATCAAAAGTTAAATTCTTAATCATTGATTCGGTTCAAGCACTTGAAAGCGAACATTCTAATGGCAGCGCAGGTTCTATTGGTCAAGTTAAAGGGTGTGCACAAGAGTTAAGTCGATTTGCTAAAACACATGGCATCACATTAATTTTAGTTGGTCATGTAACAAAAGGGAGTGATTTAGCAGGGCCTAAAACATTAGAGCATATTGTTGATACTTTGCTTCATATTGAAGTAAACGACAGCATTATTCGTACTATGAGGGCAAGTAAAAATCGATTTGGTGATGTTGATCAAGTAGGAATTTTTCAAATGAACTCTAGAGGTATGATTTCTGTTGATAATCCAAGTAAATTATTTTTATCTGGTGCCGATGAAAGAGCGGTTGGCTCTGCTATCACCTGTATACGAGATGGGAGTCGCAACTTATTATTAGAAGTGCAAAGTTTAGTATCAGAATGTGAAGGTGAGCACCCGCAAAGAGTCAGCATAGGACTTAATTTTAATCGTTTAAAAATGATTACTGCAGTTTTACGCAAGCATGGCCGAATTCAGTTATTTCATGATGTTTATGTTAATTTAGTGGGTGGTCTAAAACTCCCTGATACAGATACAAGTGCTGATTTAGCCTTAGCTGCAGCTTTGGTTAGTTCACTTAATGATATAGAAATGTCACGTAAATATTGTTTTATGGGTGAAATATCACTCAGTGGTGAAGTAAGACCCATTAGCGGCGGTGTACCAAGAGTAAATGAAGCAATAAAGCATGGCTTTGAGCAAATATACATCCCTAAAGCGAATTATCATAAATCTATGGAGGAGGGTAATGCAAAGATAATTGTGATTGAGCATATCACTGATCTATTAGAGGCTTTAAAGTAGCTGTGGTTGTTTTTGGAATTGAATAATAGGATTATAGCTTCAGATTATACTCAGTACTTTCATCATTTAAGTAACTAATATAGTTAATTGAATGGCTATAAAATAAAGACTCAATCATCTGCGTCTTTATTTTTCCATTCATCGCCAATTAAATCTTCTGTTTCTTCATGCTGTTCCCATGAGTAGGTTTTTTCTTTTAACTTAGGATCACTGTGTCTAAAAACTATTGCAGATATTAATCCTGAAATTGCGCCAAATAAATGATATTCAAATGAAATGCCTTGCTCTGTTGGTAAGATAGTCAAAACCATAGATCCATACATATAAAATGCAATCATTAATAAAACACTTGAACGTTTATCCCTACGTAAAATACCAGCTGTGAATAAGTAAAAAAATAAACCGTGAGTTAATCCACTTGCACCAAAGTGAAAACTATCTCTTGCAAATAACCAAACGCCTATGCCAGAGAAAACCCAAATTATTCCGATTGCCCACCACCGTGATTTTGGATAGCCATAAATTAAAAAACTACCTAGTAAGATTAAAGGCAATGAATTACCTAATACATGTTGCCAAGAGCCATGGACTAAAGGAGCAGTCAAAATTCCAATCAGGCCTGAAAAGGTTTGTGGTTTCACACCTAGCTGATATAAATCAATGGCGTAGTAAGTTTGCCAAGCTTTGATTATCCATAATACTATAACAAAGGCGCTTGCAGTTAATATGCTTTTTCGTAGTGATATATTTTTATTCATAATAAAGATATAGGGATTTTTTTTGACTTCACAACTAAAATTTTTATTATTCATCAATGGAAAAATACGAATGGGTAAAGAGAATCAAATAATGGTAGAGCTTAGATCTGCAAAAATTCCTTATTTAGGCTTGATTGCAGATCATTTCTGGTTTGTAATAATTAACAACAATAAAAGGGAGCGATGGGAAGTCTGGCAAAAACCAAATTGCTGTAAAACAAGTTGGGGGCATTTACATCAAGACCTTCTTCTTTATGATAGCGCTGTCGGATCTGGGTTTAGTCGAATTGAATGTATTTTTAAAGGACACAGTGCGTTATCGCTTGAAGTTGTTATAAACAAATCAAAAATAAATTACCAAAACCTAAATTGTTATCGTTATTGGCCAGGGCCAAATAGTAATACTTATGTTCAAACGATGTTGAATCTCGCAAATATAGATTTTATGCTACCTCCTACGGCAATAGGTAAAGATTATTATGGTTGGTTTAATTATTCAAAACAGTTGAATATTAGGAGGGTATCAACTTCAATTTTTGGTGTGAAATTTAGACATGGTCAGTTTTATGAATTAAATTGTTTGTCTTTTACTTTTGGTATCTATTTAAAACCGCTTAAAATTTTACATCCATTCTCTAGGCATGCTGTTGCAAATAAATAGAATTAACATGATTATAAAAATCAGAAATTATTATATTGTTTTTTTTCTTGTTCTAATTTATTTATCAATTCAGTGGCAAAAGTTATTTTTGAATTATATTTATTGGTTATATTTGAAGCCTGAATTTTGTAGAAATTAGGATCATTGGCAATTTCAGATTGCCTTTTTACACGCGCAAGTTCATTATTTAAATTTAATTGATATAAACGAAGTTCATCTTGTTGTTTTCTAATTTTAGTATTAATTTCATGTGATAGCAGAATATTATTTATTTTTTTAATATGTGTATTTGCATTACCTGTAAAGTTTTGTTCAAACTCTAAAATATTATTTTGTAAGCTTATTTTGTATGAAAGATTCGATTTTTTATGCGTTAAGTTATCTAAGTTCTGCTGTACTGCATTTATTTTTTTTGTGTATTTAGAAGTAACATTCACTTTATTGTCTTCAAGTTCTTGATGATCAAATTTACCTAATGAATTATTCGCTTTGGTATTTAATTGTAATAGATCAGTTTTAAGTTGATTTTTTAAATGGCTTTTTTGTAGTTTAATTTCTTGTATTTTTATGAGTACTTGACGTAACTGTGTCAGCGCATCAATTACTGTTTCACTATAAAAATTATTTTTATTTAAATCAGATTCATAAGTTGTTGTTGATTTTGTGACTATAATTTCAACTGCATCTTTACTGCAGGGGAATTGGCTAAAACTTAAAATGCCATTTAATTCGCATTTATAAATTGAAGCAATTGATGTGGGTGTAAAAGCAAACAAACTTAAAAAAAATATAATACGAAATACCATAACGCTACATTATAGAATGGGTTAAGTAATGTAAGCTTAGCAGTTAGTTTTAAATATGTGGGATAAGACAGAAAAACTTAAAAGAGTTTTTCAAATTACCATTTATTATAGTAAACTTGTCACTTGTGTCAGTTAATTTTTTATTAGGTCATTATGCTATCGATTTCACACTTTAGTCGAGATACCATCAAAGGGGATATCTTTGGTGCTTTAACATCTACAATAGTGGCGTTACCTTTTGCACTTGCGTTTGGTGTTACCTCAGGAGCAGGTGCAAGTGCCGGTATTTACTGTGCGATCTTGACCGGATTTTTCGCCTCTCTTTTTGGTGGTACAAATCAACAGATCACTGGGCCAAATACGGGTTTAACAGTTGCTATGGCCGCAATATTGACTAACTTTGTTTCCTTGTCACCTGAAAATGGTTTAGGGGCCGCTTTTACCGTGGTGACCTTAGCTGGCTTGTTTCAGATGTTGTTTGGTTTGCTGAAATTAGGTAAATATTTCATTTTAGTCTCTTATCCTGTGATCTCAGGTTTTACGTCAGGCATCGGCATATTAATTATTCTATCTCAAATCGAACCATTGTTTGGTTTACCACTCTCAGAGTTAACTTTATCGATAAATACGTTTACAAATACAAACGTTTTGTTGGGAGCTGCCTGTTTGTTGTTGCTAATTTTTTGGCCACAAAGATTTAACCAAATAATACCTGGGAGCATAGTGGCATTATCAGTTGCTACAGTGTTCTTTTTATTATCTGATAGTCAATTACCTGTCGTTGGTGCTATTTCCAGTGAGTTACCTTCGTTTTCTTTACCTGTTTGGGAAAGTGCATTAGCAGGTGAAATGATAAAATCAGCATTATTAATTGCGACTTTGAGTACGCTTGATTCATTAATGACATCTTTAACCGTTGACAGTATTAGTAAAAATTTACATGACTCAGATAAAGAACTTGTTGGACAAGGTATAGGTAACATGATTGCAGGATTTTTTGGTGCTTTACCAGGTGGTGGAGCGACAATGCGTACGGTAACAAATATCAGAGCTGGTGGCACAACGCCATTATCTGGTATGTTACACGCTTTATTTATTTTGGCTATTGTACTTTGGGCTGGTGAATATACTGCTTTCATACCTGTAGCTGTGCTGTCAGCAATATTACTTAATGTCGGTATTAATATTATTGATTGGAATTTTTTAAAGCGATTACACCAAATTCCTTTGTTCAGTGTTGGTCTAATGATATCTACTATGATTATGTCCGTTGCCATCGATTTGGTTACAGCGGTATTAATCGGTGTATTTATCGCAAATTTAGTAACCATAAGAAGATTATCTGAAATTCAATTAGATAATTTGAGTATATTTACGGATAAAGAAATAGCTCAATTACCATTAGAGGAAAAGAAATTACTCGAAGCGCTATCTGATGAAGTATTACTATTAAATATTTCGGGCCCAATCGGTTTTGGTGTTGCACGAGGTTTAAAGCAAAGTGTATCTCAGATTGATCAAAATAAAACCTTATTAGTAGACTTTACCCATGCCCGATTTGTTGGTATTACAAGTACAATTGCAATAGAAGAAATAATATTAAGTTACCAAAATCAAGGAAAAGATATTTTATTAGCCTGTGTATGTGAACGTGTACGCGAGGATTTTAATAAAATAAAACTACTAGATAAAATTGATTCTAAGCATATTTTTAATACGCGTAAAGATGCATTGTTATATATGAATACAAAGTAAGTGCTCTGAATTTTATTGGATACAAAATTTATTATTTTAAATTTTGTATCCAAATCTTTCTAAATGCTATTGATTTTACAAAATATATAACTCCTATCTAACTGTTTAATAAGTATTTAAATATTAGAATGAAATTCAATTAAAATATTGATACTTATGGATACATAAGCCTACAAACCGAAAACGACTTAGCTATATAAAATTGATAATTTCATATTATTGAAAATAACCACTCGTTGATAAATATAATATGAAAATACAAAACAAAATTGCTCTAGCGCTAATCGCTGGGGTAATCACAGCGCCGGTGATAGCCTTAAGTGATAATCAAATCCGTATTGTAAATGGAGATAATGCACAATTAAACGCCTATCCTTTTATGACCTCTTTGTATAATAAAAATGCTGACTCGTTATCAAATGGTCACAGTTGTGGCTCGTCGTTCATTGGTGGAAGATACGTATTAACGGCATCACATTGTGTTGATGGTGCAAATGCAGAGGACCTTGCTGTTTGGATTGGTGGACACGACTTAACAAAATCTGAGCAAGGTAAGTCTGTTGATGTTGCGCAAATCTACATGCATGAGGAATATGGTGTTGGAGGAGATACAAATAATGATATGGCGATTTTAGAGCTAGTATCAGAAGTATCTAATGCAACACCGATTAAACTCATCACTGAAGAAATTTTTAATCAAATTAAATCAGGTGATGAGTTTACCGTTATGGGTTGGGGGGCGCTGGAAGAAGGTGGCCAATCTCCTAGTATTTTACAAGAAGTAAAAGTTCCTTATATAACTCATGAACAATGTAATGCAACAGATTGGTATAATGGTGATATCACACAGCAGATGATTTGTGCTGGTTATGAAGAAGGAAACAAAGATTCTTGCCAAGGAGACAGTGGCGGTCCATTAATATATAAACATGAAGATGAACTTTATCAACTAGGTGTGGTTAGTTGGGGTGATGGTTGTGCTAATGCTAAGAAGCCAGGCGTATATGCTAATGTCATAAAGTTTTTAGATTGGGTTAAACAAAAGCGTGCAGGGGTGTCATATCAACAATCTAATGCTAATGGTTATGTTGAGTTTCCTTACAAGGAAATAAAGCAAATTGAAATGAAAAATGTAGGCACCCAAACATATAGCGTAACAGGCATCGAGATATTAGATACTGAAAATGCAGTTGCGAGTGTTAAATCAAATAGTTGTGATGCTAAATCTCTAGTAACTGGAGAGTCTTGTAAAATCGATATTGAAATTGCAAGTAGTGAGGTGGGCGCCTCAGGTTTTGCGCTTAAAGTTATTACAAATCACCCAGAAAATAATCAAGCTTTAATGCACTTTAGTGCGTTAGGACTAGAATCAAGTAATTTGTCTATGGAATCACTAGTTGGTTCAAATGAGCATATTAAATGGTATTCAGGCGCAGATGCTGTTTGGGAAGCACAGACAAACAAGGTAACACAAGGTGATTCTGCTGTTTCAAGTGGTGAGATTGAGGATAATCAACGTAGTGTTTTATTAGCTGTTATTGATAATCCTAAAGCTGAAAAATTAAGCTATAAATATTTGGTATCATCTGAATATTATGATGATTTATCTGTAAGCCATAATAATAACCGTAAGCTTTTAGTTTTTGGTACAGATCAAACTGAGTTTGAATCACAAGAAATATCTTTAGAGCCAGGTAAAAATCGCATTGCCTTTATATATACAAAAGATCAATTAGAAACTGAAGGTGAAGATAAAGGTTATATAGATGAAATTGTTTTAACAATTAAGAATATAGCACCGATTGCTAAAGTAGCTCAAGAATCTATTACAGTTAAAAGTGGCGGACAATTTACAATTGATGCAAAAACTTCAACTGATGAAGACGGTGATACTTTATCATTTGAATGGACTGAACTGGGTAGCTCAATAACTACTATTACAGATAAAACTAAGGCATTAACGACAGTTAAGGTGCCAAAAGTTAAAAAAGACACAAATATTACTTTAGAGGTAATTGTAAAAGATGCAGCAGGTGCAGTTTCTAAAAAACAAATTAAAGTTTTAGTTAAAAAATCAAAAAGTAGTGGCGGTAGTAGCTCTTTTATTATTCTGGTTTTATTAACAACATTACTTACTAGGAAATCTCTTAAACTGAAAAACGAGTAAAATACGACTATTCGATAATAGAACTGACACTTTATTATCCCAATTATTATTGTTAAATTAAAGAGTGAAATAGACGTATTTCACTCTTTTTCTATTCCATAAATACTTTTTCAAAATACTTAATCCTGCCTTTTATTTCAAATCTACGTCAAGCTAAATAAAATATGTTTAACACATCATTCCTTGTTATATTTACCTTAGATTTATATGTTTAAGGATTAAATATGTACCAAACAGTGTTAGATTTTTGGTTTGAAGAAATAGAACAATCTCAGTGGTGGGTAAAAGATGTCAATTTTGATCTGATGATTACCCAAAGATTCTCTGGTTTACATAAAAGTGCTATGGCAGGAGAGTTATTTAAGTGGCGTAAAACACCACAAGGGAGATTAGCTGAAATAATTGTATTGGATCAATTCTCTAGAAATATGTTTCGAGATACAGCTCAATCATTCTCCAGTGATCCACTTGCACTCGCTTTAGCACAAGAAGCTGTTTCACTTAAAATAGATGGATCGTTAACACCTGTGCAAAGAAGCTTCTTATATATGCCCTATATGCACAGCGAATCTTTGATAATTCATAAGGAAGCTGTTGGTTTATATAAGAGTAACGGTATTGAATCTAATTTTGAATTTGAAATTAAACATAAAGAGATTATAGAAAGGTTTGGTAGGTATCCTCACAGGAATAATATATTAAATCGGGTTTCAACAGTTGAAGAAATAGCCTTTTTACAACAACCAGGCTCAGGATTTTAAAGGTAATATGTTTTTGTAAGTTTTGTGAGAGCTTAGATTTTGTAATGGCTAATAAAAAACCGCACTGTATGTGCGGCTTTATTTTTGACTAAATTATTTTGAACTTGCAGATAAATCTATATTAGAAAAATCTTCGAATCCAAATACGCCAATATGCCACACTCCAGCTTGTGGGTTGGTAATAGTACAAGACTCATCATTACCAGCTTTGTATGGACGACACTTATAGCTTGAAGTTGTAGGTTTATTACCGCGACGCACGTATAAATCAGCATCTCCAGTTCCACTTGACATATTCACAACTAATTCATTCATACCAGAAGGGACATTAATTGTATAATATAGTTTAGTAGATGAAGTTCCAGATAAGTTAGATTCCTCTAATTTACCGTTACCTTGTGAAGCAGCTGTATAATCAGCAATTAAGTTAACACCTGAATATGCTTGAAAACCTAATAACATCACATGATAACTTCCTGTTTGGATATTTGATATATTACATGTTTCAGTATTACCTGTTTCATATGGGCGACAATCATAGGTATCGGCAGTTGCTTTTTGACCAAACTTCACATGCATATCAACATCACCAGAACCGCCTGATGTTTTGAACGTTAAATCTGTTGCACCAGCTGGTACTTCAAATGTAAAGTTAGTAGTTGCGTTAGCATCTCCTGATAAATTAGCTTTTGCAACACCTTTAACTAAAGCTGAAGCATTGGTTGCTGTAGTAGTAAATGTTGCACTTGATGACCAAGCATTACCACAACCATTATCAGCTCTTACACGCCAATAATATGTTGTATTGGCAGTTAAATCAGCAGAAGGCTGGTAGTTAGTTCCGTTATTAACAGTACCATTAGCAACGATATTACTAAATGCACTGTCAGTTGCGATTTCAATACGATAACCTGTTGCCGAAGCCTCAGATTGCCAACTTAATGTTGGGCGTATTGCTACATCATTAGCGCCAGCACTTGGGCTGGTTAAGCTAACTGCGCCAGGTTTATTTGCAACTGTTACTGCAACATCAAGTGTTTTTGCGTTTACACCATCTGCTGTGCCATTGATTTTAAATTTATAGCTGCCAGTATTGATATCACCAACTTTAACTGATGCATCTGAACTTGAGCCTATATTGAGAGGGTTTTTAGTGAAACTGCCTGTAATACCTGTTGGTAAGTTACTATAAGCTAGATTAATAGGCTTATTAAAACCACCCGTTGCAGCTGATGATATTGTGATTGGCTTTATATTTGTATTGGCACAAACTTGTTGTGTTAAGTTTGTAGCTTGAATACTAAAGTCAGGTGTTGTTGATGCACCACATGATGCAAATTTAAAGTTAGCGATTCGAGTAGCCCACTTCCCGCCTTCTTTACCATAATCACTTGTCATCCAAAAAGTACAATTGTCTATAGGATCAATTGATAAATGGCTATAATCCCCATTTCTATCACTGGCAATATGACTTGTGCCAGCGACGATAACTTTTTCAGATTGCGTCATAGTGCCTTTTGTATCTGTGGCTAAACGACCTGTCATACTAATGCCTGGATAAGTATCAACACCGGCAATATGGTATGATAAAGCGATATTACCACTGCCATCCATTGCCGCTGAACCCATAAAGCGATTATCA
>Ga0209292_1003906_pt1 | contig 16130 bp, 11 predicted proteins | sample GOMGulsemesocosm_2_FD_184634 | JGI IMG/M metagenome (GOLD analysis project Ga0209292, IMG submission 184634) | Methane-oxidizing microbial communities from mesocosms in the Gulf of Mexico - GOM9C Gulf of Mexico (SPAdes) (version 2) | ecosystem: Environmental > Aquatic > Marine > Cold seeps... | reverse complement strand
TACAAAGCATACTGTTGACTTGTTAGAATGGGAATTAAAAATTCAGTTGGAAGAATTACAAGAGCAATGGCATTTTGCTTCCTTAGAACGAATTTTTATTGAAAATCGTATTTACCGTGATATTGAGGAAGAAACTACTTGGAAAGGTGTTATTAAAGCGATAGACAAAGGATTAAAACCACATATTAAACATCTAAAACGTGGGGTAACAGAAGAGGATATTGTTCGATTAACAGAAATTAGAATTAAGAAAATCTCTAAGTTTGATATTGATAAAGCAAAACAACATATTGAAGCTTTAGAAGAAAAAATAGCGGAAGTTTTACATCATTTAGCACATTTAATAGATTTTGCAATTGACTATTTTAAAGAGTTAAAAAAGACCTTTGGAAAGGATAAGGAACGTAAAACAGAAATTCGAATTTTTGATGACATTGTAGCTACAAAAGTGGTGATGCGTAACTCAAAACTCTATGTTAATAGAACCGAAGGTTTTATTGGTACCTCACTTAAAAAAGAAGAGTTTGTAGATGATTGTGCAGATATTGATGACGTAATTATCTTTAAAAAAGACGGTACAATGATGATCACCAAAGTGGATTCTAAAACTTTTGTGGGAAAAAACATTATGCATATTGCCATCTTTAAGAAGAATGATAAACGTACTATTTATAATATGATTTATAGGGATGGGCGAAGTGGACCAAGTTATATGAAACGTTTTGCAGTAACAGGTGTAACACGTGATAAAAGCTATGATTTAACCAATGGGAATAAAGCCTCTATTGTACATTATTTCACACCGAATCCCAATGGTGAGGCCGAAGTAATTTCGCTTCACTTAAAGGCTATTGCAGGCTTAAAAAAGATTAAGTGGGACATCGATTTTTCTGAATTATTAATCAAAGGTCGTGGAGTAAAAGGGAATTTAGTTTCCAAACACCCAATCCGTAAAATTGAACTAAAACATGAGGGGATTTCGACATTGAAACCTCGTAAAATATGGTTTGATGATACCGTTTCTCGTTTAAATGTAGATGGAAGAGGGGAGTTGTTAGGTGAGTTTACTGCAGAAGACCGCTTATTAATTGTTAGTCAAAAAGGAACGGCTAAAGCTGTGAAACCAGAGCTAACCATGCATTTTTCGAACGATATGATCGTCTTGGAAAAATGGATGCCTACCAAACCTATCTCTACGGTATATTTAGATGGAGATAAAGCAAAATACTATGTCAAGCGATTTTTAATTGAAAATGTTGGAAAAGAAGAATCCTTTATTGGGGAACATGAAAAATCACAGGTGCAAATTGTATTGACAGATTATAGGCCCATGGCCGAAGTGGTGTTTTCTAGGCGAAGTTTAGAACGCATCGAAATTAATTTTGAAGATTTTATTGCTGTAAAAGGGTATAAAGCACTCGGAAATCAATTGACTGGAGATAAAATAAAAACGGTAAATATGTTAAAATCGTTGCCTTATACACCTCCAGAACCGGAAGAGTTAGAAGTGATAGTTGATGATATTTCCGATGAAGATATCCAAGAAAAATTGTTTTAGAAAGCTATGGATATTAGGATTGAGTAAGATATAATTAAACGGATCGTTTTTTATGGTAAAGAGTAATTTAAATTCTCATAAAGGGTTTGTTTACGGGATTTTTGGACTGGGAGGTATCTTGGTCTTACTTCTTTCGAATAAATCATTAAAAATATTCCAATCAGAACTTGCGACTATAATAATGGGAGCTTTATTTTTGACGATTGGTCTAACAGGTGTAATTGGTTTATCAAAATCGTTGCGCGGATTAAAAGAACCAAATACGCTAAAAAAAGTGCTAGGTATTTTTATCAATGCAGCCATTGTAATCCTTTATACGCTTCTAATATTATTGAACATTAGAAGCGCATATTCGCTATTTTCTAGTTAAGAAGAATGGTGCTAGACTACTTCAATTTCTTATAAAACTGCATTTCATAATCAGGAAGTAATTCTGGGTAGCCTATCTTGATCAAATCTTTTAACACATAATCAGGACGTGTAGCTGCCAATTCGTAATAGATAAGCCCTCCCGTAGCTCCTTTAGTATTTACAAATGAGTATACTTGGTCTTTTTTAAAAGCATCAAATTCCCTAAATATACTATTTCCATTTCCTAAAATTTCCATGGTATTGTAAAAACTTGGAGTCAACCAAATATCAATATCTTTGGCTTGTTCAAAAACCTGCTCTACATTATAAGACAAACTTCCGCTCCCTTTGGTGTTTTTAAAAACATAATCAAAATTGGCATCTTTTAAAAATTGTGCTTCGTAACTCTCTCCTCTTGGATTGTTCCAAATGTCTTTAAAAGGACCTCCAGAAAGTACTCGCTTTTGGTGCTTGGTGTTTTTGACAAGGCTTTTAGCAGCCAAATAATTTTTTTCAATTTGATTAAATATACTATCGGCTCTTTTTTCTTGATTGAGTAAAACGCCAAAGAATTTTATCCATTCGGCTTTTCCTAAAGGCGTAGGCTCTAACCAGTCTCCATTGTAAATAATAGGTACGCCCATTTTTTGAATGATATCAAAATTTCTATGATTTCCCTTTACTGAAAAAGCAATCATTAATTGTGGATTTAAGTCCAATAAAATTTCAGTATTGATCTGCTGTTCTCCTCCAATGTCTTTAATTTTTTTACTGTCAATAAGCGCTCTTGTTTTTAACGAAGAAACATATTTTGTATCGGGAAAACCAACGATTTTTTGCTCGGAATTCAATAATTCTATCATTGGGATATGAGTAGTACTAGTGGGGATTATTCGCTCTAGAGGAAGTTGGATGTAGTCCGTCTTTTTATGCGCTTTTTTTATGATAGCACCTTCTTTATAAACATAAAACTCAAGGGTCTTTTCTGCTCCTTGAAAGGGCGCTGTAATTTCAATTTTTGTAAAATTATCACCTGTAGAAATAGTAAATCCTTTAGCATATTTCACATACTGATTAGTTTCTTTTTTGATAGTTTTTGTGTTGTCTTTATTACATGAGCTAATGATCATGATCATAAAGGATAGGCAGTATAGTAATTTAAATTTTTTCATAAGTCAATTAATTATAAAAATATTGGAGTTGGTTTAAAAGGAAATATTAAGAAAGGTAGTCGTGGTCATTTCCCAAAAAACAAGCATGCTTAAATAAAAAACAATCTCTACAATTTGTTGAGTAGCACCTGCACAATCACCGGTATGTCCACCAATCCATTTTTTAAAAAAACGTCCCATTAAATAGGTAGAAATGGTGCAAGGAATGAGTACTAAAAAGACACGAATTTCTTGAAACACGAGCAAAGGAGACAGTCCAAAAACAGCATTTAGAATGAGTGACTTTACTTGCATATTATCTGCAGAAGGTTTCTCTTTACCAGTGCCGTCATCTCTTACATAAGGAAGTTTATAAATTAAAACAGTGGCAAAAAAACGACTTACGGAATGCCCTGCAATAAGCAAGTATACCAAGGTGATACCATCTATATTCTGTAGACTCAAAAATTTTGTCGCAAGTAAAAATACCAAACCTATAGTTCCATAGGTTCCCAAACGGGAATCTTTCATAATGGTTAGAATACGTTCTTTTGTCCATCCACCACCAAAACCATCGAGCATATCTGCAAAACCATCTTCATGAAAGGCACCTGTCAGCCAAATGGTGCTCATCATGCTTAATAGAATGGATAAATGCTGGTCAAAGAGATAACTAGCTCCATAATAAACACCACCACCAATAGCACCAATTATGATGCCTACAAGGGCAAAATAACGGGTGCTTTTGTTTAAAATTTCTTTAGAATGAGCAACCTTTATAGGGCAGGGAATTCGCGTAAAAAACATGATTGCGGTTAGAAATATATCAACTTCTTTTTTCATAGATGGTGCTGTTTTTAAATATTCCCACCTCAGTAGTGGTTGTATTCTTGTTTTTTATAGTTATTCTTTATTGCTAACTCCGGCTTCTTCAAAACTAGCCATTTGATTTAGGAAATTTACAGAGGCACGGATTATTGGTAACGCTAGTGCAGCTCCTGTTCCTTCGCCCAATCGTAATCCTAGGTTTAAAATTGGTGTTGCTTTTAAAAAAGTCAACATTTTTTGATGTCCTTGTTCGTTGGAAGCATGCGCATATAAACAATAATCTAGAATGTTTTTATCTATGGCCTGCGCTATTAATAAAGCACTAGTCACAATAAATCCATCGACTAAAATGACCATTTTACGAGTGGCTGCTTCAAGCATGGCTCCACAAATCATGGCAATTTCGAATCCTCCATAAGTGGCCAAAATCTCTTTGGGATTATTTAATATTCCATGCGTGTTTTGAACGGATTCCAACGCCGTTATTTTCTTTGTCATTCCGGCATCATTTTGTCCTGTTCCGTTACCAGCACAGGCTGCCACAGGAATATTTAAGATACTACTCATAATTAGAGCCGCTGAAGAAGTATTGGAAATACCCATCTCTCCAAAACCAATTAAATTACATCCATTTTCGTGAATAGTTGCCACAATTTGTCTTCCTTTAAAAAGAGCTAATTCTAATTGCTCGTTATTCATTGCAGGGACTTCATAATAGTTTTGTGTTCCTTTGGCAATTTTAGCATGAATGAGTTGGTCGTTTTCTGGAAAATCGAAATTTACACCAGCATCTACCACTTTTAAATCCATATTATTTTGACTACAAAAAGCATTGATAGCCGCCCCTCCATGTAAAAAGTTTAGGACCATTTGCGCCGTAACCTCCTGTGGATATTGACTCACTAAACCAGTAGTTGCAATTCCATGATCCCCAGCAAAAACAACCATTGTAGGGGAGTTTACCTCGGGAGTTAAGGTGTTTTGTATACAACCAATACTAGCTGCAATGGATTCTAAATCCCCCAAAGAACCTTGGGGTTTTGTTTTAAAATCTATTTTGTGCTGTAATGCTTTTTGAATGTTTTTATCAACGGGGGTGATGTTATATTGTGTCATATTATTCTTTTATTTTTAAAGGGATTCCTGACACCATAAAAGTGGCAGTTCTTGCTTTTTTTGCGATGTATTGATTGACCCAACCTTGTAGTTCGGTAAATTTTCTAGCCATATGATTTTGGGCATGTACCCCCATACCAATTTCGTTTGAAATTATATAAATGGTACTGTCTATTTTGTCCAATTTATCGATTTCATCTTTGGCAAATTGGAGCGCTTTTTGCACGTCATTGTCAAAATCCAAGTATAAATTGGTAATCCATAAAGTGACACAGTCCAATAAAATCACTTGATTTTTCGGGGTTGCTTTCGCCAAGTGTACCTCTTCTTCAATGTTTATCCATTGGGGACCTCTTTCGTCTTTATGTCGTTGAATGCGAGCTTTAAAATCGTCATCCCAACAACGTGCAGTGGCTAAATACACAGGGGTTTTAGAAAGATTCTCTACCAAGTTTTGAGCATAAGAACTCTTTCCTGATCGTTCGCCTCCGGAAATATAATGTATCATTATTTAGAGCTTTAATTGAAGTACAAATATTGTAAGTTTTTTTTTAAGATTCCAAGGAATTTGAACATCTTTTAATTTTTATGAAGTATATTTGCAGTGAATTTGGTTTCAATTCTGATGATTTCAGAGACGAAATAATAGGGAATTCGGTTCTAATCCGAAGCTGTACCCGCAACTGTACGCCAATCCGAAAGGAAGGTTTTTACTAAAAATCCACTGTTTCATAGAAATGGGAAGGAAGTAAAAATTAGGCAAGCCAGGAGACCTACCAAATCAATATCAATTTTTTAAACTTTCGGGAAGAAAGGTTTGGTTATGAATAAATTTACAATTACCGCATTTTTTATTATTACTTTAAGCTCTTTGTTGGCTCAGGACAAGAAGGTGGAACAGCTGGACGAAGTATTGTTACCTTCTAGCAAACTTAGAACGTACTCTGTAGGTTTTAAAATCACAAAATTCAACGATTCTATTTTAAAATCAAATCATCAGACCTTGAGTGCTTTATTGCAAACGGAATCTTCCATTTATTTTAAAAGTTATGGGGTAGCTATGTTGTCTTCACCATCTTTTAGAGGTACGGGGGCAAGTCATACCGCAGTTTTGTGGAATGGTATTCCTGTCAATTCTACCTTGAATGGGCAGACGGATTTTAATCTGATTAATTCTGTGTCTATTGATGAAATGACGGTTAGAGCCGGTGGAGGTAGTATTCTTTTTGGAAGTGGTGCCATTGGAGGAAGTATCCACTTAAAAAATAATATGGATTTTGAGGGCGACCAAAGTCATCATTTATTAAGCTCTTATGGGAGTTATAATACATATAAAGTCAACTATCGATTTAAGACAAGTACGGAAAAAAGCTTTGTTCAAATCGGATTTGGAAGAATGTCTTCAGATAATGATTACCAATATTGGGATACCGATAAATATAATAACAATGGTGATTTTTTTAATAATAATCTGAATGCTGTTGTAGGGTTTAAGTTAAGTGATGCACATTTGTTGAGCTTGTTTTTAGATGGGACCATGTCGGAAAGAGGTCTTTCAAATACCTTGACCGCTCCGTCGGATTCGAAGCAAGATGATGAAAACTATAAGTTATTAGTTGAGTGGAAGTATACACAACGTAACTTGACATCTATTTTAAAATTGGCGTATCTGTATGATCAATTTACCTATTATGCCAAACGTTCTTCTTCGGATTTATTTGATGTTGGAGATGCTAAAAATAGTTTGTTGAAATATCAGTTGGATTATAAATTTGGACCAAAGACAAAAGTATTGTCAGGTATTGATGTAAGTTTTAATAAAGGTGGAGGAGACAGTTTAGATGGGGTAAATAGATCGAGTTACTCTTTGTATTCCATGTTAAATCATAGGGTTTCACACCGTTTTCATTACGATTTATCCATACGTAAAGAGTTTTCAGATACTTTTGATGTTCCGTTTTTATTTGGGGTAGATGCCGCTTATAAAAGTGGTGATTTTGTATATAAAATCAATGCTTCTAAAAACTATAGAGTTCCTACTTTTAATGATCTATTTTGGGCTGTTTTAGGGAATCCTAATTTAAAGCCAGAGTCATCATACCAAGGAGAATTGGGAGTGGAATATAGTAAAAAAGGAATAACAGCATCTGCAAATACCTTTTTTATAGCGACGGAAGACTTGATAAAATGGTCGCCAAATTCATATGTCGATGTACAAAATGGATCAGGTGGAGGGCTTGGAGCTTGGACTCCTAAAAATATTTATAAAGCAGTTAATTATGGTGCTGAACTTAGTTTAAAGGTTCCATTTGCATTTGGTAATTATACCTTTAACTCGCAAGCAAATTATAGTTATACCATTGCTGAAAATAAGCAAAGTAAAAAGCAATTATTATATGTTCCTAAGCATAAGCTTAATTATACATTAAGAGCAAATAGGGGTAGAGTATCTGGTAATTATCACATAATGTACCATGGAAAAAGTTTTACCACAACCGATAACTCAGCTTTTGTTAAAGGATATTTAGTACATAATTTTGCTGCTAATTATACCTTGAATTTATTTAAAAACATTCAACCTATTATTGGGTTTCATATAAATAACTTATTTAATAAAGAGTATGCAGTGGTAGATTACCGCCCAATGCCCGGCATTAATTATCAATTTCAAATACAAATTAAAATTTAAATAAAATGAACATTAAGAAAATCGCATTGTCTGTTGTTGCTGCATCATTATTTTTAGCATCTTGTAATAACGATACAGACTTGCCAGTGTACGAACCAAGAGGGGATTATGAAGGAGGAATATTAGTAGTGAACGAGGGGCCGTTTCAGAATGGATCTGGAACTGTAACGTACGTTTCTAGTGATTTAACACAAGCTGTTGACGGTATTTACAAAGCGGAAAATGGAGAAGATTTAGGTAATATTTTCCAATCTATGTATTTGTATGACGACATCGCTCTTTTAGTTGTAAATAACTCTCATAAAATAGAAATTGTAAACAGATTTACATTTGTTAAAGAAGCGGTTATTGACCAAAATTTAAACAATCCACGTTATGCTGTAGTAGCTAACGGTAAAGTATATGTTTCTAACTGGGGAGATACAGCGAATGAAACGGATGATTTTATTGCAGTGTACGACGTTGATACTTTTGCTTACGAAACCAGTATTTCTGTAGATTTAGGTCCAGAAAAAATGCAAGTTATTGGAAACGATGTTTTTGTAGCACATGAAGGTGCTTGGGGATATAACAATAAAATATCTGTAATAAATACCGCAAACAGTATTGTTGAAACTACTATAGAAGTTGGTGATGTACCGAATTCTATGGGGGTAGATAGCGCACAAAATTTATGGGTGCTTTGTGGTGGTGTTCCGGCTTGGACAGGAGCTGAGACCTTTGGGTCATTACATAAGATTAATACAATTTCTAACGAAGTAGAAAAAACCTTCGATTTTGTAAGCTCGCATCCTGACTACTTAACTGTTGATGGAACAAATGTTTTGTATGCTGTTGGTTCAAGTGTATATGGAATGCCAAATGCAGCAATGGAATTGCCGATCGAAGTTTTAATAGAAACAGAAGCTGATTTTTTATATAGCTTAAGGGCTAGTAACGGATTTTTATTTGCAACCGATGCAAAGGATTTTTCTAGTAAAGGAACCTTAACTACCTATAAATATATTAGTAAAGAAGAAATAAGTACGGTTAGTACTGGTGTTTCTCCAAATGGAGTGTACTTTAATAACTAGTACCTTTCTAAAGGAATAAAAATAATAGAGACCTGAAATAAATAAATTTCAGGTCTTTTTTTGTGCCTAATTATTGGAAGTCAAATTGTAGTTTTTATAAGTTTTGTTTTACCAAGACTTTAGTGAAACAGGATATTGTAAATCACATGCTGTTTCATTATTGTTAGTTTATTCACGGTGTTTTTGAGCAATAAAAAAAGCCTCCAATTACAAATTGAAGGCTTTTCGTTGACGCTATTTTTTATGTTTTTACAGGATACTTATCCGTACACTTACGTTTTTGATAATTACTGTAGAACGCTACAACAATTGCAATGTTACAAAATAAGCCAAATGATCCGATGTAGTCCCTGTATTTATGACAGTGGATTCTAAAATCTTCCACTTGTGCTGAGGATACACCATGATATAATCTATTTTCTTAGATGGAGCATGGGAAGGGTAGGTAACATCTGGTGATATTTGACCGTCCGATAATTGCCATTTTTTTTTCAAGTTAAGAATGGGTTTACTTTGAGGTAAAGCATTCAAATCTCCAATGAGAATTTTTGGAAGGCTATCCGTGCAAAACAGCTTATTTATAAATGCGGACTGTTTGAATCGTAAACGGTCTTTTTTTGCATGGTCAAAATGGGTGTTTATCACCTGTACTTCTTGTTTATTTACAAAAGTTTTTGCTGCAATTAAGACACGTGGTTCTCTTTTTTTCTTATTGGGAAGCACCTGACGTTGGGTACTATTAAAACTGTGTTTAGACAGTAATGCCACACCGTATTCACCACCATTAAAATCCATTGCTTTTGCAAAAACAGGATGCATTTTTGTACGGTATCCTAGATGAGTACTTATGTCTGTAAAATTACTTCTTTCCGTTTTTAGATCTACTTCTTGTAAACCAACAAAATCGGGTTGTAATTTGTTTATAAGCGCTTCTATAGCCTCCAAATTACTAGATCCTTGGGTGTTTTCGCCATGATAAATATTGAAAGACAGCACTTTTATGATAGGGTTACTATCTTTCTCTTGGCTTTGACCGAGGTTACACGTTAAAATAAGAACGATTAAGAGTAATTTAGTTTTCATCATTTTTAGTTTTTGGAGTTTCCGAAACAGTGTCTGGCCAAGCTACTAAATTTCCAGTAGTAGTATTCGTAGGCATTTGAGCATCCACACTACGTAAATAATCACTTAGAATAGCGGATAGTTCCACTACTTTTTTTGGATTACTTGTAGTCAAATTATTGCTTTCTCCGATGTCATTTTTAATGTCAAACAACTCAAAGGTTTCATCTATATGATAGTAAATCAACTTGAAATCTCCAAGTCTAACGGCACTAAATGCTCCAATTCCAGGTCCTGATGGTCCCCAATTGTTTGGGTAATGCCAGAATAAAGGTCTACGGTCGTTTAATTGTTCTCCTTTAAGGATTGGTGTAAAACTTTTTCCATCAATGTTTTGAACGGTTTTATAGGTTGCTATTTGTGCCATTTCTAAAATGGTAGGAAAGAAGTCTTCAATAATCAATCGGCTATCACTTACCGTATTTGCTGTGGTTACTCCGGGCCATTTTACCAACATAGGTTCACGAATTCCTCCTTCGTGAATGGATCCCTTTCCACTCGATAATGGTTTGTTATGACTGTGTTTTTTGCCTCCTCTGGCCACGGCACTTAAGCCTCCATTGTCTGACATAAATAGGATGATGGTATTGTCAGCAATCCCTTTTTTATCGACAAAATCTAATATATCACCCAAGCTTTTATCCATTCCTTCTACCATAGAAGCGTATTTAGCCTCTGTTGGATCTAAACCCTTGTCTAAATATTTTTGTTCATATCTAGGATCTCCTTGAATAGGAGTGTGGACGGCATAATGAGATAAGTATAAATAAAATGGTTTTTCTTTTTCCATAGCATTATCCATGGCATCCATGGCTTCCAGTGTGAGCGCTTCGGTTAAGAAGATATCTTTGTCATGGTATTTTTCAAGGTTTGGAACATCCCAAATATTGTTTTCGCCCAAACGTTTTTTGAATTTATTTTTCCCAAAATAACTTCCTGGTGCACCAGCGGCGTGTCCTGCAATATTGGTCTCAAATCCTAAATTAGATGGATTCGCCCCAGGCGTGCCTATAGCTCCAAAATGTGCTTTTCCTACATGAATAGTATGATAGCCATTGTCTTTTAAGATTTGAGGGAACGGTGTTATATGTACCGCTAATTCTATACTGTCGGTGGGTTGGGATCCATTTAAATTCCATTTAGGCATTTGCAAACCTTTAGGTGGGTTTACCATATATTTACCTCTTTTTAAGGTCCAATTCGTAACACGATGTCTGGCAGCATTCATTCCAGAAATTAAACTCACACGTGTTGGCGAGCAGACTGGAGTGGCATAGGCTTGTGTTAGTTTGAGTCCTTCACTGGCCAAACGTTCCATATTTGGTGTTTGATAACGGGCATTGAACGCTGTCTTTTCCGTCCAAAAAGGAACAGAAGTGTCTTGCCAGCCCATATCATCTACCATAAATAGAATGATATTTGGTTTTGATGGTGTTGTGGTATCCGATTTTTTACAAGCACTCAATGTGGCTATGAGCACAACAAGCGTAAATTTTAGTATATTTTTCATTCTTGATGTTTTAATATCCTAGTAGGGACCCTTTTAATAATTGTTTTTCTCCATTGGGTGATTTGTACCAAACGGCCAATTCGCTACCTCCACCACCTTGGTGGTACTTTATAGTGATAGGGTGCCATCCTTTTTTAAGGGCAATCATTCCGTCACGCAAGATTCCAGCATGATTTCCACCATTATCTACAACCAATTGCTCTCCAATATACAATAAACTTCCATCGTCAGATTTAGTTGCAAATTCGTATAAGCCTGCTTCTTCTGCATTAAAATACCCTTTAAATTGTAAGGCAATTTGTGGGCTGTTTTCAAATTCTGCCAATCCAATCTCAGTGACTAATGTTGTAGGTAATGCTGCCTTGAAATTTACATGTTCTACAGACTTAGCCTTTATCGTTGTTGCTATTCGTTGAAGGCTTCCTGTAGTTGGCTGTACATTTTTTGCTTCTGTGAATGTTTGTTTTTCTACCGAGGCACCTTTTATTTCACTGAAAATCTCACCTTTATAGGCTATTGTTTGAATGTTTGTGTTGCTTGTTATTGTGATGGGTGCTATGTATTTAGTGGAAGTATTGGAAGGTCTTGTTCCATCTAATGTATAATAGATATCCATATTATCCATAGGTGCTTTTAACTCGATAACAGCGTTATCTATAAATGCTATTTTATTTGCCAATCCTTGTACAGAAGGAATATAATAATTGATATTCAATGCATCCATTCTTGAAAAATGAGCTTCTAATCGATGAGAAAAATCTTCAAAATCTTTGTGTTCCCTTGTACTCCAAGCAGCTTCTGCTAATCCTTGTAATCTTGGAAATGCTTGGTATTGTAAGCGTTTAAAGTTAGGAATTCTTTCTGACCATAAATTTGCTTGTATTCCAATAATATGGGCTTTTTGTTTTGGAGTAAAATGTGCTGGTACAGGTTCGTAGTTATAGACTTTTGAAAGGGGAGTAGCTTCATTAGTAAAGTCAAAATAATATTCAAAATCTGGTGTGATGATTAAGTCTGAACCGTTATCGACAGTGATATCTCTGGCTTTTGGAGCCCAATTACGCCACCACATTACAGTAGCATCACTAGACAAACCTCCTTCAGCAATTTCATCCCAACCTAACAGTCTTTTTCCTTTAGAATGTAAGAAATTGGCAATGTCTTTATTAAAAAAGGATTGCAACTCATGCTCGTTTTTGAGCTTGTTCTTTTTAATAGCTTTTTGACAATTTTGACATTCTTTCCAAGATTGAATGTTTACCTCATCACCACCTATATGAATGTATTCTGATGGAAATAGTTCCGCAATTTCTGATAAAATATCTTTAGCAAAATCAAATGATTTTTGTTTTCCTAAACAGGCAGGTCTCGAAAAATGATCTCCCCATCCTGCTTCATCTGTACAAGATAAATACGGATAATTATCTATGGCTGCTTTAAAATGACCAGGCATGTCTATTTCTGGAATGACTTCTATATTTAAAGTACCAGCATACGCAACGATCTCTTTTATTTGTGCTTGCGTAAAGAAGCCTCCATATTTTTTTACACCGTCTTTTTCTTGAAAATGCTGTGGATCTATAATAAACAAAGGATTTGTTTTTGCCATTTCATTGCAATGGGCATCGTTTGCATTTTCTGTACGCCAAGCACCTTTTTCGGTAAGCAACGGGTATTTTTTAATTTCTACACGCCATCCTTGATCATCGGTTAAATGCATGTGGAATTTGTTCAATTTGTACAAAGCCATATGATCTAAAAATAGTTTCACCTCGGTCAAACTGAAGAAATGGCGACTAAAATCCATATGCATTCCACGCCATTTAAATCTTGGAGCATCTTCTATGGTAACGCAAGGAACAAACCAAGAAGTAGTAGCTGACTCTTTATTTTCTATACTACTTGGAAGCAATTGACGTAAACTCTGAATAGCATAAAAATAACCTGCAGTATCATTTGCTTCTATAATTATTTGTGATGGAAGCACGGTTAATTTATATCCTTCTTTTTGAATTGATTTTAAAGTTCTAAATTGAATTGCAGCATCCTTATTGTCAGTAATTTTCAATTGGTAATTACTACTGTTTTTGAATAATTTAATGAATAAATTAGCGGCTCCTTTTTGCGTCTCATTGTTTGCAAATAATTGTGTGTTTGCAGTTATTTTAAAGGAGTTAGGTTGCAATTCTAAACTATTAGGTTTAGGTATTATGCTAATATCGTCCACGTTAAAAGATGGAGTTTGCATAGTACAAGCGCTTAAAAATACAAGCGTAATAAGTGAAAATAGTATTCGCATGGGAATGAGTATGAATTTTTATTTAGTGTAAAAGTTGATGTCTAAGGTTGACCAATGTTTTTGTAACTGAATTAACGCTTGACTAAAATTGTTGAAATCCTTGTTCGTTGTTTTCGTCCATCCTACTTCAGCAAATGCGGCAATTCTAGGATAGGTTTGTCGTTCTATATCATCGTTGGTCGGTGTCCATTCGCTCCACATTTGACAACCTAATCCATATACGTTTTTATGATATTTCGGTGATAAATCTTGAGGGATAGGATTAAAATTATAGGCTTTTTCTAATGAGATGGATTTGTATCCGTAGTCTAAGTACGTATTCGAGTGAAGTGAATTTACAATTCCATAGCCTTCTTTGGCTGCTTTGGTTAATAAATCGATATTTCCTTTCCAGAAGTGAACCACCACGTTTTTGGCGAGTTCAGTTTCTGCTTCTTTATCATCTTTCTTCTCGGCAAAACCTTTGTGAATATTAGCCCCCATGATTTCGTTCCAACCCATCATTCTACGTCCATTTTTCTCTATAAATTGAGAAATATTATTGGTGAATTGTATTTGTAAATCTGCCGGTGTAGCAATATTGTTTGCTTTCATATATTCTTGGACATGCTTGCTTTCTTCCCAAACTTTATACCCCACTTCATCTCCTCCAATATGAATTACTTTAGATGGAAATAATTCAAATATTTCCTCCAACACATCATGGATAAATGTAATTACTTCGGGTTTGGTAACATCGTAATTGTCAAATAATCTACCAAATTTAACAGGGACTTCCATCTCCTTTCCTAATGTTCCTAACCATGGGTAGGAGGCAATAGCTGCACTAGAATGTCCTGGCATTTCAAATTCGGGAACAATAGTTATATTTCTTTGCGCTGCATAAGCGACAATGTTTTTGATTTGCTTTTGAGTGTAGAATCCTTCGTGAGGTTTGCCAGAATATTTTCCACTACCCCAAGTCTCGATTTCTGAATCTCGTCTTTTTGATCCTATGCTTGTTAATTTTGGGTACTTTTTAATTTCGATTCTCCATCCTGCATCATCTACTAAATGCCAATGAAAGACATTCATTTTTAACAAGGCCATTTGGTCTAAAATTAATTTTACAAACGTTTCACCGTGGAAATACCTAGATTCATCCAACATATAAGCCCTCCATGAAAATCGAGGACTGTCTGTGATAGTCATGCTTGGGATTTGTAATGATTTTTGGGCTAATTGGCGTAAGCTTTGAACACCATAAAACCAACCCGTTTGTCCAGCAGCTGTGATGTTAATAGAGTGTGTGTTTATTTTTAATTCATATTCTTCAGTCTCAAATGTGTCATTTAAAGTAAAACGAATGGTTTGTTTTCGTGATTTCTTTGTTGATTTTAGACGTATATCTAAGTCACTTTGAAAGTGTGCTTGTAATATTGTTCCAATGGATTCAGAGTTTTCATCGCTTATAATGACGGTCTTTTTTGTGAGGTCAAAAGCGGCATCATTACTATAATGGACTTGATTAGGCTGTGGGATGATGCCTAAAGGTTCTTGAGCATTTGATTGGATAATACAAAAAAACGCAGCAACGATGGAGAGGGTTAAAGTTTTCATTTAGTGTAATTGTCTATATAATTAATGGTTAAAGTGTCTTTGGTTTGCTTTTGAAGCTGTTGGAATTTTTTAAATAATTTTTTAATAATTCTTTTAGAATCCGTAGCCTCGGCGATATCATTCATCTCATGAGGATCATTTTCTAAGTTGTACAATCGTAGTTTTTGGATGCTAGGGTAGAGGATCATTTTGTACTTTTTAGTACGAATCATACGTTGTTTGTTTAAGTAACCTCCATATATGTTTTTGTAGTTACTTTTATTCGTCTTTCCGGTGGCAAGGGGAAGCATACTTTTAAAATCAACGTGTTTTGGACGTTTTGCTTGGGCAATATCTAAACTTGTAGCCATCGCATCTTGTAGATAAATAAAGGCGTCGGTTTTATGGTCTTTTTGGATCCCATTCCCTGTAATTATTAAGGGAACTCTCATGCTACTATCGTACATGTTTTGTTTACCTATCAATCCATGTTCTCCTATGGCCAGCCCGTGATCAGCTGTAAAGATAATATAGGTGTTATCGGCTTTTCCTGTTTTTTCCAAGGCTTCCAAAATACGACCTATTTGAGCATCCATATGCGTTATAATAGCATAGTATTCCTGTCTATTTACTTGAACTGAATATGGTGTTCTTGGGAAAGGTGCTAATTTTTCATCGCGAAGGTTTCTTCCGCTTCCCATAGCCTCTGCATATGGATATTCAGGAATAAAATTTTCAGGTATTTTTATGGATTCTGGAGTGTACATGTCCACATATTCTTTGGGAGATTGCCTAGGATCATGTGGTGCATTGAAAGCGATATACATAAAAAAGGGCGCTTTCTTTTTAGAAGCA
>Ga0209292_1003904_pt1 | contig 16132 bp, 16 predicted proteins | sample GOMGulsemesocosm_2_FD_184634 | JGI IMG/M metagenome (GOLD analysis project Ga0209292, IMG submission 184634) | Methane-oxidizing microbial communities from mesocosms in the Gulf of Mexico - GOM9C Gulf of Mexico (SPAdes) (version 2) | ecosystem: Environmental > Aquatic > Marine > Cold seeps... | reverse complement strand
ATCGTTGAATGGTTACGTCAGCGTTCACGTCCTTATTTATTTTCAAATTCTTTAGCACCTTCAATCGTAAACGCATCAATTAAAGTACTTGATATGTTAGCAGATGGTGGCGAGCTTCGCGCGACACTATGGGATAACGTTGCTTACTTCCGTGAGAAAATGGAAGCTGTCGGCTTCAAATGTGGTGGTAAAGACCACGCAATTATTCCTGTTATGCTAGGTGATGCCAAATTAGCATCTGATATGGCAGATAAACTATTAGCTGAAGGTATTTACGTAACAGGTTTCTCATTTCCAGTAGTACCTAAGGGTCAAGCGCGTATTCGTACTCAAATATCTGCTGCACATACTAAAGAACAACTTGATAAAGCCATTTCAGCCTTTACCCGTGTAGGTAAAGAGATGGGAGTGATTTAATCATGAAAGCATTGTCAAAGCTAAAGGCTGAACCTGGGATTTGGATGACAGATGTGCCAAAACCTGAAGTTGGCCATAATGATTTACTAATTAAAATACGAAAAACGGCGATTTGTGGTACCGACGTACATATTTATAAATGGGATGAATGGGCACAAAATACGATTCCTGTACCTATGGTTGTAGGCCATGAATATGTTGGCGAAGTTATTGATATGGGACAAGAAGTCAGAGGCTTTACAGTTGGCGATCGTGTTTCAGGTGAAGGGCATATTACTTGTGGCCATTGCCGTAACTGTCGTGCTGGTCGTGTACATTTATGCCGTAATACAACAGGTGTTGGTGTAGATAGAGAAGGCGCTTTTGCTGAATACTTAGTGATCCCTGCTTTTAACGCTTTTAAAATACCAGGTAATATCTCAGATGAACTAGCTGCTATTTTTGACCCATTTGGTAATGCAGTTCATACCGCGCTTTCTTTTGATTTAGTTGGCGAAGACGTACTAATCACAGGTGCGGGTCCGATTGGTATTATGGCCGCAGCAGTTGCTAAACATGTTGGAGCTCGCCATGTTGTGATCACAGACGTTAATGAATATAGACTTGAATTAGCGCGTAAAATGGGTGCTACACGCGCTGTTAACGTTGCGACTGAAAAACTTGAAGATGTCATGACTGAGTTAGATATGACTGAAGGGTTTGATGTAGGCCTTGAAATGTCAGGTGTACCTTCTGCTTTTAATTCCATGCTTAATAATATGAATCATGGCGGTAAAATTGCTATGTTAGGTATTCCTCCTTCAGATATGGCCGTTGATTGGAACCAAGTTATTTTTAAAGGTTTAGTGATCAAAGGTATTTATGGTCGTGAAATGTTTGAAACTTGGTACAAAATGGCAAGTTTGATTCAATCGGGTTTAGATTTAAATCCAATTCTCACTCATGAATTCCATATCAATGACTTCCAAGAAGGTTTTGATACTATGATTTCAGGGCAATCAGGTAAAGTAATCCTTAATTGGGATTAGTTTTAACCTGCATTAGCACCTTGCGGTAGCTAAGGTGTAAAGTATAAAATGAAAGCGCGAATATATTCGCGCTTTTTTTCGACTATAAAATATTAACACTGCAAAGGGTAATTCATGACATTTAAAGCAATTGATGTGACACAATTAAAAGAGCGTTTATCGGAAGCTAATATAGTGATAGCTGATATCAGAGATGAGAACTCTTTTAATGAAGCGCATATTCCTAATTCAGTTAATATTTCAAATGATAACATTGCACAATTTATGATGGAACGTGATTTTGAACAGCCAATAGTCGTGGTGTGTTATCACGGAATAAGTTCTCAAGGTGCTGCAAATTATTTAATTGGACAAGATTTTGAAGATGTATATAGCTTAGTAGGTGGTTTTACCGATTGGGCATCAAAGTTTCCAGGTGATGTAACTAAAGCTTAATTTTTTGCGTGGCTTAGTTATTAGAGTATTTGAACATTCTATATAAATAGCACAAACTTATGGTAGGAGGCTTATGATTTTATTAGCCCAGTTAGATAATATAAGAGCAGCTCAAGGTTTTATTGATTATTTAAAAACGCAGAATATTGAAGCCCAATTAGTGAAGGGGCAGGAAAAACAAGCTGCGATTTTAGTTGAAGAACATGCGTATACTCAGGCTTATGATTTATGGTTAGAATTTGAAACAGATCCAAACCAAAATAAATATCTTGCAGCATCTTGGGATACGGGAATATCAAATGCGCCTTTTCAATACTTAGGTTCATCGCTTAATATAAAACAACGCTTTAATGCGCTTAGCTGGTTTAATCAAAGCATTACTCTAACTTCGATTATAATTTATATTGGCTTCATGTTAGGGGGTTTTGAGACTTTATTTGCTGTGTTACAGTTCCAACCAAATAACCCATTAAACTGGATCACACCCGCTATCATCCACTTTTCTGCAATTCATATTGTTTTTAACTTAATGTGGTGGATGCAATTAGGAGATCAAATAGAGAAGTCATTAGGGAAGTCGAATTTATTAGTCATTTTTTTATTGAGTGCAATAGCGAGTAACTGGGCACAATACTTATTAGTAGGTCCTAATTTTGGCGGTTTATCTGGTGTTGTATATGCTTTATTAGGATTTTGTTGGATTTATGGTGTGCTAAAACCTGCATCAGAAATTGTTATCGCTAAGCCTATCATTGGATTTATGCTAGTTTGGATGCTACTTGGTTTTGCTGATGTATTATTTGTGGGCATGGCAAACTGGGCACATTTAACTGGTTTGATAACAGGTATGGTTTTGGCTTTTTTAAAGGCAAAGATGAGCAGCTAATTTTATTAAGTTTTTGTTTCAGGGCTTAGCACAGATATAATTTTTTAATCTGTGCCTCTTCTGAATCCAAGTAGAAGTGTGATACAGTTCTACTAGTTATATAAGTACTTAGTAAAAAGGACATCGCGAATAATTTCTTGGCCTGTTTCAACTTTTAATAGTTTTTTAATTGCCTCAGCACATTTTTTTCTAATTTCTTCACGGCCTACTAAAGACTTAACTTTGTCTTCTGGTTCTTTACTTAGGATTTCAACGATGGCGTCTCTTAATAAAGGCGTATGATGTTCAACTATTTCAAGATTTCCCATATCTAAAAGCATAAGTTCAACTGTGACACGAACAAAACCTAATTTTTTCTTGGATGTACCAATATAATTTGTTGTTATATCTGGCTCAAATCCATAATAACCTAAGTTTGAGGCTGCAGAACTGGTAAAGCTGGTTAGGGCAAATGTGATAGCACACAGTAATAAAGCCAAAGGACGCATTAAGTACTCTCTATAAATTGATAATTATTATTAATATATACCCAAACCACTTTAAGATACAGAATTCAGTTGGAGTTAAAAGCACTTTAGGTAAGGCATTGATTTCAGAGAATAGTTATTCCCTTTTCAAAATCAATAACGCAGTTTAAAGTGCTTCTAAACCAACCCATAGGGGACTTCTGAGCAAATCATGCTCGTTGTTCCATCTTCTATTAAGGGAGAAACCATTAATAAAAAGATGCGCCTAGATCATGAATTTCTCAGCAGTCCTGAAACTTGTATCTTGAAGTAGATTGGGTATTTATAGCTACAATACAATAACTTTTATGAATTATAACAAACTCTCAAAAATAATCTCATAGCTTTATCTATTTTATTCATATCAAAAATGGATAAATTATTTTATGATCTCATGTCTTATTTTTTTGGTTGTTGTGTTGTGCTCGATTATCCCCTAACACTTGATAATAATTGGTTTGATTTTGTTCTTGATGAATTAAATGAAACTCAAATAAGCTGGTTATTTGAAACTAGCTCTCTTACTGCAAGGCTGAAGCTTAATAGCCAATATTTTGAAGTAAAAGTATTGAGTGAAATTGTTCAAAATTTAACTTTGGAACAAGCCAATATACTGAACGTGGCAAAACAGAGCGCATTATTTAGAGAAGTGATTTTATATTGTGATGATCAACCTCAAGTATATGCACAAAGTTGGATTCCATTAGAAACGCAGCAATTGCCAAGTCATAACTTAGCATCATTAGGGACAAAACCTTTAGGTGAACAAATATTTAAAGATCCTTCTATTGAGCGAGATATTATTGAAATTGCAAAATTTGATGCTTCTCATCCTGTTGCACAAGTAGCTCAAATCTTAGGTTTACCAGAACTGAATAACTGGGGAAGGCGAAGCGTTTTATCTTTAGCGAAGCAAAAGTTATTAGTATGTGAAATCTTTTTACCAGGCTCTTTTCTTGAAACCAAAGCTTAATTAAATTTATTGAATCGAATTATCATGATGAAATGGCATTTACAGTTAAATAACTGGAAATATTACAAACAACTAATGAGAACTGATAAGCCAATAGGTTCTTTATTATTACTTTGGCCCACTTATTGGGCTTTATGGTTAGCGAGTGATGGTGTTCCTAATTGGTTGCATTTAGTTGTGTTTAGTCTTGGTGTATTTATTATGCGAAGTGCAGGCTGTGTAATTAACGATTTTGCTGATCGCAAAGTTGATGGCCATGTTGAGCGTACCAAAATGCGGCCTTTAGCTTCTGGAAAAGTAACTTCAATTGAGGCTATTCAGCTATTTATTGTTTTAATACTCTGTGCATTTTTAATTGTATTATTATTAAGCTGGCAAACAGTATTGTTATCTTTTGGCGGTCTGTTATTGGCTTTTTGCTACCCGTTTATGAAACGGTATACCCATTTACCACAAGTGGTATTAGGGGCGGCTTTTAGTTGGTCTATTCCGATGGCTTATATGGCCGTATTAGGACATATACCTGTGCAGGCTTGGATTTTATATTTAGCTAATTTATGTTGGACGGTTGCCTATGACACTATGTATGGCATGGTTGATAAAAATGATGATATTAAAATAGGCATAAAATCTACAGCTATTTTGTTTGGTAAATTTGATAAAGCTATTATTGGATTTTTACAGTTAATTACTTTATTTTTATCTGTTTATATCGCAGTTGAATATCGGTTATCAGATCTATTTTATCTTTTCCTGAGTATCTCTGCTGGCTTCTTTATTTATCAACAATGGCTCATAAAAAGCAGAGAGCCAAGATTGTGTTTTAAAGCATTTTTAAATAATCACCATGTTGGTTTTATTATTTTCATTGGTATCGCGATATCTTTATAAGGGTTTATTTTTGAATAATTTACCAAGTATTAAACAATTACAATACCTTTTAGCTGTACATCAACAACAGCATTTTGGGCGTGCGGCACAAGCATGTTTTATCGGCCAATCAACTTTAAGTAGTGCAATTCAAAATTTAGAAGAGAATTTAGGTTGCCAGCTTATTGAAAGAGAAAATCGTAGCTTGATGTTTACGACTATCGGTGAAGAAGTGGTCGAGCGCGCTAAAAAAATCATTGATGATACAATTAGTGTGAAAGAATTAACAAAAAGCTTTTTGACTCCTCTATCTGGTAAATTGACTTTAGGTTTAATTCCAACTATCGCAAGCTTCATTGCAGCCGATTTATATCATTTCTGTCAAACAGAATTTCCCGATTTAGAACTTATTTTAATTGAAGATACTAGCGATAACTTGCTTGATAAGTTAGAAAAAGGGCTGGTTGATTTAACTATTTTAGCGTTACCTTATGATGCTAATAAGTTTCATATCAAAATTTTAGCGCAAGATAAGTTTAATTTAGTAATGCATCAAGATTTTGATGCACCCACAGAAGTCATTGATTTTAATCTATTGCCAAAATCCAGTGTTTTTTTATTAGCTAGAGAACATTGCATGACAGAGCATGCTTTAAGAGCATGCCACTTAAGTGAAAGTCAATGTATTAACCCTTTTGAGGCGACTAATGTACATACATTATTAAGCATGGTAGAGAATAAGTTAGGAGTGACTTTTTTGCCGCAAATGGCACTTAATGCAGGGATTTTAGATCATAAAAACATGCGTTTTATGTCCGCGAAAGATGATGCCTACCGTGAAATAGGCTTACTATGGCGAAAAACTACTGGACGCATTCGTGATTTTAGGCTTTTTAGCGATAAAATAGCGCCATTTATTGAAAGTAAGTGTGAATAACATTTTCAATATTTACATATGATAAATATTGTCTATACCTGCCTCAAATAAGGTTTCGCCTAAATCTAATAATTGGAAATCTTCTAAGTGTAAAACATCCAGAATTTGAGTTGAGAACCTTTCCCATTCATTATCTGGATTAACGCCAGTGAGGATTTCAGTTGAATTTGTCATATGTTCTGCAAGCTTTAATATTGCAAACATTTGTTTTTCTGATGCTTCACCAGTTGCTAGCATAATATTAGGGCTATGGTGATATGCAATGACATTACTTATTTCGCTATTGAGTCCCCAAGATTGTGCAATTAGAAAACCAAGCACTTCATGAGATGTCTCAAAGTGTTCTTCTTCAAACTCACCAATAATGGCATTTTCTAAGTAAGCTTGGCTTAATAATTTAGGGTAATCTGAGCTTTGTGAAAATATAAGTGCCATACCCGCATTATGAAATAACCCTGTCGTATAACAATCATCAGAAAAGTCTTTTCCTAAATCAAAATGTTGCGCTAAAATTAAACTTGCGTTGCCAATCTTCATTGAGCTATTCCACAGCTTTTCTGTGAATATTTCTTCACTGCCTGAACTTAGCGTAAATCTTAAGACAATACTATTAACTAATTTAATAAGCCGGTTTAAACCTAAAAACATGCAAGCATGCTCAATAGTTGATATTTTCCTAGGTAAACTAAATAAAGGCGAGTTGACTACTTTGAGGGTAAACCCTGCAATGCCAATATCTTGGTTTATTGCCTGGGAGATTGCTTTTAAATTGGGTTCATCTTTTTCAACCTCTTGTTGAACTTGCTTTAGCATGTCAGGCCTAGGTGGTATGGTAAATCCCTCTAATGCGCTATCAATCCTGCTCATGTCGAGTGTTAGTGGCATATTTAATCCTTGTTTACTGGCAATTTTGTTCATGCTGCTAAATAGAAGTTTAGTGCAATCTAAATTTTTTTTATTTTTTTCCAAACTTTTTTTATTATCGAATCGACTAATAAGAAAAAGAACTTAGGATCAACGTGTTTTTTCAATCAGAAAAAAAGCTTATTAATAAAGCGAAACAAGGCGATAAAAAGGCTTGGCTTAAGTTAGTCAAAGAGTTTGAGAAGCCTATTTATCATTATTGTTTACGTATGTTAGGTAATCCTGACGATGCTGTTGATATGTTACAAGAGGCCTTTATCAGCATATATAAAAGCTTAGATAGTTTCCGCTTTGATAGCAGCTTTAAAACTTGGGCAATTAAAATTGCACATTTTCGTTGCATAGAATTTTATAGAAAACGAAAAGTCTGTCAGCAATTAGATGATTTACCTGAGTCTATAAGCGAATCTGATGATGATTGTCCTGAATCAACACTATTTAAAGAGCAAAGTAATAAGCAAGTAATAAATGCAATGTCTCGATTACCTTGGGAGCAAAGAAATGTGATTGAATTGAAGTTCTTTCAACATTATACCTTTGAGCAGATAGCCGAGCAGCTAGATGTTTCAAGCAATACGGTTAAGTCTCGATTATACAGTGCACTTAATAAATTAAAGCTGCATTTGGAGGTAAGCTAATGTCTGATTTAAATAAAATATTTGATATTTGGTTAGATACAGGTGAATTATCAAAAGCAGATAAAAAGTTATTGCTGCAAGACCCTATTTTTAGTCAATTGTATAAAAATGCCAATCAATGGCAAATACAAGACGTTGAGTATCAACAAACAGAAGTGCCTAAATGGAATATAGAGCAGACTTGGTTTGAAAAATCTTCAAGTAAAGATTCGGGGTTTAACTGGAATTGGCTTAATGGTGCTATGTTAGCCATGTCATTTGCTTTGTGTACTTTAGTTGTAACTCAAGCTCAATTAGATATTTCAAGTAAAGGAGTTTCAGTAACTTTTAATCAAGCAGAGAAACAAAAAATCCAGTTCAATGAATTGAAACAAATGTTAAGCCAAATTCAACAAGACAATTCGCAACAAGCATGGAAAATGGCGCAGCAAGCAATTGATACCGGACGTATTGAACGCAGAGAAGATATTAATACGCTAATCACATATTTAAAAGAGCAAAGAAATCAAGATCAAAGCTTAATTAAGTTACAACTTAATGATTTGGCTGAGCAAGTTGAAAACCAAGATTTGACAAAAGTCGCACAAAATACATTATCGGAGCAATAATATGAAAACGTTTATTTTATCTAGTTTGGCTTTAGCGCTATTTAGTGCATCTGTAAATTCAAAAGAGGTTTCTGTTGATTTAGATAAAATCAAAAGAGAAATCAATATAATGAGCAATATATTAAAAGCATCGTTTGCACAAGACAAAAGCTTAGGGTTACGCCATATAGAATCGCAATACCTTATTTCTCAAGGTGTAACCTTTAAACTTGATGCTCGATCATTAGGTAAACATAGCTTTAGTTGGTCAAATATTTTACCGCCAGCACCGGTTGCACCTATTGACTTTGACTTTGATGAAGCCCAGATAGAAGAAATAACAGAGCAAGCACTTTCCATTTCAAGGGAGGCTTATAGTTCTGCTTTAGAGGCAATAGCTCAAACAGGTGAACATATCCGCGAGTTGGCTGAACGAGAACGTGATGTTGATCATGAAATACGTTCTACAGAGAGAGAGGCTCGAGATGTTAACTTTGAGCGACGTAATGCAGATAGAGATGATGTTAAAGAGCTTGAAATACGTAAAAAAAAGCTAGAAGTCCAAGTGAAAGAGTTAAAGACACAAAAAAAACAATTGGAATCTAAGCAGCAAAAGCTAAGAGTGACAATGCGTGATAATAAAACAAAAAACAAAGAAAAAGCGTTAGAGAAAAAGAAATTAGCAATAAAAAATATAAAAAATACCTTATCAATCAGTTTATGTGATTATGGCGCTGGATTTAGAAGTTTGCCAAATAGTGAAAGCGTAAATTTTGTTTTGAAAAATGCAGGAGATAATAAAAGTGACATCATTTATATTTTTACTAAAAAAGATATTAAATCATGTGTAGTAGGCGATATAAATGCAAAGCAGTTATTAACCAAATCGATTAATTATCATTTTTAAATAAATTGGTTGCACAGTTTTTATAGGGTCACTGTTTGGCTATTTATCGACACTCTGAAACATCCATTATATATTTATGCCACTTAAAGATACTGAAACTAGTATCTTTAAGTGGCATATATATAAATATAAGTGATTATTTTTAAAGCCTTTCAGGTATAGACCTAAAAGGGACATGTAGCAGAACTATTAACTTACAATGCTGTTTTTTTCAATTTCTGAATGATTTTTTAAATTTGGTAAAAAAAGTAAATAAACTAATACAACTAAATTAAAGTAGGGTAAAACCCCTAAAACTGCAAAAGTGATAACTGGATATCCTTTTTGCTTGGCGTTTAAATAACAGTAATAGGCAATTAACCCATTAGCTAACAATAGCAAGACTATAAACATTGTCATTCCTGACTCCTCATTATTAAACCACATCCTTTGAAGCTTATTATAGACTAGGTATCAGTATGAGAAAGTTTAAAAAATGAAAAAAATGTTTTTAATTGTTAATTAGATGTTTTGTAAAGTGTTATTTTTTTTAATTGCTCTGAAACATCCTCTGCTTTGAGTGGTCTTGAAATTAAATATCCTTGAGCGTAATCTACACCAATCTCCTTTAACGCATTGAAAGTAGGCAAGTCTTCTACACATTCAGCGACACATGTTTTATTAAGTGAGTGGCTAATATCTTTAATTGCTTTTACTAAGGCAAGGTCAATAGGATCATTTAGCATGTCTTTTACAAATGAACCGTCAATTTTAACTTGGTCGGCTGGCAGCTGTTTTAAGTAACTGAAAGTACTAAATCCAGTACCAAAGTCATCAATAGAAAATCCACAGCCAAGCGTTTTTAAATGCTCAATCATAGTACGAGTCGCAGATAAATTACGAATACTTGCAGATTCCGTTATTTCAAAAACAATTCTCTGGGGATCAACTTTGTAATGTATCAGCGTATCTTTAATTAAAGGTAATAAACCTTCATCTGAAAATGCTTGGGCTGATAAATTAATTGCAATTTTGTTGAGTATAGAATGCTGAGCAGCATTGCATATCGCTGTTTTTATAACACTGTGATCTAGTAAATTCATGTCAGAAATGAGCTCTAGAGGAGGAATAAATTGGTTTGGGTATATGAGTTCATTATTAATCCTTAATCTTAGCAAAGTTTCAAAGTATGCAACTTTTTCTTGTTTGAAATCCCAAATAGGTTGAAAGTGAAGTTCTATTTGATCTTGCTCAAGTGCTATCCTTACTTGGCGTGTCCAAGCTAGTTTAGCCATCATTTTTTCACTTTCATCATCTGCATTGCTAAAACAATGAACTAAATTTCTACCTCTATTTTTAGCGACATATAATGCAATATCTGACTGTTTAAGGCATTCATTGGCATCATTATTTTCATCAGAAATCATCGTTAAACCTACAGAGCAGCTGATTGAATAGTCACGTTCTATCGTTTTAAATTGATATTTCTCGATGGATTGGCACAATGTTTCTGCAATTGCATAAGCATCTAATAGCGCAATGTCTTGTAAGAGGACTGCAAACTCATCGCCACCAATACGGCAAAGAATATGACCTTCAGTGATAGCATGCTGGAATAACTTAGCCGATTTTTTAAGTACAATATCACCCTGTTGATGGCCTAAAGTATCATTAATAACTTTAAAATGATCTAGGTCGATATACAATAATGCATGTTGTTTTTGATCTTTGGTGTCTTTACATAATTGATTAAGTGATAAATCAAAATAATGCCGATTATGTAGACCTGTAAGAGTATCGTGCAAAGCTAAGTGCTGTAATTGAAATTCAGCTTGTTTACGTTCATGGATATTATCTATGCTTGCAGTGATGCTAGTACGAGTTTTATCGCTTTTGATAGATTGTAATCTACACTCTACCCAAATAGGGTCTCCTAGCTTATGTTGTAACTGTAGTTGTAAATTTTGATGCTGGAATTCTCCTTTTAAAATGGCAGTAATGCTATTTTGTAATTTAACTTTAAACTCAGGAATACAAAACTGACTAAGCTCTTTTGTTAGGCTGCTTTTAAAGTCATGACCTAATAAAGTTTCCCAGGCTGGATTAATAAATCTAATTGTACCTTTTTCATCTAGCTCTAATACCACAGTATTTAAGTGATGTAATATTCTTTGGTGTGCAGAAAATAAATCTTTATATCTTTGTTGGCTAAGGCTTAACTGCTCTACTTTAGTGGCAAACTCGGCGTAACTCCTCATGAAGTCTTCTCGTCGGGCTGCTTGATCGCACACCTTATTTAATAAAGGTTGGCTAAATGGAAGCCGAACAAAGTCACTTACTCCTGACAGTAATAGTTGCTCAGCGACATTGGCGTCATCGGTATCTATAATTGTTACAATTGCTTGGTTCGCTTTTAATTTTAAGAATAATGACACTAAACCTTCAGTTGAAGGTGATAGTTCCGCTATAGAATTTATCAATACAATTGAATATGAGTTTTGTTGAAATAACGAGATTGCATCTTTACTGTTAGTAACTTGGCTAACGATAAAAGTATCTTTTAAATAAACTGAAATTTCATCTGCTTGGCTCTGATTTGGCTCTATTAATAAAAGATTTAATCTGCTGCTTTTTTCTAAATGACTAGAAAGTACGTTAGCTAAAATTTGCGGTAACTGCTGCATTTTTTGTTCAATAACAACGGCATCAATACCATAGCTTCTCGCGGTAGTATCTGCGATTCGTTCGAAATGATTCGGTGCAGTCAATACGATAGGCGTATTTTTTGGTGTTCTTAATAAACCTGAACGGATCATGCGAGAAAAACGCCAACCATCGATACTACCAATGTTCAACCCAGTAATAATAAGGTCTACAGCTTGATTTTTTAACAAAGATAATGCGGTTTCACTGTTTTTTACTTCTAATACTTTAAATACGTTGAGGTGCGCAAGTGCGCGTTTTATTGTATTTCGTTGTTTCAGACTTGTATCTAATATCAATAGTTTAAGCTGAACAGCCATACTTGGCAGCCTCTGATAAGTGAAGTTCATACGATAATTAGCATAATGCTAATGCAATAGTTTTAAAAGAGCAACACGAAGAAAGGTTGCTTTAAAGCAAGGTAATCACTAAAATTGGCGCGATTTTTAATCTACCATAAAGGTTTTCTATTTATAGGGCTTTTAATGGTACTTTTTAAATTTGACAGTATTAAATTTACCCATTTTAATAGATAGGATATAAAACCTGATGCGTGTAGCTGATTTTAGCTTTGAATTACCCGATGAACTGATCGCTAGATTTCCAAAAGAAGATCGTAGTAGTAGTCGTTTATTAAAACTTGATGGTAACACTGGCGAACTTGCACACCATATATTCAGTGACATGATCGATTTTGTAAATAAAGATGATTTATTAATTTTCAATAATACCAAAGTGATACCTGCTAGAATGTTTGGTCAAAAAGCATCAGGTGGAAAAATTGAAGTATTAGTAGAGCGTGTTCTCGACGAACATAGAGTTTTAGCACATATCCGTGCAAGTAAATCGCCTAAACCAGGAAATGAATTAATTCTTGAGGGGGTTGCAAAAGCAACTATGATTCAGCGTCAAGGTTCTTTATTTGAACTAGAGTTTGGTGGTGAAGAAAGTATTTTAGATATTTTAGATAAAATAGGACACATGCCATTACCACCATATATTGACCGTCCTGATACAGAAAAAGATAGAAAACGTTATCAAACAGTATATGGTGAAAAGCCAGGCGCAGTTGCTGCACCCACTGCAGGTTTACATTTTGATGATGCATTAATGGCTAAATTAAAAGACAAAGGCGTTGATATGGCTTTTGTTACTTTACATGTTGGTGCCGGCACATTTCAGCCAGTTAAAGTTGAAACCATTGACGAACATGTAATGCATTCTGAGTATATAGAAGTGCCAGATACGGTTATTGAAGCTGTAAAAGCAGCTAAAGCTCGTGGTGGGCGAGTAATTGCAGTAGGTACAACTTCGGTACGTTCTTTAGAGTCTGCAGCAATGAAATCAAAAGGTGAGCTATCAAGTTTTTATGGCGATACTGATATTTTTATAAATCCAGGTTATGAATTTAAAATAGTGGATGCCATGATCACTAACTTTCACTTATCAGAATCAACCTTAATAATGTTAGTAAGCGCATTTTCTGGTTTTGATAATATAAAACATGCCTATCAAGTGGCTATTGCTGAAAAGTATCGCTTTTTCTCATACGGTGATGCGATGTTTTTAGAGCCAAAAACAAAATAAGCTCAGTTAATAAACTTGAGTTAGTGAGCTACAGAGTTTCTTGTTAGCTCACTAACTCAACAACTCATAGAATCTAACTTGCACCTCCCCCCCTAAAGCATGTAAAATCGCGCGTTTATACTCAAGCATATTAAAGTGGTTTGAGTAGATAATCCCTAAATTAGTTGGACTGTTTTTCCGGCAAACGAGGTTGAAATGAAATTTGAATTAGACTGTACTGATGGTAAAGCCCGTCGTGGTCGCTTAATTTTTGAACGTGGTGTAGTCGAAACACCAGCTTTTATGCCTGTAGGTACATATGGCACAGTAAAAGGCATGACGCCTGATGAAGTAAAGGAAACTGGAGCACATATTTGTTTAGGTAATACTTTTCATTTGATGCTGCGCCCAGGTACAGAAATCATTAAGCAACATGGTGGTTTACATGGCTTTATGAATTGGGATAAACCTATTTTAACTGACTCAGGTGGTTTCCAAGTTTTCAGTTTAGGTAAAATGAGAAAGATCACTGAAGAGGGCGTGATGTTTAGCTCTCCGGTAAACGGTGATAAAATTATGCTTACGCCTGAAAAATCAATGCAAGTTCAGCGTGATCTAGGCTCTGACATTGTTATGATTTTTGATGAGTGTACGCCATATCCTGCAACAGAAAAAGAAGCTAAAGTTTCAATGGAATTATCTCAGCGTTGGGCTAAACGCTCAAGAACTGAGCATAATAATGTTGAAGAAGGCAAAAAACCTTCTGCATTATTTGGCATTATTCAAGGCGGCATGTACCCAGAGCTTAGAGCGCAATCTCAAAAAGGCTTAGAAGACATCGGATTTGATGGCTATGCATTAGGTGGTTTATCTGTAGGTGAACCTAAAGAAGACATGATCAATATCCTTGATGAATGTGCTTATAAAATGCCTGAAGAAAAGCCGCGTTATTTAATGGGAGTTGGTAAACCAGAGGATTTAGTTGAGTCAGTTCGTCGTGGTATAGATATGTTTGATTGTGTTATGCCAACACGAAATGCACGTAATGGTTTCTTATTTATTACTGACGGTATTGTAAAAATCCGTAATGCGGTGCATAAAACAGATACGGGTCCAGTTGACTCGGAATGTGATTGTCATACTTGTAAAAACTATTCTCGTGCTTATTTACATCACTTAGATAAGTGTAATGAAATATTAGGTTCTCGATTGAATACAATACATAACTTACGTTATTATCAACGCTTGATGCAAGGTTTACGTGATGCTATCAGTGAAGGTAAATTAACTGAGTTTGTTGAAAACTTTTATGCCATTAGAGGCTGGAAAGTACCAGAACTAAAAGAAAATACTTAATTTAATTACAAGGGCATACATGTTGCCTTGTAATTTATGGGCACAAGCCCAATCTATAACATATTCAAAAATAGTAATACTAAAGAGGTTTTTATGAGTTTTTTTATGTCAAATGCATACGCAGCTGATGCGCCAGCAGCAGCACCAGGTGGCGGTTACGAAATGTTAATTATGCTAGCCCTATTCGGTTTAGTATTTTATTTTCTAATTTATCGTCCACAAGCAAAGCGTGTTAAAGAACATAAATCATTAATGGGCGGACTTGGTAAAGGCGATGAAGTGCTTACACAAGGCGGTTTAGTGGGAAAAATCTCAAAAGTTGCTGATGATAAAGACTTTGTAGTAATTGCTTTAAATGATCAAACACAAGTTACTGTGCAAAAATCAGCAGTTTCAGCTGTGTTACCTAAAGGCACAATGAAATCTTTATAAGATGAACTTGTGTGTTAAACAATAGTTTAACTTAGGCTATGAATTTTTATTTATAGCCTACTTATAAAAAATAAGAAGGATACAACAGGTGAATAAGTACCCAGTATGGAAGTACTTGATGGTGTTGGCGATAGTTATTATTGGTTTAATATACTCATCTCCAAACTTGTATGGTCGTGATCCGGCAATACAAATATCAGGTGCAAAAGGCGCAACGGCCGATTTAGCTGTTTTAGATAGAGTATCTAAGGCAATGGTTGAGAATAATATTGAATTAAAATCGTCTGAACTTGTTAAAGACCAAGTATTAATTCGTTTTAAAGATGTAGATACACAACTTAAAGCACAAGATCTTATTAAAGATGTTTTAGGTGATGGCTTTATTTCAGCAATTAGCATGGCTCCTGCAACACCAGCATGGCTTAAAAGTTTAGGTGGTTCACCTATGAAGTTAGGCCTAGATTTAAGCGGTGGTGTTCACTTCACAATGGAAGTGGATATGACAGCAGCGCTTAATAAATCACTGGAAACTATGGTTCAAGACTTTCGTAGTGATTTACGAGGTGAAAAAATTCGTTATAAAACGATTCGCCGTGTAAGTGGCCAAGATAAAGTACAAGTGGTCATGCGTACCGCTGAGCTTAAAGAGCAAGCTGAACGTTTCTTAAAAGATCGTTACCGTAGTTATCTATTTAGTGACGATAGAAGTAATGACCTAGGTTTTGTAGTGAGTTTAAGTGACGCTAAAATAAAAGAAATTCGCACTTATGCAATCAAGCAAAATGAAACAATTATCCGTAACCGAGTTAATCAAATTGGTGTTGCAGAGCCGAATGTACAACGTCAAGGTGCTGAACGTATAATTGTACAATTACCGGGTATTCAGGATACAGCGCGTGCAAAAGAAATTTTAGGCGCAACTGCAATTTTAGAATTCCGTTTAGTCGACGAAAATTCAGATGTACGTGATGCTGCTGCTGGGCGCGTA
>Ga0209292_1003901_pt1 | contig 16133 bp, 16 predicted proteins | sample GOMGulsemesocosm_2_FD_184634 | JGI IMG/M metagenome (GOLD analysis project Ga0209292, IMG submission 184634) | Methane-oxidizing microbial communities from mesocosms in the Gulf of Mexico - GOM9C Gulf of Mexico (SPAdes) (version 2) | ecosystem: Environmental > Aquatic > Marine > Cold seeps... | reverse complement strand
GTTGCTGGTGTGAAGTGTTCATACTGAATCTCCAATGTCACCACCCTAATGGTGATGCTATTGGTAAGTATGAACGATGGCTTATTTACTCTGCCGCGCAGCGGCTTCGTTCAACAAAGCGTTTAAGGCAGATTCGCAATACTTTGCATTTTTAGTTCAGGTTGAGCTTTGTGTTTACGGTGCAATGGTTTAGGTTAGGTGGTAGGCGTCGCTCAACTACTTAACCCAGCGTTAATATTGAAGTGACCGATTGTAGATCAACACTTAAAAAAGACCTCAACAATTGAGGTCTTTTTATTAACTAGCTAACATGTGGTCAATGCGTGGTCATTGAAAAACCAATGATTTTATCGGATGAATTAATATATTGAGCCATTTAATCGCCACTTAACGCTTTTGTTTTAATTAAAGTGTTGATTAATAATGATTTAATGTTTAATTATTATAACATCACGTTATTACCTTTTTTGTATTTTTTATTACTCAATACCGTATAATACCGAAACTAAAGACAAACCTATAATGCCGACTGTAGCAAATCGTATTGATGCGATTGTTAAATGCGCTTACCAGCACCAAAATGGTATCTTTGACTCTTTAATTTCAATCTGATTAAGTAGACCTTTACTTCTTAGAAAGAAAGTTAATACTTATAAAATGCGTTAGTATTCTCAGTATTGATTTATAAAAGGAATTTTTTAATGGAAATGGATAAATCTGTGAATGTGTTCGGTGAAGCATTAGAACCGTGTTGTGAGAACCCTATCACTGGTTTTTACCGAGATGGAAAATGCAACACTAATAAAGATGATGTTGGATCTCATACAGTCTGCATCAACGTAACAGAAGAATTTTTGGCATACTCAAGGTTTAAAGGTAATGATTTATCAACCCCTATACCAGAGTTTGATTTTAAAGGCGTAAAAGCAGGCGATAGCTGGTGTCTATGTGCTTCACGATGGTTAGAGGCAGAGCAACACAATATGGCGCCTAGAGTTCATCTCAGAAGAACCCACATTAAAGCGCTAGATATAGTATCTATTGAATTACTTAAAAAATACGCAGTCGATCTGAACTAGATTGAGACGAGTATTCAAAATCAATTTGAGTACTCATCTCACATGCCACAATATCTTAGATTCAAGTGAAATATTAATACCTTTTTAATATCTGTTATTTAATATCTGTTATTTATTATCCGCTTCTAACACTTCAAAACCTTGTTTACTTAATAATTCAACCAAGCTTATTAATGGTAATCCAATTAAAGTATTTGGATCTCTGCCTTCGAGTCGATCAAATAGTGCAATACCAAGCCCTTCACACATGAAACTACCAGCACAATTATAAGGTTGCTCTGTTTCTAGGTAGTACTTAATTTGGGTCGCTGATAGCGATTTAAAATTGACGTAATAAGGCTCCACAATAGTATCAACTTGATTTGTTACATTGTTGATGATGGATAAGCCTGTATAAAAAGTTATTTTTTGTGCAGAGGCGGCAGATAATTGCGCAAAGGCTGTTTCGTAATTACCTGGTTTACCGATTATTTCATTATTAATCACACAAACCTGATCCGATCCTATAGATATTGAGTTATCATGCGCATTGCTGGCGGCTTTAGCTTTTTCAAATGCTAAACGTGATACAAGTATTTCAGCTGTTTCGCCTTGCTTTTCTGTTTCATCAATTTTTGGATTGAAGGTATGAAAAGGGCAGTTTAGTTTTTCTAATATCTGTTTGCGAAATGGCGATGTTGAAGCAAGAATAAGTAATGGTTTCATGTGTATTCTATTGTCGGTAATTTAATTATTTGATGATTTTAACGGCAAGCAGCCACTTTTTATAGAGAAAAGTGATTTTTTTTGTTTTTCTCTTTGACTCAAACATAATGAATCTATATTATTCGCAACCTATGAAAAAGGTAAAACTACCAGTAACTGTTGAACCTTATCGTACGGCGCAACAAAGATTAGCTTACAACACTTTAGTTGATGCTAGTCTGTTGAAACGTATTACGGAAGCAACAGCGGGCAAACCAAGTGACGCAAAAGTGTCAATTTCTTTTGGCAAAGACAGCCAAGGTCTTGTAGTGATAGAGGGTTCTGTATCATTAGAAGTTAATCTTGAGTGTCAGCGCTGTAGAAATTCATTTACGCAATCTTGTGAGGCCGAATTTAGATATAGTCCGGTGAAAAACGATTCAGCGGCCGAAGATCTGCCAGATGTTTATGAGCCCATTGAATTGGACACAAATGGCGAAATTAATCCAATATCTTTCATTGAAGATGAAGTGATAGTCAATTTGCCTTTGGTTGCTTTGCATCCTGAGGGAGATTGTCCAGTGAATCCGAATGAAATGACATTTGGAGAAATAGAGCCTGCTGATAAGCAGCCCAACCCATTTGCAGCTTTATCTGAATTAAAGCGCAAGTAATCAGGAGTATAGGCCAATGGCTGTACAAAAAAGTAAAGTAACTCGCTCTCGTCGCGGTCAACGTCGTTCACATGACGCTCTAACTGCAGCAGCTACAACTGTTGACGTGACTTCAGGTGAAACTCACCTACGTCACAACGTAACAGCTGATGGTTACTACAAAGGCGTTAAAGTAATTAACAAATAAGTTATTTACTTTGCCTAATCTAACCATTGCGTTAGATGCCATGGGGGGCGATTTCGGTCCCCATGTCACTATCCCAGCCGCAATAAATGTACTGAAAAAGTACAAAAATATCTTCATATACCTTACAGGTAACGAAACTGAAATAGTCTCACTATTGCAGAATACCCCCTCGACTATTAGATCCCGAATTCAAGTTTTACCTTCATCCGATGACATTCCGATGGAACTACAACCAGCCCGTGCTTTGCGTAATTACAAGCAATCATCAATGCGTCTTGCATTGAATTTAGTACGAGACAAACAAGCCCAAGCTTGTGTCAGCGCTGGAAATACAGGTGCTTTAATGGTGCTCTCAAAACATCTCCTTAAAGTATTGCCGTTTATCGATAGACCTGCGCTAATCTCTGTATTACCTAATATCGAAAACAAACCTGTTTATATGCTCGATTTAGGTGTCAATATCAATTGTGATTCCGAAGCACTATTCCAATTTGCTTTAATGGGCTCGATATTAGCCGAAACTGTTGGCGGTATCAGCAAGCCTAAAGTAGCTCTGCTTAATGTTGGTGAAGAAGACATTAAGGGCAATGATATTGTTAAAGGTGCGTCTCGTTTACTAAAAGCACATGGCGGACTAAACTATATTGGCTTTGTCGAAGGCAATGACATTTATTCAGGTAAAGCTGATGTTATTGTTTGCGATGGTTTCACTGGCAATGTGGCATTAAAAACCAGCGAGGGCGTTATCGATATGGTTATAAATCAATTAGTAACTGTATCAAAAACAAACTTATTTACACGTTTTCTATCTCTATTGGTCAAACCTCTTGTTATGGCGAGTCTGAAGCGAATGAAACCCGACCAGTACAATGGTGCGACTTTGTTAGGATTATCGGGCATTGTGGTTAAGAGCCATGGCAACGCTGAACAAATTGCGTTTGAATATGCTATAGAACAAGCCATTAAAGAAGTCGAAAATGGTTTGATTGATAAAATATCAAGTCGTTTAGATACGGAAATTTTTAATTAATTCTATCTGCTTGCCTTGAAATATTCTTAGCCATCCTCATATTACTTTGTAGTTATAAGTTCCCCGGATCAAGTCGAACTTAAATATATTCATGAAAAGGTAATTTATGTCAAATTATGCAATCGTATTTCCAGGTCAAGGCTCACAAGCTATTGGTATGTTATCGGACTTAGCGGCAGACCATCCCGTTATTGAAGAAACATTTGCACAAGCAAGTGACGTTTTGGGTTATGACTTATGGGCATTAGTACAAGAAGGCAGTGCTGAAGAATTAAGCCAAACACATATTACGCAACCTGCATTATTAACTACTTCGGTTGCTCTATGGCGTATCGCTGCTGCTAAAGAATCTTTTCAACCTACACTTGTTGCTGGTCACAGTCTTGGTGAGTACTCAGCGTTAGTTTGCGCTGGTGTGATCAAATTCAAAGATGCGATTGCGCTTGTTGAACTTCGCGGCCAATTGATGCAACAAGCTGTGCCTCAGGGTATAGGTGCTATGGCTGCGGTTATTGGGCTTGATAATGACGCTATCATCTTAGCATGCGAAAACGCTGCTGAAGATGAAGTCGTATCAGCAGTGAACTTCAACTCACCAGGTCAAGTGGTTATTGCGGGTAATAAAGCGGCCGTCGCCCGCGCTGCTGAGTTATGTGTTACAGCAGGTGCGCGTAAAGTTATGCCACTGCCTGTAAGCGTACCTTCACATTGCTCATTAATGAAACCCGCTGCTGATGAACTGCAAAAAGCATTAGAACAAGTAACTTTTAATACACCGGAAATAAAACTAATTAACAATGTTGATGTAGCGACACCTATCGATGCTGAATCGATCAAAGATGCATTAGTACGTCAACTATATATGCCAGTACGTTGGACTGAAGTCATCGAACTAATGGCACACGAACAAATCACTGAATTATACGAATTCGGACCAGGTAAAGTATTAACGGGTCTAGTGAAGCGAATTGATAAAACGATCAAAGGTACGGCTGTAAATAACGCTGCGACTATAGCTGACTTCTTGTAAGCAAGTAGTTAGTTTGCTGAAGTAAATAACTGAATTTCTGTCATGAGTAGGAAAAAACAATGAGTTTTTCAACAAAAACTGTACTGGTAACAGGCGCTAGCCGTGGTATTGGCCGCGCAATAGCGGAACATTTTGCTAAGTTAGGTGCCAAAGTTATTGGTACTGCCACTTCAGAAAATGGTGCTGAAAAAATCAGTGCATATTTAGGTGAATCTGGTTTTGGTCTTGCACTTAATGTGACAGACCAAGCATCAGTTGATGCTTTATATACTGAAATTAAAGATCGTGTTGGGCATCTTGATATTTTGGTTAATAATGCCGGCATTACTAAAGACAACTTGTTCTTACGTATGAAAGAAGAAGAGTGGTGTGACGTTATCGACACCAACTTAACTTCACTTTATCGTCTTTGTAAGCCTTGTTTACGTGGTATGATGAAACAACGTTACGGTCGTATTATTAATATTGGTTCTGTAGTTGGCTCTACCGGCAATGGCGGTCAAGCTAACTATGCGGCGGCTAAATCAGGTCTACTTGGCTTTACTAAATCACTTGCAGCGGAAGTTGCATCACGTGGTATTACAGTAAATGCTGTTGCACCAGGTTTCATTGAAACTGATATGACAGCAGAGTTAACTGACGAACAAAAACAAACAATTTTAGCTCAAGTACCGAGCAACCGTTTGGGCTCTACCTCTGAAGTGGCGGAAACCGTTGGATTTTTAGCCTCTGATGGTGCAAGCTATATCACAGGTGAAACAATTCATGTGAATGGCGGCATGTATATGGCTTAGCCACATACATGGAGTTTTCTTCATGAATTTGCAAAGTTTTTCACAAAAGCGTGGTTTGACCACCGTGTTTAAGCTTGCAAGTTGGTGAGTATTCAATACACTAGCAATCAAAAGATATATATTTTTTTAAAGGACAAATAAAACCATGAGTAATTTCGAAGAACGCGTAAAAAAAATCATCATCGAGCAATTAGGTGTTAAAGAAGAAGAAGTTAAAAATGCAGCTTCTTTTGTTGATGACCTAGGCGCTGACTCTCTAGATACTGTTGAATTAGTAATGGCTCTAGAAGAAGAATTCGACACTGATATCCCAGATGATGAAGCTGAAAAAATCACTACAGTTCAATCTGCTATTGATTACGTTGTTTCTAACGCTGAATAATTTAGTAGATTAGTTTTTAAACTGATCGAATCAGAGTTTAAATACTTTGAACATATAAGAGAGTGGTCGAAAGACCGCTTTTTTTTTGCTTAGATTTTGGAGAAAAGTGTGGCTAATAGAAGAGTTGTAATAACAGGATTAGGTATCGTATCACCTGTTGGTAATACCGTTGCGTCATCATGGAATGCAATTAAATCTGGTATCAGCGGCATTGAGAATATCGAACATTTTGATACAACAAATTTCACCACGAAATTTGCTGGTCTAGTTAACGATTTTGATGCTGAAGCTGTTGGAATTACCCGTAAAGATACCAAAAAAATGGATCTATTTGTTCAATACGGTATTGCAGCAGCAGAGCAAGCATTAGTTGATTCAGGCTTAGAAGTTACAGAGGCTAACGCAACACGCGTTGGTACTGCTATCGGCTCTGGTATCGGTGGGTTAGGCCTGATTGAGCAAAACATGCATAACTATGTGAAGGGGGGGGCTCGAAAAGTTAGTCCTTTCTTCGTTCCTTCTACGATTGTAAACATGATTGCTGGGCATGTATCTATTCGTAATAATCTGAAAGGCCCTAATATTGCGATTGCAACGGCTTGTACATCGGGTACACATTGTATTGGACAATCGGCACGTATGATAGCCTATGGCGATGCAGATGTGATGGTTGCAGGTGGTGCAGAAAAAGCATCAACTGAAATGGGAATGGCTGGATTTGGTTCTGCTAAAGCACTTTCAACTCGTAATGATGATCCCAAAACAGCCAGTCGTCCATGGGACGAAAGCCGCGATGGTTTCGTGCTTGGTGATGGTGCAGGCGTATTAGTGATGGAAGAGTATGAGCATGCTGTTGCTCGTGGCGCAAAAATCTACGCTGAGCTAGTTGGTTTTGGTATGAGTGGCGATGCATTCCACATGACTTCACCACCTGCCGATGGTGCAGGTGCTGCATTATCTATGTCAAACGCGATTGCAGATGCTGGCGTTGATGCTGATAAAATTGGTTATGTTAATGCACACGGCACTTCAACTCCAGCTGGTGATAAAGCTGAAACAGCTGCTGTTAAATCTGTATTTGGTGATCATGCTTACAAACTTGCAGTTAGCTCAACTAAATCAATGACGGGCCATTTACTGGGTGCTGCTGGTGCAATTGAAGCTATTTTCACTATTTTAGCGTTGAAAGACCAAATTTTACCGCCAACAATTAACTTGGAAAATCCAAGTGAAGGTTGTGACCTAGATTATGTTACTGATGGCGCTAGAAATGTAGAGCTAGAATACGCATTGTCTAATTCATTTGGCTTTGGTGGCACAAATGGTTCATTGTTGTTTAAGAAATATTAAGCAACACAAAATATAATTGTTATATTTTATCCATGTACTAGGTATATGCAGGGGAATATATTCTCCTCATGTACCCATTTATTTAGCTTTAGTGTACTATGTCTGCTGATTTTAATTGCTGTGTAGACCAATGAAAAAAACCATTTCGTTAGTATCATTTATATTAACCCTCTTCCTACTTGCTAGTGCAGCATTCTATTCTCGTTATCAAAATTTTATTTCTACTCCGCGAATTGCTGAATCTGAAAATATCTCCATTTCTACTGGCTCAACAGCTTCAAGTATTGCTTATCAATTCATGCCTTATTCATTTGAGAATAAAATTTATCTACGTTTTATGTTGAAACAGTACCCACAATTTACAGCCGTTAAACAAGGCACGTTTGCTGTACAATCAGGTTGGGACTTTTTAACATTATTTACTCATTTAGCCGAAGGTGTTGAGTTTCAAAATAAGATCACTTTTATTGAAGGTTCTACATTTAAAGAATGGCAACTACAAATAGCACAAACAGCTGGCTTGGATAATGATATTGCCGAATTAAGTGAGCAAGAAATATTAAAGTTATTGAAGATTGATGCGCCAAAATTAGAAGGCATGTTATTACCTGAGACTTTTTTCTATCCGTCACAAAGTAAAGTGTCAGATATATTGCGCACATCAAGTCAAGAGCTAAAAGAGTACCTCGCTAAAGCTTGGTCAAGCAGAGCTAAAAATTTACCATTGAAGACACCTTATGAAGCACTTATTTTGGCGTCAATAATTGAAAAAGAAACATCGCTTGAAACGGAAAGAACAACAGTTGCTTCGGTGTTTATTAATCGTTTAAATAAACGCATGAAATTACAAACAGATCCGACAGTCATTTATGGTTTAGGCGACAGATATAAAGGTGATATTAAACGTAAACATTTACGTGAAAGAACAGCTTATAATACTTATGTCATTCGAGGTTTACCACCGACGCCAATTGCGATGGTTGGTAAAAATGCGATTGATGCCGCACTGCATCCAGCTACAACGAAGTATTTATACTTTGTTGCCAGTGGTGACGGTGGCCATTATTTTTCCAAAAATTTAAACGAACACAATCGTGCAGTTCGTAAATACATATTAAAGAGATAACTTGTGCAAGCGAAATTTATTGTTATAGAAGGTTTAGAAGGCGCTGGTAAAAGCACCGCTGTTAGTACAGTTATCGATTGGCTAGCAGAGCAGGGCGTTACAGATATGATCACAACTCGTGAGCCTGGTGGTACGCCTTTAGCAGAAAAAATGCGAGCTATTTTCAAAGAAGACAGTAAAGAAGATCCACTTACAGATCCAGCTGAATTAATGTTGATTTATGCTGCGCGTTCACAGCTTGTTGAAAATGTTATTAAGCCTGCATTAGCAAAAGGCCAATGGGTTGTTGGCGATCGTCATGACTTATCAACACTGGCTTATCAAGGTGGTGGTCGTGGTTTTGATTTAGAAACGCTTAGCACTTTAAAACAGATCACGATTGGAAATTTTAAACCGGACTTAACTTTGTTACTCGATATTTCCCCTGAACAAGGTCTGCAAAGAGCAAAAAAACGTGGTGAATTAGATCGTATTGAAGTGCAGGAGATGTCGTTCTTCAAACGTGTAAACGAAGTTTATCAAAAATATACCGCTAACGATGACAGTATTGTAGCGGTCGATGCAGGGCAAAATTTAGAAAGCGTTCAAGCACAAATTCGTACGACTTTGGCACAACAGCTATTTACTGTAAGCGATAATAATTAATGAGCACACCGCTTTATCCTTGGCTTCAAAATGATTGGCATGATCTGCAAAGTCAGATTGGTGCGGCGCGTTTACATCATGCATTATTTATTACGAGCGCAAATGGTATGGGGAAATTAGCACTTGCCCAGCAACTTGCACAAACACTATTGTGTAAAGAGCCTGTAGGTTGGGAGCCTTGTGAACATTGCCATGCATGTCAGCTTTTCACTACCAGTGTACATCCTGATTATCATCTGGTTAGCAGCGAACCGGGTAAAATAATACCAGTCGATAAAATACGGATTATCAGTAAACAGTTAAATGAACGTTCACAATTATCGGGTAATAAAGTTGTCATCATTGAGCATGCCGAAAGTTTCAACATGGCATCTGCAAATGCGCTCTTAAAAACGCTAGAAGAGCCAGCTGATGGTAGCTACTTGATTTTATTAGCTGAAAATAAATCTCAAGTATTACCAACAATTAATAGTCGTTGTCAAAAATTACACATTTCAGCTCCGGACGAACAGCAAACTCTAGATTGGTTAATTTCACAATTCCCAATCACGCCGGCGAGTATTCCAGCTATCCGAATTAACCAAGGCGCACCGTTACATACGCTGAGTTACCTCAATAAAGGTGATGATGAATTGCGTATTGATGTTTTTACTTTGCTTGAGAACATTCATTCACAAGTGGACAGTGTTAGCAAACTGACTGAAATATTCAGTAATTCAGTATTTGAACGGTTGACCTGGTTGCAGTTTATTTTACTTGATTTGCAAAAAATACAATCTGGTATCGAGCCGCTGCATATAATCAATATTGATCAAGTAATTTGGTTCCAGCAGTTTGCACAACGTTTATCGCCTAGTGATACTTTAGTATTGCAAAAAGAGTTATTAAGCTTGAAAGAAACAATGAGTAGTAATAGTAATTTAACATTAGATACGCTGTTACTAACCTTTTTTATTAAACTAAAAAGAATTATAAATTAATATGTTAGTAGATTCACATTGCCATTTAGATGGTTTAAATTACGATACAATCCATACTGATATAGCTGATGTTGTACAAAAAGCTAAAGATCGCGGCGTATCTCATCTGTTGAGTGTATCGGTTACATTGCCGCGTTTTAAAACTATGTTTGAGTCTATAAAAGACTTCGCTAATGTTCATGCGACATGTGGCGTGCATCCGTTAAATTTAGAAGATGAATATGACAAATCAGAACTGCTAAGGTTAGCGCGGCATGAAAAAGTGGTCGCAATTGGTGAAACAGGTTTAGATTATTTCTATTCACCAGAAGACAAAGACAAACAAGCCGCTTCGTTTCGTAAGCATATCCAAGTCGCTGTAGAATTAAATAAACCACTTATTATTCACAGCCGCGGCGCGGTTGAAGACACGATAAAAATCCTTAAAGAAGAAGGCGCTGAAAAAGTGGGTGGTGTGATCCATTGTTTTACTGAGTCTGATGTAATGGCACAAGCGGTTTTGGATATGGGATTTTATATTTCTATTTCCGGTATTGTGACTTTCAAATCGGCGAAGGATTTACAAGAAATAGTGAAAACATTACCAAGTGATCGCTTACTTGTAGAAACTGATTCACCTTATCTTGCACCGGTACCTTATCGTGGAAAAGAGAATCAGCCCGCTTATGTGAGAGCTGTTGCTGAGTTTGTTGCTGAACTGCGTGGAGTGAGCTTTGAAACATTAGCAAAAACCACAACTGAGAATTACTTCAAACTTTTCAATATAAAATAATAATTTGCCTTTATCCTGGTAAGACCAGTGTTATGCTCAAGACTCTTGTTAATAAAATGTAACGGATAGACTATGGGTAGTTTTAACACTGCTGAAATAAAAATAACTTGTCAGGATGGCTTTCAGTTATCAGCAACTCAATTTGAGCCAAATCAAAAAATTAAAGGCGCGATATTTGTTGGTCCTGCAACTGGCATTAAACGACAGTTTTATGCGGCATTTGCTGAATATTTAGCTAGAAATGGCTATGGCGTTATTACTTTTGATAACCGTGGAATAGCTGGCTCTCTCTATGGTAATGTATCAAATTCAGATGCATCGCTGCAAACTTGGGGTGAGCTTGATATGCCTGCAGTGTTAAGCCAGTTACAGTTTGCTTTTCCAAATACTAATTATCATTTGATCGGACACAGTGCCGGTGGTCAATTAGTTGGTCTTATGCATAACGCGCACGAAATAACGTCGATGTTTAATTTTGCCAGTTCATCTGGTCAGCTTAAAAATATGAAAATGGCTTATAAAGTTAAAGCTCATTTTTTTATGAATATGGTTATTCCATTGAGTAATTATGTTTTTGGTCATACTAAATCTCAATGGTTTGGTATGGGTGAACCATTACCAAAAATGGTTGGTCAGCAATGGCGAGAATGGTGTAATGGCCAAGGTTATGTCAAAACAGCATTTGGAAAAACGATCCACGAACATTATTATGATGAACTGACAACTCCAGCTATGTGGGTTAATGCTTGTGATGATGATATTGCGATTAATGAAAATGTTAAAGATATGTTGTCAGTTTTCAAAAGCATGAAGGCGAAAACATTAACTTTGTCATCAAAAGATAATCAGCTAGATGAGATTGGTCATATGAAATTTTTTAGCCGACGAGCTGAGCATTTATGGAGCCATTCACTCGATTGGTTAGCACAGCATCCAGCTTAATCTTTAATTAAAATTCGAAACGCTTACTTGCGCGCCTCAATCTATCATCCCCACGCTTATCATATTTTTGTGTGGTGATGATATTTGCATGTCCCATTGCATCTTTTACCGTAATAATATCTTCACCGTTTTCGAGCATAGTCGTGGCAAACGTTCGACGTAAATCATGTGGTGAAAATTTATTAACACCTGCACTTTCTCTACGTGTCTCAAGAATATGATAGATCGCCTGATCTGTCATTCGCTCTAGTGTTACATCATCATGTCTACGGATCCGAGTAAATAGAGCACCGGAAAAATCTCCACGAACTTCTTCAACTAAATAGCGTAACCTTTCTAAAGTACCATCTGGCATAAATGCCAATCGTTCCTTATTACCTTTACCTAAAACGCGGATCGCATGATCTTGCCAAAGAACATCTTTAATATCCAATGCCACGATTTCAGAACGCCTTAAACCACAGCCGAGTAAAACTGAAAAAATAGCGCTATCTCGAATACCTTTGCTTGATACATCCATTTCACAATTACGGATAAGTTTATTTATTTCAATTCGAGACAGTGCTCTACCTCTAGGTAGCCTAGATCCTCGTACTGGCTTCACATTTTTAATATGTTGATGTTGTTCGGTATCGATTAACTTTAACATCCAAGATTCTAGAGCAACGCCTTTCAAAGCTGCAAGATAAGTATTGATTGTGGCAGGTGCTCGATCTGACTCGGACAAAATCTTGATAATACCTTGGACATGATGACGTTGTAATTTTTGCCATTGGCAGTCATGCAGATCTTGATAACCAATTAATCTCGCGATGACATTCAGTAGTGAAGCCATTGTTGTTTCGCTACGCTTAGAATTCAGGCTAGCAAGATAGGCTATCGCTGGATTGGAAGTAATTATTTTTTCTGGTTGGGTAATATAAACTTCGCTATTTGATTTTTTTCTCATCGGCGGTAGTAGATTACCTGAGCCAATAATTAATTCACTATCCATTACTGATATCCACTTTTACTACCGCTCTTAAATTCGATAAACATTCAATTATTTCTAGCAATAATACAGGGTAATCAGCTTGATTGCGATCTTTTATAAAGACTACTTTTTCAAAGTGATCTTTTAATAAGTAGGAGCTTATTAACGTCGTTGTTATTTTAAGTGCTTGTTATATATAGACTTAAATTAAATGTGAATTTAGATAATAAGTATTGATGGTCTAGTTGAAAACTAAAGGGGGCATATTACTCGATCTTAACAACAAAATAGATCAATTACCCGACTATATAAATCAGTTATTAGGGTAATAAACAGTTTATTTTGCTCTTAATTTAGCAAGTTCAGATATACTTTTTAATCAATTAAAATCAATTTAGTGATTTACCAGAGATCGCTTTTAAGCTGATGGATTCTTGTGTAATATGTGCAGCTCTCGATGAGAATAATACAGCGTGTTATGACATTAAATATGTCATTTATGATTTACCCTTGGAGGCACTTTGGCCCATCTTGTTAGTTATACATATAAGAAAGAAGATAAAAAAATTCCTTTTTCATACCAGAAGTTTCACCATATTTATGAAGCGGTTGCTGCGGAAGAAGGTATAGACCTAACGCAATATATGGTAATGGAAAAGCAAGTTGAAGATGTGTCGAAAGGGACTAAGTCAGTAAGAGAGTTTAGGAAGAATCATTTTACTAAACTTGGCTTCAGTAACGTTTGGTTTATTAAAGACGGTATTGAAGAGTAAGTTTTGATGAAAAGAAGCACGCTAGACAGCGTGCTTTTTGTACTTGTAGACCAGAGAATAAATAATATTGTCTAGCAACATTATTTAATCAAAATCCAATTAAGAAAGTAGAGTCAGTCCTGTTGGTAAACTATCTCCAAAGATCCGCTTAATCATTGTTTCATCTGTGACTTGTTTTTCTTTAACAAGATTGTACCAACTACTCGGACACTTTTCTTCGGCGAGCTTTTCTAAAATAACTTGTTGTAGTTCGTCATCAATATCAAACTCTCTATCGCCAGATCTTCTTGCCATCATCACTGCAGCAAAACCAATATGAGTTTCTTTCTGCCAATCTTGTTGCCACAATTTTTCTAACCAATTTGAAATGACATGAACTGGAATGACATTATGCTGACTACCGTAAAAAGCAATCCGCGACCCCAAACGCCCTAAAGCCCACCAGTGAATTTGTGCATTAGACGGTTTCTGTAATCGTTGTATTAAATATTCACCAAAAGCAATTTTGTTATTAACAGAAATATGTTCGAGTGATGCAGCTAAACGAATAATATCTTCATAGCTACGCTGCTTCGCTTGATTTATTAATTTAGTATTTTTACCTGAGTCTTCGATAAAATAAATTTTGATTGAGTCGAAGATCTCTTGTTGCTGTTGAGCGTTAAGTCCGCCAGCTATTCTGCGCCATAAATTCCACCAATCACTCCATGATTGAACTGATTTATTATATTGAATTGCAGATTTGAACAGTGGCCAAATTTGTTCGATGCGCCAATCATCGGCTGGATAACCAAAACCTGGCCGCAATAAAAAGCTAGTTAGTTTTAACCAGTTACGTTCATGAACTTCTGTACGGCGACGGTTTTTAGCCCAAGTTAAACAAGGCGTAGCCAATTCGCGTAATAGATCTGTATCCCAATTTTCTCGTTTACCTAGCTGTTTATCTAAATCAGTCCGTAATGATTTTACTAATTTTGGATCGGCTTTCTTACTGCTTGAACCATAAACCTGTTCGATTAATTTGATGCCATCTTGAAGTTTAGGGTGGGGTGGTTTTATATCGATGATATTTTTTTCATAATTCGCTTTGACTAAATTATTATCACGGATAGAAAACTCAAGTGCCCAACGTTGTTTTGGTTTTTTTTCACTGACGCAATCAATTTTTAAGGTGCCGACGCTACTAAGTTGACAAGCAAGGTAAACAGATTCAAAGCGTTGTTGTCCGTGTTTAGGAATAGTCACTATGAATGGTGGTAATGGCGTACTACCTTTTAGTGATTCAGTCACGATATCACCAGCAGATAATTTACTTTCATGATTGGTGGTTGATAAATTAAATTTAATCGGCTCGCCCATAGTGAGAGAAAATAAACGGCTGGATAATTTTATTTCGACATCTTCAGCAGTGCCTTTGGGTAACAAGCAAATCGATTGTGATTTACCAACGCGATCAACGATATCAATAAAGTAGTTTCTTGGGCTGCCGCCACCAATTTGCTGTTGTTTACCTAAGCGAGCAAAACCAAATTCAACAGCGCCATAGGCAACGGATAAATCTGGATCACCGTTATGCAGCATTTGTATTGGTGCAGATTTCCATTGCGTTAATAATTTCTCTACTTGTAATTTAACTTGCTGGCTATTAAAAATACCGCCGTTAACAAGCAATGCTGCTGGGATTATTTGACTGGTGGCTTGGCTGTTATTTTCACTATTATCTGCCTTCGTATTAGCCGCTAAATTATAGTAATTTTGAATAAATTCTGCGATATGTTTTGAAATGGCCGGATCTGAAGTATAAGGTAAGCCAAATTCGACTACCGCATTTTTTCGGTGTTTGGGTAAATCGAAAAATTCACTTAGCGGTAAAAAGCCAGTGAATACCATGTCGGTAACTTCATTTTTAGTTAGCTCACAAGTTTTGGCTTTAGCAATTAACTTCGAACCACGACCAAGTAAAGTAATCGATGTTTTACTTGGTGGCTGCTGGGATAAAAATAATTCTTTGGCTTTGCGGGTTTGTTGGATCAGTTGCCCTAAAGAGGCTGCGGCTAATCTTTGATTCGGCGAAATACGCTGCTCAACAGTATGTGCTAAGGCAAGATCGATATTATCTCCGCCAAGCATAAGATGCTGACCAACTGCAACACGATTTAATTGTAACTCGTCATTTTTCAATGACATTTCAATTAAGCTTAAATCTGTAGTACCACCACCTATATCACAAACCAACATGGTCTGGTCTTGTTGGATCAAATCTAAGTTTTGCTTTTTATTTCGGTGATACCAGTCATAACAAACGGCTTGTGGCTCTTCTAATAATGTCACGTTTGTTAAACCAGCCAGCTCTGTAGCAGCTAAAGTCAGTGCGCGAGCTGAATCATTAAAAGACGCCGGTACAGTGATGGTAATATGTTGATCTGAAAGTAAATCGCTTGGATTATGATAATTCCAAGATTGTTGGAAATGATTTAAATAACTGGCACTGGCTATGACCGGAGATACTTTGGCAATCGCTTCATCTGCAGACCAAGGTAAAATAGCCGCCTGTGGATCGACATTTTGGTGAGATAACCAACTTTTTGCACTTGTTAGTAATCGACCTTGGGTTTTACTGCCTAACTCTCTGGCCCATTCGCCGATAATAACCTGATCAATATCACCCTCTAGATTCTGATTTTGCCATGGCAAAACAAGATCTGCATTGGC
>Ga0209292_1003898_pt1 | contig 16145 bp, 12 predicted proteins | sample GOMGulsemesocosm_2_FD_184634 | JGI IMG/M metagenome (GOLD analysis project Ga0209292, IMG submission 184634) | Methane-oxidizing microbial communities from mesocosms in the Gulf of Mexico - GOM9C Gulf of Mexico (SPAdes) (version 2) | ecosystem: Environmental > Aquatic > Marine > Cold seeps... | reverse complement strand
GTTTTTTCCTGAGCTGATTAATCATGTATGCTCAAACAAACTAGAGCTCAGAGCCTAACTAAATTGTCTAAAGCAGTAATAGCCGCTATGAAACATCTACTTTAAAACCATGGCTATTATGCATCGCCTCTTTTATGCCTACTTTGCAATGGAATGAATAAATTTATTTAACCAGCCTGTTGCTTTACTTGGTTTATAATAAAGCGCGATGACTTCTTTATTTACCTGATGATAATCAATAATATCAACAATATTTAAGCCATACTGCTCTGCAATAAAATCCGGTACATAAGCAAGTGCATCACCTTGACTTACTAGTGACATAAGCACACTAAAATCATTGCAACGAAAACCAATAGTACGTGGTACCTTTTCATCTTGCCAACCATCAGAGCCTACACCGCGTTTAATACCACAAAATGGCGATACACTGGGACAGGCAAAGGTATAGTCTTGTAACTGAGCACTATTAATTTTACCGTCAGGGTGATCTTTAAATAAAGTATGATTTGCAGCTGCAACCACGCTAAAAACAGTTTCCCCTAACACAACACTACTTAAATCACTGCTATTACTCCGATCGAATGACGCGAACTGGGTTGCTAATGCTATATGCATCATGCCATTTTCAACTTGATTAAGTGCCTGCCCTTCCCAATCTACTTGCAGGTTTACTTCGCAATTATCTTTACCAAGCTTTTCAATAAGCTGCGGCAACCAAAATTGAACCAATACTGAAGGGCCAGTGATATTCACTTTGATTTTACTACTGACATTGCCAAACTCACTTAACACTTGATCAGATTCATGCACAATATGTTGGGCATATTGACGAAATCGTTCACCGTGTAGATTTAATATGATGTTACGACCACTTCTATCAAAAAGTTGAGTATTGAGTTTCGTCTCCAAACGTTTGATGACTTTAGATAAAGCACCGGCGGTTTTATTTAACTCCAGCGATGCTAGCTGTAAGTTATTTACCTGAGCAATAACCAAGAATTGTCGTAAGTCTTCTATATCCATAAACACCAACTAGTTAGAAAATAAGTATCAATAAACAGTGAATCATATCCAATTAGGAATTAATTGATAACTATTTTTCGATTTTTATCCAAAATATACTTGTCTATACTGCAACAACACTTTACTTATTCCTTCTAATACTTGGTCAAAGAAAATGAAATTTATAAACACTAGTTTTATCCTTATTGTTATTTTATTAATGGTTTCCGTCTTCTCAAGTTTTACACAAGTATTATCATCAAATCGTCAGCTCCCTCTTCATTAAATCCTTATTTTAAAATAAAGCGTTGAAACAACGACTTCAAAGCGTTTTAATTATCATCTCGTCACATTATTATTCTCAATTTATTTGGCAAAAAAAGCTCTCAAACTATCATCAAGTAATGGTCCCCAGTTTTTCCACTCATGACCAAAGTTTACTTCTTTGTATTCAATTTCATAGCCTTTATCGGTTAATACTTCTTTAAATTTTCTGCCCGCCATTTGATTATCATTTTTATTACCAAAACTTAAAAACATTTTTATTGGTAATGTTGCTGTATCTTTATAGCGGTTTCCAATGTGTTTAAGCATTTTACTATTCGCAGGTGATTGCATTGAAATACCACCAAATTGTTGATGCGCCAATAAACCAAAACAAGCCGCATTATATCCGCCAAAAGACAGACCCTGAATCACTCTGTCTTCTCTTTTATTACTTGCTGGGTAAGTAGACTCAATAAATGGCAATAACTCATTTATATAAAAGTCGACATAATTTTGATTGCAGAAAAATTGAGAATTACGACGGTTGATATCTAAGTTATCAGGGTCACGGTTATCTACAAAGACTGCGATTACTGGCTTGATATTACCTTTTGATATTTCATTATCTAAAACATCAACCATGTTACCTGAATCGATATACCACTGGCCATCAGCCAAATATATCGTTGGCAACTTGTCATTAGCTTCAAAACTTGGAGGTGTATACACCCTATACTGTAACGCGTAACCTAGTTCGTCACTTTCAATTCTAATGTTTTCTGATAGATTCCCGGTAGTTACAATAACTTCGCTTGCACTAGCTTGATTGAATGTCAAAATACACAGGCAGACACCACAGTACTTAACTAGTTGAGCAGTATTTAATATTTGAAGGAGATAAGTCATTTTAATGCCTTGATTTTATCTAAAGAAGCATTGTGGCTAATTTTTTGATTCGCCACAAATCCAATACTCTCTTTTTTTGTAACAAAGACTTCGATAATCACAGAAAAACCATTTCGCAATTACGGCCTTTGCTAGAGTCAATCAATTAAAACAAAGATTATCTCTTGTTTAGAGAATCTTTTGAGCTATCCATTTGAACCGCTAACATATAGTCAATATCTGTTGGCTATCTTTGATGTTCGAAAACGAAATCAAGAGAGCACTATTTCGAAATAATCTCCTCGTTTTGTAAAACCAACACGACTTAAATAAAGTTCATGCTTGTTATCACCAGATTTTACCACTAAATGTTTTATACCCTCTTGCTTAAGTTGATTCTCGTGTTTTGAAAACATAAATTTTGCCGCTTTAAAATCGCGATCCTCAGGAATAATATAATCAAGTAATACTTCAACTTTTCCCAGCTCTTCTAACTCTTTATATACAAACAAACCAACTGGTTTCATATTTCTAAAGAGTAATAAAACCTCAGCACCATCAAGTTGTTGCCATTGAAAGTGTTGACTTAATTCTAAGATATCTTTTCCATAGCGTTCTTTTAGTAAATTAAACAATGGGGATTTGACTGACTTTAATCTCACTAAATCAAATTGATCTTTTTGTTGATATATACGAACTAAATAATAAATGTCTACTAAGGCGATCCACCCGTTTAAAATAAAAACAGGATATGCATCAATAAAATATCCATAGGCACTAAAGGCAGCCGCTCCAAATAGGTTTATCCAACGCAATCGTTTGATATTAGACATCATTAAAGACAAAGCGATTAGCACACTAGCAACATAACCAAAGACTTCTAACAGGGACATGGCAACACTCTTATAATAAAATATTTAAAAATAAATTCTTGACCAATTGGTCAAATAATGCAGAATAGATCTTGACACAAGAGTCAGGTAAAAACAATATCTGCTTATTGAATTATCTATCGTTAAGTTATGGCACAACTATGAAATTAAGTAAAAACAATAAAAAGAGTAGTGATTGGCAACCGCTCATTATTCAAGCTAAACAAGCCTCATTAAATGCTTACGCCCCTTATAGTCATTTTTATGTTGGCGCAGCTGCCGTCAATATCGACAATGAGATTTACTCAGGCTGTAATGTTGAGAATGCCTCTTACGGATTAACGGTTTGTGCTGAACGTAACTGCCTTTCATTTGCAGTAAATCAACAATCAACCACCATTAAAGCCCTTCTGGTTTACACAAATCAGGAACAGTTAACGCCACCATGTGGTGCATGCAGACAAGTTATTGCTGAATTTCTTAGCCAAGATGCTTTAGTTGCATCGGCAAACCACCTAGACCATTTAAAAGTATGGACGGTTGCAGAATTGCTTCCAGATGCTTTTACACCACAATTATTATCTTAAGGATCACTATGTACTTACCTCAAAATATTATTCGTCAAAAACGTAACAAACAAGCTTTAACAGAAGCTGAAATTCAGTGCTTCGTTGATGGCGTTAAAAATGGTGATTTCACCGACGCACAAGTTGGCTCTATGGCAATGGCTATTTGGTTAAACGGGATGACAACACAGGAGGTAGTATGTTTAACAATGGCGATGCGGGACTCAGGAACGGTTGTTGATTGGCAAAACACATTAGATTTACCTATTGTTGATAAACATTCAACCGGAGGTGTTGGTGATAAGGTTAGTTTGATGTTGGCCCCAATAGTTGCGGCCTGCGGTGCAAATGTACCTATGATAGCCGGTCAAGGGTTAGGTCATACTGGCGGCACAGTTGATAAACTAGAGGCTATTCCAGGTTTTAATGTTCGCCCTAGTCTGCCAGAGTTTCAAAAGACGGTTAAAGAGCAAAGAACCGCGATTATTTCTCAGACTAAAGATTTAGCACCTGCTGACAAACGCCTTTATTCCATTAGAGATGTAACGAGTACGGTAGAATCTATTCCTTTGATCACCGCGTCAATTTTATCTAAAAAATTAGCTGCTGGTCTTGAGTCTTTAGTTATGGATGTAAAAGTGGGGAACGGTGCAATGATGGCTGATATCGAGTCAGCTAAGAAGTTGGCTAACTCGATAGTCTCTGTTGCTAATGGCGCAGGTACACCAACTCAAGCATTAATCACGGATATGAACCAACCCTTGGGCACAACGGTCGGTAACGCATTAGAAATTCAAGAAACTATTGACTATTTAAAGGGAAAATACCGTGAGCCAAGATTACATGAAATCACCATAGCTCTTGCTGCTCGCATGTTATTAACCAGTAAAATTGCAAGCGATATAACACAGGCTACCGATTTAGCCGAGAGTGCGCTAGCCTCAGGTAAAGCCGCAGAAATATTTAGCCAAATGATCACAGCAATGGGCGGCCCAGCTGATTTATTAACTAACAGCGAAAATATACTTCCTAAAGCTAATATCATTAAAAATATAGTAGCGCCTAAAGCGGGTTTCATTGGCACAATGGACACTCGAGCAATCGGTATGGCATTAGTACAAATGGGCGGTGGGCGTGTTGATCATAACCAAACTCTTGACTATAGCGTTGGCTTTAGTGATATCAAACCTAAGGGCACTAAAGTTCTTGAGGGTGACATTATTGCTATTGTACACGCCCAAGATGAACCTCAAGCGTTTCTTGCCATTAAACAATACCTAACAGCTGTTGAGATTTCATCCACTGAAGTTGATGTTGAACCTGTGATCCATGAACTTATACAGTAATTATTACCCTAATGGTTAAGGCGACTTTACTGTCGTCTTAATTTATACCCCTTACAATTAATCTTAAAAAATGAGAAAAATCATGACGAGAGCGATTATCCTTGTTATTGACGGTTTTGGCCTTGGCCATGCACCTGATGCCGAATCATTCGGTGATGTTAATGCTAATACCTTTGCAAATTTGGCAGACAAATTTCAGCAAATAAAACAGCGACCATTAAAACTCCCTAACTTAAGTAAGTTAGGATTAGTTAAAGCCTGTGAACAAGCATCGAAACGAAAACTTTGTGTTGAGCCCATCACCCCAAGTAAAGGTGCATATGGCTATGCCGCTGAAATAAGCACCGGAAGAGATACCCCTAGTGGGCACTGGGAAATGGCGGGTGTACCCGTTTTATTTGAATGGACTTACTTTACAGATAAAAAGAATAGTTTTTCCCTTGAATTAATCACTCAAATAAATCAAGAGACCGGTTATGCCGACATGTTAGGAAATTGCCATGCTTCTGGCACTAATATCATTGCTGAATTAGGCGAAAAACACATAAAAACGGGCTTACCTATTTGTTACACCTCTGGAGACAGTGTTTTTCAAGTAGCAGCTCATGAGCAGCACTTTGGCTTAGACAATCTTTATAAGTACTGTGAACAGGTACGTGGGATACTTGACCCGTTAAATATTGGTCGTGTTATCGCCCGCCCTTTTATTGGTGACAGCCCTGCCGATTTTGAGCGCACAGGTAATCGTAGAGATTACTCTGTGCTACCCCCAGCAACCACCGTTTTGGAAAAATTAACCAAAATCGGGGGAACAGTGATAAGTGTTGGTAAAATATCAGATATTTTCGCTCATCAAGGTATTAGTATTAAAACTAAAGCGACGGGTCTTGAGGCATTACTAGACAAAACACTAGAACACATGGCAACAGCACCGAACAACAGTCTTATTTTTACCAACTTAGTCAATTTTGATCAAGACTTTGGTCATCGACGCGACCCTGTTGGTTTTGGTGAGGCATTAGAATATTTAGATGAACGTTTAGCTGAATTTTTAAACCAAATGACTGATGACGACTTGCTACTATTAACTGCAGATCATGGTTGCGATCCTACTTGGCCTGGTAACGACCATACTCGCGAATTTGTTCCTGTACTTGCTTATCACAACCATATAGGTTGCATTAATATCGGACAACGTAATACCTTTGCCGATATAGGACAGACATTAGCAAGCTTATTCAAATTAGAGGCGATGGATTATGGCCAGTCTTTTTTAAATGAATTGAACTTTTGAAAGCGTCAAACCTTTACTTAAGAAAATGAATCGAGCAAACTTTGATTGTTCAATATTTACTGGAAGTGTATCGAAGCGGAGCCAAACAAAGGATTACTCCGCCACTTATCTGTATTGAGATAAAAGAGTTTAAAATGTATAACTTGTTGTTAACCATATTGATCGTCCCGGTTGCGGTAACAACGAATTATCGTACCCTTTACTTCGCTGGCTAAAATCATCTCCTGAGTTAGCATTATTAATACCGGGCGCCAGTATTTCTCGATCAAATACATTAAGCACTTTAATGAATGTCTGCCACTTTCCGGTCCTATATGAAAGGCTAGAATCTAAAATAACACGAGAGCCTACTTTTACATTTCTGATAGTAAGCGGGTTCCGTGAATACAAGGCGGTACGTGAATAGAAATTTGTATTGATATTGAGATGCCAATTATCAATAACGGGCCAATCCAGCGACAAATTAATTTTATGAGGAGTTATGTCTCCCAAGCGACTCGTCTTGTTTATCCAGTCGCCTTTACCATCGTTTGCGCTGTGGTCATAGGTTTGATCTGTTTCTGGGTTTGTGTAGGTATAGTAAATATGACCTGTTAATTTTTTAAAGATCGAATTCGCCGCTGAGAAATCGAATTTTCCTCGATATTCAAAGCCCCAAATCTTCCTATTGGCGTCATTGTCGGCATTTTCTCTTATCACATGATCATAATTTGCTTGAAATAAAGACATATCATGAAGCCACATTTTATCCTGATGTTGAAGTATTAATTCAATATTTTGTGCTTCTTCAGGAAGTAAATCAGGATTGGCTTTTCGGCCAGACCAACCACCGTACAATTGTTTAGCGGCGGGCTCTTGAAAAGCTTCACCATACACTAATTTTATCGCTGAGCGTTGGTTGTTGAACTTATAAGCAGCAGAGGCTCGAGGGCTAGTAGAAGAACCCCAAATCTCATTGTCGTCGTGGCGTAGCCCTAAATTAAATCGCCAATTTCCTGAATCATAAATACTTCCAACATAAACACCTTGATCTGAAAATTTGACTCTATTCTCGCTTGGAACATTCTTTTGGGGGGGATCTAAGAAGTCATAAACGGGATCGTTGCTATGGTAAATTCCTGCGCCAAAACCATAAGGTCCCGTTTCATCTTTACTCGCGCCTGAACTATACGAACCCGCCCAATATCCTGCTATATCATAATGCCTTGTTAAATCGGATTTTTTGTAACGCCATCCAACCATTAACTGTATAGTTTCGCTGTATGTAAAATTAATATCTTGTTTTAATTCCAAAGCATCATTGGTTGAATTCCATTGAGTACGGCTTATAAAAGCATGAGCTTCCATCCCTGTACGCCAATCAGGCTCAGCTTCTACCCAATCTCCGAAAATTTGATTGTCACGATAGATAAGCGAAGTTTTAATTTGGGTTGAATTATCATATTGAGCATCGTGTTTAAGGTAATAATTTTGATAACGCCTCTGCCAGTCTGAGTTTGATTGCCCACGGTCAGCAGTAAATTGTGGGCCATAACCTTCGTCTGTTGCCCATGAATGCATGCCTATTTGCCAATTGGCATAACTGGCATTGGCAAAAATACTCCAATCGTCAGTATCATTATTATATTCTCCATAATTTACGCCGTTATTACCTTCTTGTAACATCGGGCCCCAAATATCTTTATTTGAATACATTTCGTTAGAAATAAATCCCCAACGACCTGTTAGGTTTTCTTCATTACTGTGAAATACACGCCCAGTAATACTGTAGTCAAATTTCCCGTGATGACCACGAGCATGTAACTCTCCACCGCGTGATTGCCAGCTTCCTAGTTCAGCCCTCACGGTTATTTCATCTTCGTTGTCTGCCAAAGAATGTCCTTTTTTGGTGATAATATTGATAATACCCAAAAAAGCATTGGCTCCATATAATACCGATGCAGGACCATAAAGAACTTCAACCTTTTCAATAGATGAAATTGAATACTGAGGGCCTAAAACCAATTGTTGGCTCCACAAATTGTTTTCAACAACACCATCAATCAACAATAAAGTACGTGCAGTGAGCGGAGTTCGGTAACCACGTTGATAAGCGTTAATTTTACCTGATGCCCCGCCAACACTTACTACATCAAAACCGGGTAAATCACCTACCAATTCGGCAATATTGTTATAACCTTTTCGGGCAATAGCATCTTTATCTATCACGACAATTGCTGCAGGCGCTTCGAGTATTGACTCTGAGATGCCACTAGCAGATGTAACTCTTAATTCGAGTAGTTTCTCTAACGGTAAAGCAAACAAGTCTACTTCTTCCTCTGCAAATAACGTAACAGAGTTGGTTAAAAATAAGCCCCCTAACACTAGACTTTTGGCGATGTTATTCTTCATAAAGGCATTATTATAAAAATTAAGATTGTTGTGATTATAGATCACTAATTGAAATTTTCGTATTTAATTGTTTAATAAGAATAAGTAACTAATATTTGTCATTCTCACTTAAGGGGAAATGGTTAATTATTCAAAGAATAAGCCTAAATTTAAATGAATATATTAAAAGTTAGCGTTGCGGGCATTTACTGTGATGAAGACTCCCATCATGACTCTTAACTTTATGCGCTGATAAACCACACCACAATAACCCTATTCCCCTCATCAAAATTTATTTATATTGTTGAAAATAAAGGACTAAAAATGTCATAATGTTAATTCATAAATTTTTAACGAAATGGCAATTTTATGCAAGATGAAGACTTTGAGCCAGTAGCTAGTGATGTACCTAATGAAGTAGCTATACCACGCAAGCAACTTGAGCGTTTGCAAGCCACGTTAAAGTCACCCACTATTTTATTTGAAAAGTGCCTAACAATTTTCCTTTGGTTACCCAAAAAAATGGTTACTTGGTGGCAAGTACTACATTCAAATCAAAAGATATATTTACTGGCGGTAATACTCGGTGTATCACAAGACGAGTCAATGACAACCGAAACTCTTTTGGAGCCCGGTACGGGATTACTTATTGTTGGCTCCGTTGCAATGATAGGTATGTTACGTGAATTATTAGATATATTTACTCGAGTTTGGCAAACACTGTTAGGTAAAAGTTTTATTTTTATAGTCTACGTTATTATTGGTAATTTTACGCTGGCGGTTGCTGCAAGAAAAGTCAATTACATTACAGGCGTTGACCCTCATTCTTTAATTTATGCACAAGGTTTTACCACCGTTTTAGTACTCCCTTTATGGCTATTACTGTTGACATCAATGAGTTTGATTTTGTTGTTTACGCTAGGTAATGTGTGGTTTTTATTCCTTAAATTAATCAATTTATTACGCTTACACCCGATCAATGCTAGAGCAAGAGAACGTTTTTCCGTCTTATTTATATTTATACGCTTGTTTTTAATAATGCCGATAATGATCACTTTAATGCAACCCCTTAATTGGTATAGCAATGAACTAAATATTGAAATTCCAGGAGTAACGTTTAGTTCAGGTAAGCAAAATGATGTCGAGGGAGAAGCTACTAATCAGGAGCCCAACGACATGACTGAAAATGAACTCACAGAAACGAAGCAAATTGCTGTTACGGGAAACTCTGAAGAATTGAATGATGATCTGAACGACATAAAGCAAATCGATGACGTTGTTATTCTTGGTGTTGAAAGTAACGAAGAGCAAGCAAAAGAAAAATATACTGATTTCGATCGAGCTATTGCCACTTTTGTTTATGAATATGAAACCTTTCAACTTTCTCGTTGTGAAAAAACTGATGCTGAACGCGTGAGTATTATTGCTGAGGATATTATTTTAGTAGCCGAGAAAGTTGAAGGTCATGACTTAGGTTATAAGTTTAGTGCTAGAGCATGTATATTAAGAGATTATAAATAATATATAAATTTGTTTAAATGAGCTTACTCATGTGGCAAATGAATCATTAATTCTACTAAGATAGGACATTACAATAACCGCTCCCGCTTATACCGTGAACATGTAACATAAACTAAAACGTTCATCTTCGGCGATGAACGTTTCTCATACTTTTATTATTTCTTAATGCGTTTTATTAACGGTATTTCTCTCAAATATTTAAGAGCAACGTCTTGACCATATCGGTTATCGTCTTTCGCTAAATTAAATTTTAAGCCACTTATTTGGGATTTATCATCTTTTATAAATTCAATCGTCCTAATTGGAGAGCTCCAGCCGAATTCGAAAATATTGGTCGAATTTGGGGTTAATAAGTAGTAAAAAGCCCCCTTGCTCTTAGCAAATAAATGTTCACCTTTTACAACAACGTCAATAATTTTATTATTGGGTAATCTATATTGCCCAGTGTACTTCACCAAACTCTGGCTATTGTTCTTTTCGGTTTTTAGTTTTATTCCATATAACGCGGCTCTTACGTTGTGAGAAAGATCTTTTCCGTATTCAGGATAACGTTCATAATTTTCTTTAAATAATTCGTCAATTACCGTGTCGCTACTAATATCATCTACCGACATACCTTGTGCGTGCAATGTATTGACCCGTGAAACGAATGTTTTTCTAATTTCAATTTCTTTTAAAATTTGCGCCGGTTTAACATACACACTAGAACTAGTGTTTCCAGGAACGAATTTTGTTTTTGAATTTGAAAGTTCTAATGCCGAGTTGAGCCCTTTAATATGGCCTTGATAACCAAACGGACCAGGCGTTGTCATCCATTGATCTCTATAGCTATCTGACATAAACATGATATTGGCTTTTTCGATATATATATTAATGTGTCCCATAGAATGGCCATTACTGCGATACGCAATAATATTATCAGTGCCAATATTGAGTTCTAGTTTCTCGTCAAACAATAGCTGTGTGCTTGTATTAGCGAAGTATTGTATGTTTTTATGAGCTATTATTGTTGCCCCTTTATTTTCAAGACTGTTATTCGCATCTGTATTGTGAAAATCCCAATTACTATTGAAAACATATTGAATAGGTTGACTAGATATCTTTTTTATCTCGCTAAGAAGTTGTTCTATTTCACTTTCATACATAACATTAATTAATGTTATGCCCTCACTTCCCACAATTACACCAATATTGTTTCTAAACTTACCTACATCATCCCAGTTTCTCGTTATAACGTACGCGTGCTCAGACAATTTTGTTGTCTGATAAACGGTCGTATCTTGATTCGCTTGAACTGTTTGAAAAATTCCTACCAATATAGAAAACGAAATGATAAAAATTAGTTTCTTCAATGTCATGTTTATTCCTTTGTCAAACTTCACTAGCCCTTCTTATATATCTAAGGTAAAAGTAAACTTGTTCATTTTGATATATATAGCCATGTTGAAAGCTGTGTAAATTTCTTGAATTTAACGCAGTATTTAATCACTGTTTTTCTGCGCCACACCTGTACTGCTTTGTAAACAATCATTTAGTTTCAATAAAATGATTTTTTCATGCCTTCCACTAATTAATATTAAGTGGGTTGGTCAAGAGTTCTTAATTCATTTTTTTGCTTTCCCCTTCTGTAATCCATCTATTAAGCACAAATCTATTAGGGATCTGAACATGCATTTTTTCTACTTGTTTATTTTTATTGAACGTAAAGCTCACCTGTTCTTCCTGAACAAAAGGAAAGCCAACGAGATCAAAACGATCCTTTGATATCGCTCTTAACTCAATAACAAAGCTGCCTTCCCTTCTCATTTGTAATTTGCCATTAATCATCCTTATTTGTGTGATCAGTCCATTCTCCCCTTTATAACGTCCTGTAAATTGATCTAACCAGTTCTGAGGCAAAGGAAAAGTTTCGGTAAAATTTGCTTCTATCATGTCCGGTATTAAACGGTATCCATAGAATTTGGTATAATCACTGACCAAAGCTTTAGTTATCTCGTCTTCAAATATGTCTTGGTTACTCCATCCCTGGTCGTACAGAGACCCTAACCGTTGTCGATAAATATCCCGAGATTGATGAGATACTAACAATTCACTGAGTTGACTTACCGTCCCATGGCCCGGCACAATAATTGTGCTGTCGTTAGTCAATGAAAGCACATGTTCTATCAATTTATCGTAGCCATTTTTACCGCTAGCACCTTCATATGTAATCATTTCGGTGCTGTAGCTGTCTCCCATCATCAATATATTATTATGAACAAGTTGGACTATTAACGAGTCTAAAGTATGACCGGGAGTATGATAGAGATTGATTTCTTCTTCACCGAAGCTTAATGCTAAATTTTTATTGAAAGATATATGGTGAAGAGTTGGAGAGTATTGAATATATTCTTGCCCAATGATGATTGCGCCTAAATCAGCAAAAAACTCATTCCCGCCACTGTGATCAAAATGATAATGTGTGTTGATCACATACTTAACTTTTTTATCGGATATTTCACGAATCCCAGCTAACAATGATTCAGCAGAACCTGTTCGTCTACTACCTGAATCTATCAACAAAAGTCCTTGATCTGCCACTAACATAGTGACATTAGCCCCTGAGTTGTTCGTTGTTAAATATACATTGTCACCAATCTTGTTAAATTTTACTTCTGGTTTATCATCGACAATGCTTTGCGCCACGCTATTATTTGTTATCAGGAATATTAACAATGCACTGATCGCCTTCAGTATTGTCATAAATCTCACTTTTCTTAATATCTTTCCCATTAGGCTTTTAACTTCCTTAGTTAAATGAATTGATACGATGGATACTAATGATTATGACCAAAAAGACATGACGTTTAGGTGATTTATCGCTGACTTGTTACTGATTTAATTGGTATTTTTGCTAGTTTTGGATTAAACCTGTTTAATTACTGCGTTTGAGAAAGATAATCGAGTAAACTGACACAAATTGAATGAACGAAAACTAAGGTTAAAGATGAATCCCAAAAAACAGCAATACTGGGTTAATCAGTATTTTGTTGATCTTACCCGAAACCAGATCCACCTAGACGAGAATATTCAGTTATTGCCACCCAAAGCCCTTGCGGTTCTTACTTATCTGGCAGAACATCAGGGTAAAGTAGTCAGCCAAGAGTCACTAATGGACAAGGTCTGGCATGGTAATGTCATTTCTTCAAATACATTACAACGCAGTATAGTTCAACTACGTAAAGCACTGGGTGATGACAGTAAGTTACAATCAGTCATCAAAACTCACGCTAAGCAAGGCTACAGTCTAGAGGCAAAGGTTGATTGGCAATTAGGGTTATCCTCAATCCCTACTACAAATTCATGGTTTAGGGCAATTGTTGGCAGCAAAAAGCGTATTACCGCAATAGCTACACTTACCTTGGTAGCACTGGCTTCATTGATTGTTTCACAACAATTCACTTTACCTCCTGAACGTTATGACCATTTAACGTCTGTGACTACAAGCGATGAGAAAGAATTCATGGCGAGTTACTCTAATGATGGTCGATATATATTTTTTCATCGCTATTTGGGCATGTGTCAAAATAATATTTGGGCCAAAGATGTGACCAGCCAGCAACAGCGCCAATTAACTAAAGATTACGGAATATATGATAGCCATAGTATCTCAGCAGATGGGAATATGCTGGTGTTTATGGCTGGACAAGCATGTAATAAAAATAGCCAGCCAAAACCATGTTTAGATCTAATGACGCTCGACTTACCTCTTGCGCTTATCACCCCTCAAGTACCGAAAATGAGATTTAATTGCCAAAAAGGTGAGTTAACAATGCCCTATTCATTAAATGATGGCAGCATTGCAGCGTTACAATATGTCGATGGTCAGGCACGCTTAATAAAGTTACCTCCGGGAAGTCAGCAACTTGTTGAGCTTTACGCCCCTACAAATAAGAAAGTTTATAGTTTGACATATTCAACCTCCAAAAACCTTTTGGCGGTGATAAGTATCAATGCAACCAACCATCATTTACTTGAACTTATCGACAATCAAGGAAAACTAATATCGAGTGCCATCATAACGCGTCCCAATGCCATGTCGCCTGTGCAGCGTATCTATCCAAGTTTTGACCCTAAGAAGAACAGGCTAATTTTTAGCAGTGGAAAACAACTCTTTGCTATATCTTTTGATGGTAAAATCAATCAACTATCACTTACTACCCAGAATAATATTTATCATCCAAGTCTGCATCCGAAAAATAGCAAACTGCTGCTCACTCATGGTTTATTTGATAGTGATATAGCGCAGATTCAACTTGGCCAATCCAGTAAAACAAATCAGCTAGCCGCTTTTAATAAAGTCTTTCAACCATATCCCAGTATCGAGCGTTCAATTTTTGCAGAAAGACAAGGTCGTTATGCTCCTACGGGTAATACCATAGCTTTTATTTCAGAACGCTCTGGTACTGCTCAATTATGGCTAAGCCATGATGAACAACTCAAGCAATTGACCCAATTTGAAACGGATACTCAAATTACTGGTCTGGCTTGGTCTGAGTCCAGTGACAACATTATGATTGCAGCCAATGGTCAACTATTTACTGTAAGTCTTGACGCGAAAGTCAGCCCTTTAACGACAAGAATTGCGGTGACTCAGCTATTTCAATGGCACGGTAATGAAGTTTTGTTAAAGGCTGATGTTGCAGGCAACACCAAATTGATTAGCTTTGACATGTCGAAAGGCACAATAAAGGAGTTGTTTAACGGAGATGTAAAATGGGCGGCTACCACTAATAAAGGCGCGTTGATTTATCTAGATACACAAAATAATTACTGGCAAATCTCATCCGGCAATACCGTTGCCCTTAATCAACTGAACGGTAAGAGTAACAATAAACGTTTTTTACTTGCAAATGACATCCTCTACAATATCAACAATGAGGATCAACTCTGGACACATAATACAACAAATGGTCAGTTTCAGATATTGCACAACTTACATCACGGCATTTTATATCTCAATGATATAAAGGGAGATAATTTGTTGTTTACCCAAAAAATATCCGCTAGAAAAGAGATAATTGAATTAAGTGCCAGCCTTAACTAGATACTTTAGAAATGTACAACTAAGCGAGACCAAATAACCGTATTTTGTCTCGCTTGAGTTTTTTATGTGAGTTTACTCAGGATATGTTGTAAATGTATCGGCTGATTTCCCTTCATCAAACCAGCATGGCCTTTCATCCCAGAAAATATTAGCCGATGGCCTTATCTCAGGATCACCAGAAATATACCCCGCAGGAATAACTAAAAAAGCCCCATCTCGACTTAAATAAGGAACTTGAGAACCACAATCGGTGCAAAAACAATTACTAAATCGTTTAGCTTCAGGTAAATCGAATCTCTTAATTAAGTCTTGTCCTGATTGCCATTGAATTTTATCTGGTGAAGTAAATATTAAAGAAGCAAAAGCTGAACCTGTTTTTTTCTGGCATCGGTCACAATAACATTGATAAAACTTATTAAAGGGGCCTTGGACAACGCTCGATACTTTGCCACATAAACAACTACCACTAATTTTCTTATCCATAATTTAATTAAACTCCAGTAATATAAAGATTCACTTAATGCCCTGATAATGGACAAATAACTGTGGCTAAACTGCGTCAGGCACAAAAAACAGCTAGCGGTTATTGGCCAGTTTAAACGACTTATTCAAATATATATAGCGACTATACATCCTCGACTTGATCTAAGTACTCCGAATAACCTTTGCTCACCATGTCGTCACGATGAATGAACACTAATGAAGCTGAGTTAATGCAATATCGTAAACCGCCTTTATCAGCAGGTCCATCGTTAAAAACGTGACCTAAATGACTGTCTCCATGACTTGAACGAACTTCAATTCGCGTCATACCGTGACTAGAGTCACTTATTTCATTTACATTTTTTGTTTCGATGGGCTTGGTAAAACTTGGCCATCCACAACCTGAATCAAATTTTTCAGAAGAAGCGAATAAAGGCTCTTTTGAAACAA
>Ga0209292_1003896_pt1 | contig 16146 bp, 14 predicted proteins | sample GOMGulsemesocosm_2_FD_184634 | JGI IMG/M metagenome (GOLD analysis project Ga0209292, IMG submission 184634) | Methane-oxidizing microbial communities from mesocosms in the Gulf of Mexico - GOM9C Gulf of Mexico (SPAdes) (version 2) | ecosystem: Environmental > Aquatic > Marine > Cold seeps... | reverse complement strand
CCTTGAGCACTCAAGGCTTTAGCCTCTTCTTCTGACATTGGAAAACTAAGCTGCCACATGACTGAGTCCGATGCATATGGCATCATGTAGATACGTTCATGGCCATTTGCTGTTTGGAATACTGTAGCTGAGTCAAGTAAAGAGCTCTCAAGCCCATCGAGATCCCTCAAGGGACAAATACCTAAAATTACAATACAGCCTAAGTAGCGTAAGGGGGTAATGTCCTCACCAATCAGTAAATTACCAATCAGTAAATTACGTACCGAGCTACGGATACCATCCGCTCCCACGACAAGATCTGCTTTGGTAGTTTTCAACTCGCCCTTCACTTGAAAGCTCAGTTCAACCGCTTCATCATCACATTCTTTAAAGTCGACTAACTGGTGGCCCCACTGTACTGCATCATGCCCACTGAGTTGTTCAAGCAAAGCTAAGCGCAACGATTGTCGTGCGATATGCACATTTCTGCGTTTAACCGACTCTTTTACATCTGAGGGGCGCCACTTTCGGATCCCCCATTCACCGATTATTTTACCTTCAGTAGTATGAACCACATGTCTGGTTGACAGTACGCCTTCTTCTAACGAGAAAATACCTAATCCTTCGATAGCTTTACTTGCTTGTTGTAAAGTAAGGCCATAACCCTGAGATCGAGTACCGAATCCGCTGTCTCGTTCATAAAGCGTAAAAGGTATTCCGCGGTGCAAGCAAGCCACAGCTAGAGCTACTCCACCTATACCACCACCAATAATAGCAATATGCGGAAAATTTTCTATATCTGGGATAGGGCAGTTAGCAGAAGATACCAACCCCGAGCCGCAACAGTTCAAACAATCAAAGAGGTGACCTTTAGGACGAACGGGCATAGTGCCTTCGTTGTTCGTTTTTTCAAATAACTCTAATTCTCTTTGATAGTGCAGTCGCAACTTTTTACGGGGCCTTTTGCTTTTCTTACCACGTCCCTGACATTCAGAACAAATAGTCCAGTTATCATCTGCACTTTCAACTTTTACTTCCTCTTTATTCAGCAAAACTTTGATTTCCTATATAAGATAAAACTTAGTTGATACAACGAATGCTGTGTCTAAGAGTAACGCTGTCATACTGACTATCATTATATATATATAATGATAGTCAATATACCTATTGTCTCTAATGCTAGCAAAGGGAGTCCTTACATTTTTTGATTGCGGTTTTCGTTTAGCACAAAATAACGATAAGTCACGCGCTTTTTACTTTATTGAAGATAAATGTTACATAAACTTAATGTACTTAGTTATGTGTGTGCTTTATCTGATAGTGTTGATTTTATGCGAATGAATGGTTGTGGCATAACGGATAGTAAAACCCTGCCAAGGTCAGAAAACGGTTAACCTTGGGTGTTTAATAGCAACATTGAATAAACACCTTCACAAAGGATATTTAATTGACATATTTACAGGTTCAACCACTCCGATATACCTTTTCATTAGTCGCTTGTATTACGCGATAGGTTCATGACGTCAATTTTATAAAGAGTGATTATTGCTGGCGACTATCGACTAATTTTGCCGAGATTAACTGATTTGTTGACGAGCTAACTTTACTCATAAGAATAGTTTTCGTCGAAGTATTAAGTGCAATGCCAGAATTGGTTTTTAAACGGCCTAAACTAGCGACCTGCTTAATCTCTTTATTCTGCCAGTCGTAAAATTGCAAAATAGTATCAAAATTTCCTGTTCGACGACTTACATAAATTCCAGTTTCTGTTGAAAACCAGTTCTGCGAATCTTGAATTTGATCTATTCCGGTTATGAGTAATTTTTCTGGCTTGTTTTCTTCTCGGTGCCATAGACCTGGCCAGTAACGTTTAACATATAAAATCCCATTATTTTGCGGTGCCTTTTTGATTGAGTTAACCGATACATCGCTGTAAATATCACTCCGTTTATTCGCAATATCAAAATGCCAAATTTTCCAGTGGCCATCTCTGTTAGAACTCACTAAAAGTTCATTCTCATTTAACGCCATAGGTGCTTCGTAATCAGCGTTGTCGGTCGATATTTGTTCAAGGCCATTACTTTTTAAGTGATAGCGATACAAGGCGGTAGGCTTACCAAAAGCCTTGAAGGTTGTATAAATATATTGGCTTGCAGGCGACCAAACTGGTAGGCCAACAAAATAGCCTTTCCCGAACGTAACTTGAATTGGACTATTGTTGTTACTGTTACTTTTTAACCATAATTGTGACTGTCCTGTACGATTTGAGATAAACGCTAACCACTTATTGTCAGGGGAAAATTGCGCTCTACTCTCAGCAAAGTCACTGTTAAGGTTATCCGCAGGTAACAATGCTTCAGTATTAGAAAGCGGTATTTTAAATAAGTTTAAATCATAGTTAACTTTAGAAAAAATAAAGCTATCTTGTATTGTACTTGGCCATATTTTTATCGTTCCTATTCCTTCAGAAACTAGACGTGGAGTGTCGTCAGTAACGAAATTATACAACCATACTTGGTAATAATTGCCATGATAGCTAGAATAAAGTAGTTGGTTTTTTCCTTTAAGGGTTAGACCATTCACATACTCAGAGATATGTAATAGTTGCTTAACTTGCCTGTTCTGTAAATTTAGTTGGTAAATACCTGAAAATTCACCTATTGATGAGCGATAGAAAATCAGATTTTGACCATCAGCAGAAGTTAACGGGTTAAAATCGCCCCATCCTTCCTTATTTGGTTTAGTCAATTGCTCGGAGGTACTGGTGGACAAACTCAGTAAATATAGTTTTGAGCTTTTACTGTTGCTTACCATGTCACTATAAACTAATTGTTCGTCATTTGGGTGCCATGATAAATGTCTAGCATTTACACAGTCAGCTATTATTTGTTTAGTCTGAGATTCAATTTGATAAACGACAATCTCACAAGCATTCTTCAGCCGGCTAACATAGGCAATTCTATCGCCCTTATTAGACCAAACAGGGGAACTAAATTCCGCATTAGCACTTATTGCTATTTCTCGGACAGGTTGCATAATATCTTGGCTGTTTGATATAAATAACCTCGACTTTTTTATTGTTTGACTATTACCCGTAATTTTATCTTCATTTATAGCTGTAACTTGTTGAGCAAGCACTGCCTCCTTGCCATTCGGCGAAATGTTAACAGCCGAGAGTCCTTTATTGGCTGTTGAAAGTGTCTGCCAATTAGTAAAGTGAGGTTTTATTTCAATAGCGTTAATTACAGGAGCATTAACTAGCCATTTAAAAGTAGCAAAAATAATAAGCGCGAGTAAAACTACGGTAAAATAGAATCCTTTTATAGTAAAACGTTTTAGGGCTAATTGTTGAGGCTGCTCTAATTTTGGTGTTAACTTCGTTTGTTTAGCTATTTCTGTTTCGCTACAGGTTTCATCGATTGTCGTTTGAAGAGGCAATAGCGTTATGCTAATAGCTAAACGATAACCTTTCTTGGGAATGGTTTCTATTATCTGATGAGGGCGTTTGGTATCACCAAATAATTGGCGAAGCTTCGAAATGGCTCTGGTTAACACTTCATCACCAACAACCACGTCTGGCCAAATAGTGTTCATGATTAGCTCTCGCCGACAAACTTCGCCTTCATGTGTCGCTAAAAAACAGAGCACGGCCATAATTTTAGGTTCTAGCTGAATTTGTGCCTGAGCGCGAGTAATTAAATTGCGTGAAGGAAGAACACACCAATCATTAATATTGAATTGTTGCACTGTTATCTACTTCTTAAATTCTGAATTGAAAAAGATCGTTTTACGCTAAATTAGAGTCTGAAAATGTAATCTATGCCACTAAAACAGAAGCTTTTAGCTTAAAGCTTTTGATTTAATAACTCCAATAAAATAGTAATCCCTTCGATAAAAACTATGTATATTTCATAAAACCTTAAGCTTTTCATCACGTTTTTCCATGGAATAAGACCGACAATTACTTTCACTATTTTGCCTGTCATCGACTTGCAATAAACCATAAGCCCGAACCAAGAGCTAAGAAATTAACCACAGAAAAAGAGGAGTGAGCCGAGCTAAAAAACGAATAGAAAAATGGATTGAATAAGATTTATCAAGTGAATATCGAATCAATGCTATTAAATAAACAACCGGCACTTGGATAAATTCAACTTTGAATCTTCACAGTCACTTGATTGAAGGCTTTAGTAAATTTGCATTACGTCACTTTATACAGAGAGAAAAAAATGAAAGTAATTACCTCATGTTTAATAACTACAAAATATAAACTACTCGTAACATGGCTCATTTTATTAAGCCCTGCGTTATTCGCTCAAGAGCTTGAGTCACGTAAAACGACACTTGAAAATGTTACTTTGGTCGGAGCAGGGATCATATCTACGGCCTTAAATGAATTTGGGGCCAGCTACTCTCCAGACAAGAAAAGTCTGCTTTATACCATAAGCGATGCGGGGTATACACATATGACTATTATGTCTTCTACGTTAAAGTCGGATATGTGGTCTGTACCAACCGTTGCTTCATTTTCAGGAAAGTACAATGATGCTGACCCGTCGTTTAGCCCTGATGGTAAAAGAATATATTTCATGTCTTACAGAACAAAGCAAAAAGAACAATCAGCTAAATTTGAAGTTTGGTATGTACAAAAGCAAGATGATGGCAGTTGGGGGGAAGCTCAAAGAGTGGAAGCTGTTGCAACACTCGCTGGATATAAAAGTTACCCTAGCGTCACGCGTGATGGTTCGCTTTATTTCAGCCTTATTGAGGAGGGTAAAAGTAATGTTTATGTTAGTCGACTGAAACACGGTATTCACCAGCAGCCGATAAAAACCAACATCAAACCAACATCAAATCTAGTTCAGTAGCTATATCCCCTGATGAAAGCTTTATTGTTTTGCAAGAAGCAGGAAATTTGATGATCAGTTACCAAACCAACGGAGAGTGGGGAAAAGTGATAAAGCTACCCACCCCTATCAATAGCAAATTTTCAGAAAGTTCGCCCAATATATCGGCTGACGGAAAGAGACTACTCTTTACTAGTAATCGTTTAGATTATAGTAACAGTGCGAAACCAAGGACAATCAACGTTAGTACATTTAGCGATGTAAAACATGAGTTAACACGAGAAATTAAAAATAAATTACGTAATATCTATCAAGTCACCATAAACCACACTTTATTTATCTCAGGTAAGCCGTAGTTATTACTTAAACTTAACTATCTAATAAACTGTACATATTATCGTATTGTCGTTGTAAATGATTTTCTGGGAAATATAAATAACTACCAATCACTCATGAGAATAAAATGAATAAAATGTTACTTACCGCAGTACTACTTATGCCATCTTTAGCTCAAGCTGCCAGTAAAGAAAGTTTGAAAGTACTTTTCACGAAGATGCAAGGTGAATGGCAATGTGAAGGTGCATTTGCAAATAAAATGTTACTTACCGCAGTACTACTTATGCCACTACTTATGCCATCTTTAGCTCAAGCTGCCAGTAAAGAAAGTTTGAAAGTACTTTTCACGAAGATGCAATGTGAAGGTGCATTTGCAAGCGGGAAAGCTCTATCCTCTAATATAAAGTTTAAAACAGATTTTGCTGGGGACGTTATGGAGTACCGTCATCAAGATCTAGCACCTAATAATTTCAAAGCGGCTGGCTTATGGTCATACTCTCAGGCTGATAAAAACTTCGTGGCGACTATGCATTTTGCATCCGCTGAAGGTAGCACGATAACAGCCTTCGTAAGTGATTACTGGGATGAAAATCAAATTACATTCAAAGGAAAAGAACTATGGAAGCCATTATGGGCAGAAAATCGCTTCACTTGGAAAGTGCTATCACATAAGGAAATAACGATGGTCTGGGAAGTATATAAAAACGATACATGGAAAATGGGCGATTATCTCAATTGTCGTAAGTAGCACACCTATTTTTCTCTGGTAAGAGAAAACGTCATCGAGAAGTAATGATAACCGAAGAATTTGTTTAGGCTATATGTCACGCGAAGTATTTACTCGCGAGTACCTGTTTTATTTTATGGTTTGATCATAAGACCTTTTAGTAAGCCGCTTGCAAATACAAGCGGTTTCTTAAGCTTAAGGTATTAGAAGGTGAACTGAATAAACTTTTTGCTGTTTTAAATTTTTAGACTTTAGATCTCTAAATTCCACAATATGCTAACTTCTTGCATTAAGGCCTTGATTACTGGCTCATTCACTCTATTTTTCGCAATAACAAAATGTAGTGTAGTGAAAAAATCTAGGGTAGGTATTATTTGTACAGTCTTGTTATTTTCAGCAATAATTGCTTCTTCTTTTTCTAGAAAACTCAGCCCTAGACCACTTTTAACTAAGGCTAATCGCGTACCGTCGTCACTTGTTTTTAATAAAGAAGGAATGTCATTGCCAAGCTTCATCTTTAATAAGGCATCAAAAGGACAATAGTCACCCATCATGATCCATTGATGAGTACTTAAGTCTGCTTGAGTCAATAATTTACTACAATCGAATGTTATCGGTGCAACTGTTGTTATTTGTTGTTCTATAACCGCTACACCGACAAAATCATCAGGTATATCACCAAAGATAAAACCTCCATCTAATTGTTTTTCTCTAATGTCATTGATGGTCTTTCCGGTTGATTGTTGGTGAATATCCAAACTGATACCCGGGCAATTCTCTTGTAAATTTTCAACTAACTCAGGAAGTCTCATTTGCTTGGCGGTTAAGTTAATACCTAAGTGGAATGTTCCTATTATTTCATGTTGGTTATTAGCCGCTAAGTTCACTAAATCTACCGCACTGTCGAGTGTAATTTGTGCTTTGGCTAATAGTAACTGGCCCTTGTCGGTTAACGACATGCCCTTACTGCTGCGAATAAATAAAGGCGTAGCGAGTTCTTCCTCAAGCGTTTTAATATGAGCGCTTATCGCCGGAGGTGTTGTATATAATCGCTTTGCGGCTTGAGTTAAATTACCTGTTTGAGCAACGGCAACAAAAGAGCGTAAATGATAAAATTCCAACGTCAATTTCCTTAAATAAGTTCAGTAGAATGCTAAGTAGCCTTCTTAGTCATTATGAAGCTAAATATAATACTCGATTCATTCTTTCACCATTCATTTATGTTGAACGCTGACTTCATAAAACATGAATTTCGAATGTATTCTCATCGCGTTAAATTAGCCCCACTGAAACGAACAGTTTGATTCAGTTCAACTCAACTAATACTACAAGGAATACTTATGTCTAACAATACGAATGCATTCTCTTACCAAGCGGCACAATCTCAACAGGCTAACGAGTTCTTTTCGGCTAAACTTGCTTGTGAAACTGATTGTTCAGATGTTTACGCTGATATAAAAGAAGATATTAAAAACTACATATTATTAGATGTACGCTCTCGAGATGCTTTTGATAAAAGCCATGCAATAACCGCAGTAAGTATGCCTCACAGTGAAATTAATAATGAGTCGTTCGCAGGCTACGATAAAGACACCTTGTTTGTTGTTTATTGCTGGGGGCCCGGTTGTAATGGCGCGACTAAAGCAGGGGTTAAAATATCAAAACTCGGGTTTTCCGTAAAAGAAATGATCGGCGGAATTCACTACTGGGAAGATTTTGAACGATACCCTGTTAACCGTAGAGTGACTGATGTGCAAAAGTAACTGCAAATACCTTTATAGGAGCCATTATTAATAATGGCTACTCCAATTTTTCATAAATATTTTGGCGGTTTATATGGTTACTTGTTTTATTGAATATATTGTCGATGCAAATAAAATCAAAGAGTTTGAATATTACGCAAAACTCTGGATCCCACTAGTAAATAAATTTGGTGGGCAACACCATGGATATTTTTTGCCATCTGAAGGTGCTAGTAATATCGCCTTAGCTTTATTTACTTTTTCTAGCTTGGCTAATTATGAAGCATACAGAAGTGAGTCTTTTAAAGATTTAGACTGTATTGCCGCTTTTGATTATGCAAAACAAACGCAATGCATTAAAAGCTATCAACGTAACTTTTTTCGTCCACTGTTTAAATAAGTCTGTTAGGAATGAAAATGGAATATTCTATACGTATTGCCGAAACTAAAGATCAGGCATCTATATTGCTATTGATGAAAAGTCATGCACATTTTGAAGGCCATGAACTTGTGTTATCTAAGCAACATCAACAGTTAAAAAATTTAGAAATACTCCCGATAACCATATTTGTTGTGGAATCCAATAATGAACTTTATGGTTATATGTCGGTAATAAAGCAATTTTCAACTTGGGATATGGACTGGTATCTATATCTCGATTGCTTGTACCTGAATTCAGAGACCAGAGGACAGGGAATTGGTCTTAAATTAATGAAAAAACTTAAAGCTTTTTCACAAGAAAATAATATAAATACGATTCAGTGGCAAACACCCAACGACAACTTTCCGGCAATAGCCTTTTATCAAAAACTAAATACAGTTAATAAAGAAAAACAGCGTTTTTTCTGGTCAGTTTAGCTGGCGTGGTAAACGGATCACATTCTATGCACATGAGGATGTTTGATTTCAATGATTTGTTATTGCCACATAGGCATGCCATAAACCTGAAGAGTGAAAGGGGGGGATCGTTTCGTAATACCTTTAACTTTTCTACACGTTACTAAAATTAAGGCCTAAATATTTAGGTAAGGGTAAAAGCGGAGCTCCTTTTTTGTATCCATCAAACGACTAAAAGCTAGCGTATCGACATTATGATAATAAGGTTTAACCCCGTAGAACATAAAGGCATAAAGTAAGGTTTCATGTAATTCATCATTAAACTGCTGGTAACGTCAATTGAGTTCATAGTACTTTAGAAAATTTATAAGTATTGTTTGTTTCATAGGCTTATTGCGGCTTAATAATTGCTACTGATAATAAGTGTCAATTTTTTGCTAAGTACCTATATGATAAATAACATTAATTCTTACAACAGTAATTATAATTTTAGCTCTCCTACCTCAACGGCTATTGAAGAAATCATTGATGCTCATAAAGAGTCGAAAGCTACAGCAGAGGAAGTGGTATCAAGTACTAATGAAAATTTGTTTCTGAGTAGTCGAGCTCAAAAAATAAATGTTATTAGTCGAGAATTCTTCAGCGGCGGTGCGATGAACTTTAATGATGTAAATGCACTTAAAGAAAGGGCGTATGAGCTAGGCTTAATTTCAAAACAAGAATACGCGCAATTAACTGGTTCAGAGTTGCCTGATGAAGAATCTGCACTTAGTGCTGAGGTATCTAGTCAATCTTTAGCGAGCTTTTCTGGTAACTTTGTAGTACGTATGGGGGAAGCTGAAGTTGATGATAAGGCAACTGAAGAAGACAATAAAAAACTATTAGCTTTAATGAAAGCGCTCACTGACGCTAAGGTAATTCTTTCCGATGTTGATACTGCAAAAAATTCCGCTGATTTCAAAGATACTTTAACCTCCACTTTAGCTTCGATAAAAGAGACTATAAATGCAGACACATTTGAAACTATTCCCCTAGATGACAAAATTGGGATTAAAAAGGTTTATCAGGCATTAGAAATTGTCGATAAAATTTCACATAAACGGCTCAGTAACGCTACAATTTTCGATTGATTAACAGCATTAGGTATTAATTGTTTTTAGGTATTAAGGTACATGAGGGCGGCAACTTCATTGCTACCGACCAAATGTGAAACATCAAATATCGTTACTGTTAAGTTGTTTTCTTACGCTAAGTAATTGGTCTAGCAGAGGTTGTATTCGTTTAGTCGTCATATTATTTTTTATCCAGATGCCGGCAAATGAAGCTAAGGTCATAAAAATAAAATACAACGACAGGTATAAACCAGGGAACCAAGTATTTAATAGGCTTATTTGAATACCCCAAAAAAATAAAACACCTATGACAAGCGCCGGTATAACTGCCCATAGATGCGCTTTAGACCACAACTTATGTTGTTGTGCTAGTTTATTAATTTCACTATCTAAGCGAGATATAAGTGTCCAGTTTAATGATTCATCTGATTTTTGAGTTAAATGCAGTTTAACTATCACAAAAACGCAATACACAGCCATTAATATCATGCTCAAATACATAAAAAGATTTATTTGTGGAGCAACCTCATTTGCAATATTTGGCATAAGGGTGTCAATAACACTCGAATAAATGGAATTGCCATTTATGATCAAAATAATAACAGTAATGAAAGCAAATACTGCAACCAAAGTTTCAATGAACAAATTTCTCTTTGTCCCTTTTTCGAAGCTAGTCACCTTAGTTTTGATTTCCTCGAATGAAAAATCATCAATATTTGAATTCATTTTATTTTCTTTGATTAGGGTCTTTTTAAAATCATCTAATTCCATAATTGTTCTCCGTTTATTCCGTAATTGAATCGGTTAATCTATATATAGCTCTTTGAATTTTACTTTTAATCGTGAAACTCTTACTTTTATTGCATTGGCCGTTATGCCTAATACGCTTTCCATTTCGTTTGCGGTTAAACCGTCGATGTACATCATTAACACCGCACGATCTACATTATTAAGCTCATTAGTAAAATTTTGCAGTATTTCTGCATGGCTCAACCCTGATGACGCACTACTAATACTTGGCATTAAAATGTTTTTTTCTTTACTTTTACGTTCTTTTATTTCTGAACGCTGAAAGGTAACTGCGGTATTAATTGCGATTCTATATAACCAGGTTTCAAATTTTGAATCACCACGAAAGCTGCCATAACTGCGCCATAGTTGGGTTGTGATCTCTTGCATCAAATCTTCATAATCATACATATTGGTGTAACTGCGTGCGATATTACGAATTGTATTGATGTTCTTTATTAGCAACGCCTCAAACTCAATGGTCATTTACTATCCTTTTCTCAGTGGTTTAATATTATTAGTCGATTAAAAGTGTCAATGGTTACATAGGTGATAAATATTTAAAAAAGGCCTTATTTCAAAATAACCGTATAATATTGTTTTTTATGCGATATATATGTTTATATTTTATGGTTTTATTTATCCGTAGAGTCTTCTAATCTATATTTAAAATCATGTGTTCTGAATTGTTTTTTATATTATGAATAAAATACATGACAGTGTAGAAAAAGATAAGCCTATTGAGTAAAGCTAATAATGAGCTTAAATTTAAACTCAATAAACATGAAGCGGCTTATATTTTAAACATACAGTAAGTTGATATACTATAATTTTACAGATGCTTTTATGCTAGCTACTGGGTATGAACTAGTAACATTGAATGAATAGGCTGAGAAGTATTAGAAATAGAAAAATAAATAATTGTACTGAGTGATATCACTGCAGATAACTATTTATCACTGGTATTGTACGCTGTAACTTTATCCAACTTACACGAAAAAGAGGTCGCTAATTCTTTATCGCATAATGCACAAGCATTGCTACACTTGGCTACAGCTACAGCTACAGCTATAGAGATGGACTGGCTTGAGTCTTACAATAGTGAATAGTGGTCATTGCAGAATAATCATCTTTTACGACCTTTGCATGACGAACCTGAATTTAAATTATTGCTGAAGCAACAACAGAAAAAACTGAATGAATTGCGAGATAAAGTTACACAAAGGTTAAACACAATTCCAAGTTCGATTATGTAAAGTGGTTTTCACTGCTTCAACATCTAAGAACGACACGCGGCTATTCGTGATATTGGGTAGGGGAGTTGAATTTTAACGAATCTAAATAAAAATGCTCGAAATCTTGTTGGTAATCTAAGAAAATATATTTCATCAGTTGGTTTAGTGGTTTGAATCCAATCAAGGTCATTACAGCTGAATTCTTCTGTATTTCATTATTTACTCATTATTTTTATGTTGTTCAACATAAGTACCGTAAAAACTCATTCCCGTTTAATGTAAATCACGAGTAGTAGATTTTTACTTATAATATTGACTATGTCGGCGAACAAAGAAACGAGCATGAGAGCTTTTTTAAATAATATAAAAGTGACAAACCCCCCTTTATACTACTGCTACTTGATTGCTTTCATGCCATTGACAGCTAAAAAATTATTCGCCACAATCCTTATTATCAACATTTAGAGTATATTTTGATGCGGCTGCCTTTTTATTTTTTTATCATTTTTCTAACATCGTGCACTCTTAAATCCTCGCCAAAAGAAGATACTAGTTTCAACGAAACGAGTTTTATTACCTCTCTGCAGCCAGCGGTTGTTATCTATGATGAAAAGCAGACATTTACACTTTCAGAACGAATGAAACGTTACGGTGTTCCTGCTGCCAGCGTTGCAGTCGTTCACAATGGTAAGTTGGTGTTCTCACAATCATACGGAACACTGGTAAAAGACGGAGAAGATGTTGCCACTACTAAAACTCATTTTCAGGCTGCCTCTCTGAGTAAAGCAATTACAGCACTGGGAATACTCGCTCTTGCTGAGGATGAAAACATTTCTCTTACTTCTACTGCGAATAGCCATTTAACTAACTGGAAACTGCCTGATGGTGATCAAGTTACACTCGTAGATCTGCTTTCACATAGTGGTGGCGTAAATGTACCTAGTTACCCTGCATTTGGCGAGGAAGAAACTTTGCCAACGACCACTGATATTTTGAACGGTGTCGCTGAAGCCAAGTCTGAGGCTGTTCGAGTTTCCCATCCAAGGGGGAAATACTTATACTCTGGCGGTGGATATATGGTCTTACAAAAGCTGATAGAGGATAAAACTGGAGAATCGTTCTCTAGCTTTATAGAGCGTCGGGTTTTTAACCCTGCTGGCGTCAATTCTAGCCATTTCAAATCATTAAAGTTTGATACGCGATATCAGGATATTGCTAAAGGGCACTTATATAATACAGAGCCAATCTCCCAGGGCTGGAGTTTATATCCACAGTTAGCAGCGGCTGGGCTATGGTCTACTCCTACAGATCTTTCCAATATTTTGATTGCATATTTGAATGCCTATCAGGGTAATAATGAAACACTTTTTTCAAGCGAACAGGCAAAGAAGTTGGTTAAACCAATAGATCAGAATATGGGGCTTGGGTTTGGCTCACATGGTTCAGGGCTGGGCCTTCATATAGATCATGCAGGTTGGTCGCAGGGATATCGCTCTTATATGGTTGCCTTCCCAGAAAAGGGGGATGCTGCAGTTATCATGACAAATGGAAATGCTGGCAATCGTTTGATTGATGAGATGATGCGAAGCCTGTCAGCCCAGCTTGGTTGGAATGCCTTTCAACCTATTCAAATGAAGAAAGATACTTGGAGTTTGAGTAAACTCAAAAGTTTTGAGGGGAACTATAAAATGCAGCCAGCTGGTTTTGTCGTTCAGTTGGTGGTCAAAGAAGATCACCTTGAAATGAGCACGCCTAGAGGTACTAAACATATACTATCGCCCCTAAGTGATAAAAAACTCGTTATGGTCGAAGACGGTACCGAGATCAAAGTTATCAAAGGTGGAAGCACTCTATCTTTTTGGGGAATGACTGCCGTAAAACAGATGCCCTAATATGAAGTAGGTAAGGCATGAAAATACTATTTTCACCGCGATAAAGATAAACTCTATTCCACTGACGTATGTGTTCGGCCTATATACATATTGACCTAAATGAGGGGACTGTCATTAATCTTTCAGCACAGCCGGGGGTATATAACTAAATTTATTACTTTTTATGTTGTCAGTCGGTACATATTATTAGCACCTCATATATTTAGCCCCTCGCTAGTTAGCTTACGTTCGATTTAATATTTGTCCTGGCACCTTAGAGTACGATTGAACCATTACAAATACTTTCTCCAGACTGTATAGCGTTGATATTATGGCCAACCCCTTCACAGCTATGAATCGCAGCATAAATTATGATGCTAATTGGAAAATATATAGGTTCCAAGTTATAATTTGTTTGTTATTTGAACAGTAGGTGTAATAATGAATACTATCAATTCAAGCTCTTCTGATTTACTAGGTTTCACGCAAAAACTAGTTAAACGAAATACCGCTATAGAAATTATTGAGGCTAAACAGTCTGGTACTCCTGTCGATAAAGAACAAATTCAACAGTCAAACCAAGAGATTAAAGATAAATCTATTGATGTAGGTCTTGCTACTTATCAAGATAATGTTACAAAAAGCAATATTGATATCTATATTCAATCAACAGAGAAAGCAAAAAACTCAAGTGATTCGTCTGATGCAAGTGATCCTGATATTTATACTTATGATGCAAAAGAGGTTAATGATGCACGCTCTACTGTTCAAAAAAGAGCTATCGGTATTTCGTTATATGAAGATATCCAAGCGAATAAATAACGACTTTAAGCGGTAACATGTCAAAGTGTAATTTATGTAAGTCTTTAGCTCGCCCCCATCATCCGATATTTATGTCAACGCCTGAAGCAATATCTACATCGGGCTCGATACCATTAAAAATGATGATGTTAAAATGCAAAATGGTTTCGATATTTTTAAGGAGGCTTTTGTTAGTATGTCATTGGCAGTGCAGTGTTATAACAATATAGAGGATGTCGAAGCACAACAATTCACAGATGGCGAACAATGTTTGCAGGGTTAGTCGATAACATGATAACCAATGACTCCTGCTATCAAGGCCGAAACAACGAATACCTTGGCACTTCTACTTCCAAACTAGCATTTTCGAAAGAGCCGAAAGGCCGAAATCTACGCCCTAAAATCAGTGTTTAGTTAGACTAAGCAACATAAAACTTTTAATCACAATATCTCTTATTCACATAATTAATATATTTGTTAAATACAACATGAATATTTTCAGACAAATTTATCATGTCATTTATGAAGAAGTAACTGCATATAAACTTGCTGTAGAATATTTAAGTTATATGGCCTGTACCTGAGCTATTTCTTCAATAGTGTAACCTAGTTCAAATAGTCGGCTTGCCCCTAACATCTTAAATCATGGTAGCGTAAATATTCAATACCCTCGTATAATTAGAGTAAAGAGGGGATAACAATACTTGATTATATTTTGTATCGATAGTTTATAATTTTATGCTAAATAATACAGTTTTGTATTTCCAATTCCTTGAAATTATGGGATATTAATATCAATTAATTAAAGGTTATGGGGCTGGTCTTACTGAAAAGTCACCATAATAAGCTGCTATAGCTACAATCAAAATGGAGTTTGTCAATGAGAGTTATTGTATTAAGTTTAGTCATTTTAGTCAGCGCGTGTGCTGATACTAATGAAAAAACTTCACTTACTGAAGAGGCTAAAGCTACAAATTCTTTAATAGTAAATATAGATAAGAAGGTTTCAGGTAAGTTTTTACATGAATATGCCAATGTTTGGTGGCAATGGACTAACACCATGACCCAACAAGAAAGTCCAGTCATAGATAGAACCGGTGATAAGTGTAATGTGAATCAACAAGGAGATGTCTGGTTTCTAGCTGGAGGTTATGGTTCATCCAAAATAAGTCGAAAATGTATTATCCCGCAAGGTAAACATATATTTTTTCCAATTATTAATATGATTTATTTTCCTAAACGAGCAGGAGGTAGTACCTGTGAAAGTGTGAAAAGAGGGGCTGCATTAAATAATGACAAAGTGTTATTAATAAACGCGGAACTTGATGGAAAAATCATTCCAGAAGCAAGAGAATATCGAATTAAATCTGATAAATGTTTTGATCTTTTGGGATTGATACCTGACGAACTTAATGCGCCTAAAGTATATCCTGCGGCAACTGATGGATATTGGCTAATGTTAAAGCCTCTTTCTAAAGGGAAACACAAGTTAAAGTTTTCTGCTCAATATAATCGAGTAAATGGTGCATTTGGTCAAATGACACAAGACATTGAATATGAGATTGATGTCCAGTAGCCTAAGGTCTAAGTTTGAAGTGCGAGATAATGATGTTTGTTTTATAGCCCCCGCATAATAATACGGGGGTAAAGTATTTTTACTCACCTAATTTTAAATATGTCATAAACCTATCTAAATAAGCTTTTTGTTCCTTAACAAGCAATTAAAATTTTATTTAATATAATGTCAGATTTATAAATATTTGAACGATAGTTTTGTGCCATAAACAATAATTGTATGTCAGTTACTTATTAGTGCTAAGTTCTCGTTTGTTATAATTAACTACTACCTTATTGAAGATCACTAAATAGT
>Ga0209292_1003892_pt1 | contig 16152 bp, 19 predicted proteins | sample GOMGulsemesocosm_2_FD_184634 | JGI IMG/M metagenome (GOLD analysis project Ga0209292, IMG submission 184634) | Methane-oxidizing microbial communities from mesocosms in the Gulf of Mexico - GOM9C Gulf of Mexico (SPAdes) (version 2) | ecosystem: Environmental > Aquatic > Marine > Cold seeps... | reverse complement strand
ATTCTGCTGGCGTATTTACTACCGTATCAAACACGGCGTCCCGCCAGCACACCCTACGATGTCGGCATTAGAAGTCAAACTAGCCCATGTCGGACATACCTTACTCTATGTACTGGTTTCATTGGTGCTAGTCAGTGGTGTATTGATGATGGATCATGATGTGACAGTGTTTCAGTTATTTACCATCCCACAGCTGCTGCAACAGCAAAGTGGTATTCACTTTTTTGAAACCATGCATTTGTATACCTGCCGATTATTAGCGGCATTAATAATGTGTCACTTAGCCGCGTTAATAAAGCATGAAATCATGGGCAGGCGTATTTTGCAAAGAATGATTTAACCAAGCACATAAACCACGTGTGATGATCAACATGACGCGCAGTTTAATTCATTCAAAGATAAGTGCTAACGATAAACCAATGAATCGACTGCGCCCTGCCCACTATGCACCCCACCTTCCATGACGTTCGCAGGTTTACTCCGCACTAAATAACCCGCCACAGCATCATCAATAGCAACACCATCAATATTGACGGTAAAAATACCAATTTCACTGATAATATCGCCAATCATGTTTGCTTCACCATTGCGGATAATCATCGAAGGGTGCGTTCTCGGTAAGGGTACTATTTTGCGCATCAGCGACCAAGACTCATACTCAACTTCATCAAGAGTTCTCAGTTTGGTAATGATATCTTCACCAAATACACAATGGCCACCACCTTCGCCCTGATTTTTAAGTACCCAATTATCAAGCCCTGATTCCATTAAATGTTCGATTGAATTAGCATGCAATGGCAGCATCTCACCAAAAAATGGTTTTATAGTTAATGCTTCTTGCTCAGTTAATCCAAATTTAATCAGCGCTTGCGCAGGCAAATTAGATAGTAACATTTGTACCCGTTTACTCGATGCCAGTTGCTGAGCGATTGTCGCATTCATCGCAATATCATGCTGCTCCAGCATCATGCGAACCGACATCAATGTTTTGCAGCAATATTTCTCGATAATGGTTTTATCATAATAATCACACTGCTGATAACCTGCACGCAGATAGACCACATCAATTGGCGAATTATTTAATAACAAACGATGGCTATCGCCAGTCGATAATTGGCCGTGTAACTCGGTAAATGTTTTCCTTAGCGTGCGAATGCCTTGTGCATGTAACGCATATTCTAATAAATGCTGGTCATAGATATTATCTTCATGCGCTTGCACTACCATGACAAACGTAGGTTTACCTGCATCATTGTGTTTTTGTTTAATCATACGTGCAGACTTAGCGATACCATCCGCGAGTTTTTCAATCGCATCATTGTCGATGAATTCAGGCTGAATTGGCATGGAAGATTGCGGGTGTAAATGATGATGCTCTACATAAGTTTGAAATAAATCTGCATGCTGCGCCGCAATATAACGATGCAATTCAGATGCACGTTGACCAAAAGGCCCCATACCAGCAGCAATGCCATTAAACTCGACCAACTTAGGGCCTAATTGCTGGTCATCCATAAAGTCAGTTCTCATGATCAGTAAAGGCGTCGCTCTACGGGATTGAGTTAACGATAACTTATTATGTAATTTTAATAATGCCGAAAATAAAGGGTCTGTATCGGCAATAGGAGCGATAGCTTGTTGAATAAAATCGTCATCTTTGGAAATAGCATGGAGTAACTGACCAAATAATCCAGCAGCCTGCTGCAACCCCTCAAAACGTGCTTTATCAATACTGCTTGGCGTTAAGGTGAACGGACAATGCAAACTACTGGCATTACTTTGCTTAAATACTAACGAGTGCGCTAATGCCCATTCGACACTATCGGTAACCGCTATTTCTACATTTCTCATACTGTCGACCCTATTGTAAACAACGTTAAAGCACCACGAATAAGCGACGCAAATATTTCCATGAAACTAGAAATATAGAGTAATGAGTTTTAACTGTCAAATATATTTCTATCAATACAGAACTATATGAAGAACGATAGGAAGCACAAAAAAGACAGGGGTTTAAAAACACCACTCAGAACAGGTGGTGTAAAAACTTAATAAAAACAATAATTTAAAAAACAGTTAAAAATGTACTAACACTGCTTTTCGTTACCAATGCTGTCGTTGCAAATAGTGTTCTTCACTTCATCAATGCAGCACTCATCTTGTAAGAAACCAATCACAGATTGTAATTTGTCATATTCTGCCACACAGTACAAGGTACGTCCTTCGCGGCGCTGTGACAGCAATCCTGCAGACGCTAAGCTAGAGATATGGTGTGATAACGTCGACCCCGGAATGGATAATTGCGCTTGCAAACCACCTACCGCAATACCTTGATAACCGGCGCGAATAATACTTTTAAAAATAGTTAATCGTGTAGGATGCCCTAGTTCTTTCAGTGCTTTCGCAATTACATCAATATCCATTATTTATATCTCCACCGTACCCACTAACAACATATATTTCGATACTAGCAGAAACATATCTTGGATGCCAACTGAACCAACAAAGGGCATCCTCATACGCTAGTTCAAATCCATGGTATAGCGCTTAAGTAATTCCATTGGTACGATCTCTAATGCACGTATATGGGTCCTTTTTAAATACACTCTCGGCGCCATATTATCTTCTAACGCTTGTAACCAGCGCGCGGCACACAAACACCAACGATCACCTGCTCGCAGACCGTGAAAACCAGATTCTGGCACTGCGGTTGATAAATCATTACCTTTAAAACGCGAGTATTCTAAGAATTCAGCCGATACTTCAATACACACAGTATGTGAACCAGCATCTTGGCTGCAGGTATTACAGGCACCATCACGATAAAAACCTGTCATAGGATCTTCGCCACATAATTCCAACGCTTCGCCAAATACATTGACTGAATCATACATTTCCATTGTAAACGCCTTTTATAATGAGAGTTAAGAACAAGCTTAATAACCCTAGCACTTATTATTTTAACCGTCTACGGCGCTAATTTGGTGATGTCATTACACTGCTACTAGTAATCGCGTAAATAGTCTCGCAATCGTGTAAATAGTCTAACAATCACTTATAATGACCTTTTAATGCGTCCTCACGCATAGATACTATTCACGGCATAGGAAGATCATGGAACTCATTTATAACGGCCCAGTTGATGGCCCATTATTTGTATTTGCTCACGGTGCAGGCGCACCAGCGAGTGCCGATTTTATGGAAACTATCGCCAAAGGGTTAGCCTTACAGGGAATACGCGTGGCACGTTTTAATTTTCCTTATATGCAGCAACGTGTTGATAACGGTACTCGCCGACCACCAGAGCGCGCACCGAAACTCATCGCTCAGTACCAACAGCTTATTGCCAGTATTGAGCAACCAATGGTGATTGGTGGTAAATCAATGGGCGGACGCATGGCAAGTCTAGTGGCTGCAGATCCGACAACAGATGAGGTCAGCGTGAACAGCAAAATAAAAGGCATCGCCTGTTTAGGTTTTCCTTTTCACCCAGCCAATAAACCGGAATCGCTGCGCACCGAGCATTTCCCATTGATTAAACAAGCGGTTTTTATTGCTCAAGGTGAGCGCGACAAATTAGGAACTAAAGAAGAAGTGGCGAGTTATGGCTTACCAGATGATATTGACTGGTTATGGTTAGAAGATGGCGATCATGATTTAAAACCAAGAGTAAAAAGTGGTTTTACCCATCAAGCACACCTGCAGAAAACCATCATCGGCATGGCCGAGTTCATCAAAAAATCACTGCTTTAACATCTGCTACCAATCACTACCCTAATTTAGCAAAAATACGGCAAGCGTCTATACTTTCCTCAACTATTAATTTAGACGCTAGCAGTAATCACGGTTAATGCCTCAATTACGTCTTCTCTGCAGTGACCACAATGCTTGGTAAAAAAAGAAATAACCACTACATACCTAATTATTTAAAATGATCCAAATGACTGACGGCGTCTTGCAGTTGCTCATTAAGTTCTGCATGTTTCAATATTTTTGTCTCGCTATCGAAATTGTCATAAAAACTGGGTATAGCGAGGTTAGCTTTAACAATCCCACTAAAATAAGGGGCAGATTGTACTGCAGTTGCTAATACTGACGCTCCGCCCATCGAACCAGGAGACGTTGATAGCAGTACCATAGGTTTGTTTTGAAAAACTTTCGGTTCAATACGTGAACACCAGTCGAAGATATTTTTATAAGCGACGGTATAAGAGCCATTATGTTCCGCAAAGGCAATAAGAATGCCGCAACTTCCCGCTATTTTAGCCAAAAAATCTTTAGCCAGCTGTGGATGACCGATCTCTTCTTCTTTATCCTGACCGTACAAAGGTAATTCATAATCATTGAGGTCTAATATTTCAACCTGTACATTTTTCAATAAGCTGGCGCTGTACTCAACCAGTTGCCTGTTAATGGATTTGCTATGATTGGTTGCCGCGAATGCAATAATTTTCATGCTTGTCACCTATACGCTCTTCAAACTATACCAATGAAAATTATAGTACAAATATGATGCTCAACTGATTATATTGAAAGTGCTAATCGGGAATAATCGCGCAGGTATCGTATTTAACTCGGTTCATGGATATCTGGGTTTTAAAATTCTTCAGATTCGATTCGCTGTATAAGTGACGTTGGCAAAAATCGTCATACTGCTGCATATTTTCAACTGTCACCAATAACACAAAATCCACTTCTCCAGTGACCTGATAACATTCTCTGACTTCGGGGGCTCTGCGGATATGTTTAATAAAACCATCATTCAGATCTAATCTATCGCGTTCCATTTCCACATTCACAATCATGTGCAAACAGGTACCCAATTTATCTTGATCTAGCAATACCACCTGGCTAGCAATAATGCCTTCGCTTTTTAACTTCTTCACCCGCTTAAAACAAGCCGGTGGCGATAAACCAATCAGAGAAGCAAGTTGTAGATTACTTACCGAGGCATCTTGCTGTAATTGCCGCAAAATGGCTTTATCAATCCGATCGAGAAACATAATTAATTTAACCTCAGTAAATAAGAAATATATAACAACATTTGTACCCGATTATTGAAATTATTTCTAGCCGCTTGAATATAATAGATCGCATAAAACATTAACTCTGCTCGCAGACATGGAAACCGTCACATGCTAACAAACTTAAAATCTTTATTTCTCGACGTCGGGCGTGTTTATCTCACGCTGCTTAAAGTCATGGTGCCCGCGCTTATTATCGTTAAAGCATTAGATATGGTTGGCGGTACAGTATGGTTAGGAAAGCTGTTAGCACCGCTGATGAGCTTGGTTGGTTTACCAGAAGAAATGGGCTTGGTATGGGCAACTGCCATGCTCACCAATATCTATACGGGTATGGCGGTATTTTTTGATTTAGCTGGCGACAACACACTCACCGTAGCGCAAGTATCAGTACTTGGTATCATGATGCTACTAGCACATTCCTTACCTATTGAGGGCGCAGTCGCTAAGCTATCGGGGATCTCCTGGCGCGTGACCTTGCCACTACGTATTGGCGGCGGTTTTATACTGGGTATGATCACCAATCAAGTTTATCTACTGGGAAACTGGCAGCAGCAGCCTGCCAAAATAGTTTGGCAACCGACGCCCGCATCATCCAGCCTATTTGATTGGGGCATAGCGCAATTAACCATGCTCGCCTCTATCTTTTTTATCATTGCCGCATTGATGATATTACTGCGCTTATTAAAATGGTGTGGTATCGAAAAACTGATCCAAGCCCTGCTATCGCCATTTTTAAAAGCCTTAACCATAGGTAAAGAAACCACTAATGTTTGTGTGATTGGTTTAGTACTGGGCTTAAGTTTTGGGGCCGGATTATTAATTGATGAGGCGCGCACAGGTAAGATCAATAAACGTGATATTTTCCTCGCGGTATGCTTTTTAGGGTTAACCCACAGCATTATTGAAGATACCATTTTGATTTTATTATTAGGTGCTGACCTGATGTCTATTTTATGGGGACGTTTATTGTTTGGGTTTATTGTAATTGCAATATTAGCGCGCTTTATCGAGCAGGGCTCACCGTCCTGCTCGACCTCTAAGCCAATGGAAAAGGCTCCTTAATCGTGTTTACTCAATACACGTTAACTTATCATTACGCTTAGATAAACCTTTAAATGACGCCATCATGTTGGCATCTTTCACGAACCGCTTAGGTGGTGTAATAACCTGCAGGCGATAATCACTTATCGCCTGCTCAGTCATAGTGACTCCAGCATTGACATCAACCGGGGTGACAATAACGACTTTTAATTCAGGTGCGCGGGCAAGAATACTAGCCGCAGTACCTAAGCCATTTTCAGTGTGGAATTTACCGGCAATATGCAGTATTTGTTTCGTCGGGTTATCAGCTAAATAGCGAGTAATACTCTCAGCCATAGTTTCATCCCACGTCACTTGTGAAGCAAATTTATTTTCATTTTGGCTTTCATCACCATGATGCATCGACGCCATAAAATGGCTTTTGTACGGTGAGTCTTGGGTATTGATGTTCGCTGCTAGCCACAAGCGCTCATCGGCAGGTAATTTATCAACATAACTAATACCTTCTTTGGCGATACAGCGGATGATATTTTTAGGTGCATTAGCAGCGATAACATCTATTTTCTTGGTCTTAGCTAACTCCACTAACGGGCGATAATCACTGCTATAATTTGGCCACGCATTACCTTTTTTTATTAACGTACTTTCCCCTATTTCACCGTCTAAATAAGCGCTAACAACGGCTTGTTTATCACGAGTAAACTGCTCCATTGATAGGGTTACATTATCGTTAGCCGTAATCATGGCTTGCAGTAATTCAGTTTGAAAACGATGAATACCAGTATGAGTATGCCATTCACCCACCAGTACCACATCGGCATCTTGAATGTCTGCAACAAAGTCTTTTAAGTTAATATCCTGACCCGATGGCGACTGTAAATTATAATCATAGTAAGTAGTTACTTCCGATGAAGGCAGAGTTTTATCAAGCTCTTCGAGGGAAGGCGAAGCTGCACAACCAGCAAGTATAGAAGCAAGTACCGCAGTGATACAACTGCGTTTATAATTTTTTAATACACGTGCTGATGGAGATGGTAGTTGAGAAAAAGTAAACATATAACACCCTAATAATAACGACCACCAATAGTAATACATCTCATTTGCAATAACAAACAACGTATTAGATCGCCTTTTTAAATAATAAGTATTAATGCAGCACTCGATTTAAATTCGTTTATTACAGCAAACATTGCTTGGTCGCAGTAATCACGGTTTTAACTCGACTCGGCATAAATTTATTTAAATGTACACCAAGATACAGAGTTTCAGCAACAGGGATTGCAAGATGGTGGATCTTCACTTTATCTGGCGAGGGGAAAGCAGCAACCGCATGTGCAGGTAATATGGTGAAACCCAGTCCCATACTCACCGGTTCTAAGATGAGGTTTATCTGATTAGAGAAGCCCGCTTTTTTAAACTGATTATAATGTTTAAACTCGGGATAGTTAGCCCCTAATAACAAGCTAGAATGATAAGCACCATCAGGATGATCAATAAAGCCTAATTGCGTTAATACCTGCCAACTTGGATCAACTACATCTGCAGGTGTCACTAATAATAACGCTTCTTCGGCTATCGGTTTCAGGCTCACTTCAGCTAATGTCGATGCACGAGTCATAAAACCAATATCGACGCTGTGCTCGGCTATGGCTTTTTCTATCGTTGCATTCGGCGCAAAGCGATAATCAATCACCAACTTTGGATACGCTACTTGTAACGTCAGTAAATAACGATATAACTTCAAGCCGATACTGCCCGGTGACATCACTCTCACCAGCCCTTCAAAAGCAGGATCAGTCGTCACTCGTTGTTCGAGCTCAGATAATGAGTTAATGATCTGTTTACCTTCCACGTATAAGCGCTGTCCCGCATCTGTCAGGGTAAATTGCTTACCTTCACGGATCAGTAAGTCTTGGCCTAACTGCGCTTCCAATTTACGGATATGCTGGCTAATACCCGACTGAGTCATGTTTAGACGATCTGCACTGCGGGTAAAATGGCCGACTTCCACCAACGTGCAAAAGCTTCGAAGTAACACAGGATTAATCATAACGTTTATGCTCCAAATGAATTCACTTCTCTATCGGTTAAATAACGCCACTGCCCGACCTCTACATCCAACTGTATCGCACCAATTTTTTCACGGTGTAAACTCACCACCCGATTGCCCACTGCCGAAAACATACGTTTTACTTGATGGAATTTACCTTCGGTGATAGTCAACAATACTTCTTTCGGAGCCACAACCTCTAAAATTGCCGGACGGGTTAATTGCTGTTCGCCTTGTAATTGCACGCCATGGGCAAATTTAGCCGCGACATCTTCGCTAATCGGGCGAGATAATCCGACTCGATACACTTTCTGACAATGTTTAGTTGGGGTAATAATATTAAATGACCAGCGGCCATCATCAGTCACTAATACTAGCCCAGTAGTATCAGCATCTAAGCGCCCAGCAACATGGAGTTCTGAAACATTAGTGACATCGATATAATTAAATAATGACGGGTAAGCTTCATCAATATTAGAACAAATAGTATCAGCGGGTTTATGCATGAGGATATAACGAGACGCCCTTGCGGTCAGTGTCTCGCCATTTAAACTGATGTGATTATCTTCATGAACCTGCGTTGCCACATCACAAACAACGTCGTTATTAACCACGACACAACCGTCAGTGATCATGGCAGTGGCTTGGGCTCGGGTTAACGCTGTACTTTTACAGACAAATTTATCAAGACGCATTAAACGAGATTCTATATCAGCTAAAGAAGACTATTATCCGTGTTCTCATGATTAAGTAAAATAATTAATCTGCTTGCCCTCTTTAATATTTATAGAGAGGGCAAGTTATATTAACTGCAATCGGACTTATTATATTTAGCTTGCAGCACTAAACACACGATTTGATACGAATGGCGTATTTGCAAGTTTAGGGAAATTTTTAGCGATCGCTAATACAGCCAAATCAACGAATGGTTCGACGATGATGACAGTCATGTACGCTAATCCAAAAGAAGAAATAGAGGCTACATTTTCAGCGCCAAAACCTTGGCCATAGAACGCCCAAAAACCAACCCAAGCAACAATACCACCTTGGTAAGCAGTAGACAGTTTAAATGCTTGTGAATAAGACAGATCTTTATAAGCCGTTTTAGGATCAATGATCTTTTTAGCCAGATAAGACATCACAACTAACGGCATAATTAATGTTGTTACATTCATGCCAAACTGCGGTAAATCAAACGGTGCAAAAAATACTCCCTGGATTAACAAGCCCATAATGAGACCAATTGCAGCAGGAGCAAGCCCAAAGATGAGTAGCAGTGTCGACCCCATAATGAGATGTACTTCCGATACCCCAACAGGCTCATGCGGTAGTACTTCAAAAGACAGGAAGACACAAATAATGGCGAGTAATGATTTAAATAATAAAGACGTTATTCCCTGGTCTTTAATATGTTCCCATGTAAATTTAGCACTTAACCCAATAGCTGCGCCTGCAGAAATATAAGACAGTCCAACTTTACTTGCTTCAACCATTCCTGGTTCAATATGCATAACTTTTCCTCGTAATTTAAAATATATATACCCAAGTTACTTCAAGATGCTTGGGTGTAAAATACGAAAGAACGACGACAGAGGTCAACTATCATTAGCATATGAAAAATATCACTAGCATATGAAAATATCACTAGAGTATGTAAATATAACTAAAATATGTAGCTAATAACCACTTGCCCAAGCCCTCCGCTTGTTCACGTTATTCTTAAATTCTTAAGGTCGGTCTCCGGACTTATGAATAATAAAACATTCAATTACCGTTGCGGGGGCAGCGCTGGATTTTCACCAACTTCCCTGCTGAATTTAACCAAAAACTCAGCACCAGAAGAACAAGCGAGGAAACTACACATTTTTTTCATTGCCGTCAATTTAAAGAAGAGAACATAAAATATAGATAAATCAGAGTAATAGTTCATAATTAAAATAAATTCAGAGCTATAATTTAACTTTAAATTTCAATTTAGAATAAACAAACCAAAAAATCAAAATATAAAGCTCATTATAATAACCATAAAGAATTAACCAGGTTGAAAATCCTTACAAAACAGATGCTAACCGGGGATGTTAGACAAGCTTATAAGACACCACATATAGCTGTTCAATGCCCGGGTAAATATCTTGGATCACACCTTTCAGCACGGCTAATGTCATGTTCTCTTGCTCGGCATGAAAGTCGGACAGCTCAGAAAATAAAATAGGTTCTACGGAGAGAATGGATAGTTGACAAAATTCACGTCCGCCTTCTAGCGTAAAAACAGTTACTGTCGAACCCGGGACATAATTATTTTCAGATTCATCACGAATGGTAATGGTTTTTTTACCAGAAAGAATATCGGTTTCGAAGCGTTCGAAGAAGGTCATGGTGGTTGGTTGTGTCATGCGAGTTTCACTATGAAAGATAAGAAGTAGGCATTATATCCTATTTTCGATCCGGTACGACCCACAATAGAATAGAGTGATTGTTATCGCCCTATTCTAATTCTCAACCCTCAATTCTGAACACTGAACTATTGCTGACTCTTAGCTAAACCATTTGCTAAGTCAGCTAAAATATCATCTATATCTTCAATGCCAACGGAAATTCTTACTAGCGAATTTGTAATACCAGCAGTTAGACGAGCACTTTCTTCCATGCCAGCATGAGTCATGGTTGCCGGGTGAGAAATAAGGCTTTCTACGCCACCTAATGACTGCGCTAACGTAAACAACTCTAGATTAGCAAATAATTTTTTCACTGCCGATTCGCCACCTTTAACATCAAAACTTAACATAGCGCCAAAACCCGCTTGCTGCTTTTTAGCGATATCATGGCCAGGATGATCTTCAAAACCTGGAAAATAGACGATATCAATAGCGCGATGAGATTTTAAAAAACTCGCCACTTGCAAAGCATTTTCTTGGTGTTGTTTCATTCTAATCGGTAACGTTTTTAGGCCTCGTAACGCTAAAAAGCTATCAAAAGCGCTGCCTGTAATACCAATACAGTTTGCCCACCAAGCTAGTTCTTCACCAAGGGTTTGTTCTTTAGTCACTAAAACACCACCAACCACATCACTGTGGCCATTAATGTATTTAGTCGTAGAGTGAAAAACAATATCTGCACCTAGCCCTAACGGTTGTTGTAATGCCGGGGAAAGGAAAGTGTTATCAACCGCAACTAGGGCGCCAACCTCGTGACACGCTTTAGTCACCGTCTCAATATCGACTAAACGTAGCAATGGATTGCTTGGGCTTTCAAGTAGCACCAACTTAGGTTTTTCAACTAACGCTTTTGCCAATGCGACTTGATCATTTTGATCAACAACAATGAGTTTAAATTGACCACGTTTAGCTAAATGGGTGAATAAACGGAAACTACCGCCATAACAATCATGAGGAATAACCACTAAGTCATCTGTCGATAATAACTGACAAAGAAGATGCACTGCTGACATACCGGTACTGGTAGCAATACCAACACTGCCTTGCTCTAAATCAGCAACGGCTTGTGCAAACGTTGCTCTAGTTGGGTTTCCCGTACGAGAATAATCAAACTGACGTTTATCATTAAAGCCCTTTAATGAATAAGTACTTGATAAATGAATAGGAGCAACGACAGCACCATGATGCTCATCGGTATTTATTCCTGCTCTCACTGCCGCAGTAGTGATATTTTTTATCTTGGCATTTGACATACTTTCCCTCGTATTCGACAACCGTGAGTCATAATTATATTCAACAATCACAATGGACGGCCGAACCGCTGGACTTCCAGACAGCTACAACACTAAGCGTTCTACATATTTTGGTCAAGATATTTTTAAGATAAGCGAAATAAACATCATTCTCGTCAGGTATTAAATGTACTTTAGTTCCACTATGCCGTAGTAGTCGGCACAGGGAATATCTTGTCATATGCTAAGTTATAGCCATAAGCGTAAAACAAATAGAAAACAACCATACCGATATCAAGTATAAACGCATCCCATAAGCTTAGGTCTAAAAACCACGCCATAAATGGGATTGTTAAAAACAGTAAACCGCCTTCAAACCCTATGCTATGCATAATACGGATCAGGGTTGTTTTCGTCACTGTGCCCATTTTTTTCAACATGTATTTATCAAAACCTATGTTGTATACATAATTCCAGCCCGTCGCCACCACCGAGAACAATACGCCCATCGCACCAACATGCCCTAGCTCAAAACCTAATTGGCTTAATATACCCATAATAGCTACGAGGCCAATTATCTCAAATAAAATCGCGTGTCTAATACGGTCTAATCTTGTTCTCATTTTATCGCTCTCCACATCATCATTCTAAACATCACGATCATAAGTACAGTATCGTAATCATACTTTTATAAATATTTATTATGACGGCTATTCTATAGCGAAAAACCATAACTAAAAGTTAGTTTCCATCCGGTTTTCGGATAGATAAAGATGAATGAAAATAGATGCAGAGAGAAGTTAGGCTATTCAAATTTATCCATGCAGTAATAGCAGCTCACCACATTAAGTTTGTGAACCCATATTCAGTTTATAAATTCGATCAGCATACAATATGCCACCTATGTTATACGCTTGCGGTATCACTTCATTTAGCTTAAAACCGCACTTCGCCAATACCTTTTCTGAAGCAAGATTGCCTTCAGTAACAATACCTTGAAATGCCGTTATAAAATGCACCCGCGCAGCCCAAGCGACAAGTCCCTGTAATGATTCAGTCGCATAGCCCAGACCAAAATATTCTGGTAATAGCAGATAACCGACTTCTGCAGATCGGCCATCATAATCAAACCCCGTTATGCCAACCGCCGTATTGGTTTCAACATCGGTGATCAGTAAACACAACCAAGCACCAGAGGTAACAGACCAGTTAGGTAACCGCGATTCAAACTTAGCACGAATATCATCGTCACTTGGTTGATCAAAACATTTTTCAATGACACTAATTTCAGTATGTAACCGTAAAAACAACGGCCAATCTTGTTCCGTTATCTGACGCATACTTAAACGCGGGGTAGCTATCTGCATATTATTCCTTTTATAAATTAAACCTAAGCAACCATTTTATAAAATAAAACTGAGTATTGCGAAAGTACACATGCCTATAGATACCACAGCTAAAGTATTTTTTATTTTTAAACTTAATAACACAGTCAATAAACCTGCATATAAAAACGGACTATTCAAAAAACCTACCTCACTGCTTTGATGCCCTAGAAATACAATCGGCATCCACATTGCAGTTAATACCGCGGGGGCAGTAAAGCTTAATGCCCGCTTTATTCTCGCACTTAATTCAAATGAAACAATGCGAGATAAAAATAAATACCGACATGAAAACGTAATGCATGTCATCCCACCTAATACGAGCCAGAAGTTATCCATAATGCTGTTCCTTAATTGGAGTAAAATAGCCAGCTAACATGCCACCGATAGTTGCAATAATTAGAGCCGAGTCTGGTATGTAAATAGATAATACTAAGGCACTCAAGCCACTCACAATGACAGCTATGAGTATGGATTTATCTTTAATTGACGGGATAACAATAGCAATAAAGGTCGCGGCTATCGCAAACTCTAATCCTAAACTTTCTAGATTCGGAATGTATTGCCCCGCGACGATACCTGCGAACGTTGAGGCATTCCAAACGACATAAAACGTGATACCAGCGCTTATCGCATATAATGCTGAGAAGGTCTTATGTTTCTGAATATAAGCACAAGTGACAGCAAACATTTCATCCGTGAGAAAAAAGGCAATACAACACCGTACTAAAAAAGAACGCTGCCGAACATGTTCCCTAAACACCGCCGAATACAACAGATGGCGCGAACTGATCACAAAGGTAGATGAAAAAATAGATGAGATGGCTCCTGCAGCGCCCATAATAGTAATACTGGCAAGCTGTGCCGCTCCAGCAAAAACCAATAAAGACATTAACTGAGCCTGGATCGCAGTCAGTCCTATGTTAATTGCTAACGAACCACATAAGATCCCCCAAGGTACAGTGGCGAGTGCCAACGGCATAATATCCATCGCCGCACGATTAATTGTTTTCACATCACTTGTTACAGGGCTTGTTACAAGGTTACAGTCGACATCAGTTTGATTTAGCATAAGTAAACTCCTTCAATATTTAGAAGTAGCTTAAAGTTAAAATGCTAAGGCATCTTGTACAAAACTGCTTGTTTTTGAAATTTACTGGGAGATGTACCCATCGCTTTTTTAAAGTGTCGATTGAAATGACTCTGGTCGTGAAAACCACAATCAGTCGCCACTTGCACGGGCTTAACCCCAAGCATTAACAATGTTTTAGCCTTCTTTAATCGCATCTGTATTTGATAACTATGAGGGGCAATATGGAACAATTTTTTGAATTGACGGATGAAATGAAACTGACTTAGTCCAGCCATAGTCGCCAACGTTATTAATGACACATCCTCTTCTGGATAGGCATCAAGATATTCTTTCACTAATAATAATCTCTGCTTACTGCCCGATATATCACCAGGTGTATTTTTCATCGATGAATGGCGAAGGGTCATATGCATCATAATGCTGTATAAGATCGTTTCAATGAGTAACTTTGAGGCATTACTATCGATCTGAGCAAAGAGTAATCTTAATTGCGCTGATAACTGTGGGTCTTTAACCACCGCCTGATTAAAATAAGGCGCGTTAAACTGACCATCATAGAGATCATTCGTCATACTCTCAAAATATGACGGATGCGGATACATCGCCCGATACCGCCAACCGTCTTGTGTCGCGGACTCCCCGGTATGGACATCGTCAGCATTGACGAAAATAATCGAATTTTCATCCGCAATATGGCTACTGCCACTGCGATCAAAGCGTTGTGCGCCTTTATCTATAACGCCTATCGTATAACCTTCATGTACGTGTTTTGAAAATGTCTGTTCTTGATAATCAGCATCGACAATTTCCAAGCCGTTAAAGGCATCTACAATTTTAAATTCAGCTTTTTCCTTGCTGATGATAGACATCTTTTATTCATCCTATTAGAACGTTATTTTATAGTACAATATTGCTCATATTTTTGAAGCTATAGTTAATTTTTTATTCACTCACCTGCGCAAGAGTAAACTCAACAAAGCGTCTATTAGCCAAAGATAAATAGCCATCTTTACGCCAGGCAAGTGCCAGATCCAAATAAATAGGCGGATCAAACGGTATGCCTTTAACATCCGCTTCTTGATCCGTCACTAACTCAAGCAGCGCGGTAATGGCGAATTCATTTTTAACGATATTAAGGATCATGGTGATCAGGTTGGTTTCAAAAGAATAATTGGCGGTCATATTATTTTCTTTACATAAACCATCAATCACTTCGCGATGAAAATAACCAGCCTTAAACATCACTAATTCATGGGTGAAAAAGTCGGCATAAGTTACTGACTTCGCATTTGCTAAGGCATGGTTCTTGCCGACTGCCGCGACCATTTGTGGACGAACAAAACGCTGAACTTGTAAGCTGTCAGGGATATGATCATCGACGATCACCCCGAGATCTAACTCACCCGAGAGTAACTTTTCTTTAATCGTTTGCGTGCCACCTTCCATAATGCTTAGGTTTAAATTCGGGTACTTAAACTTAAAAGCCATTAATATCTCAGGAAAAAAGTACGATCCCATCATCCCCGGAATACCGATACTCACCTCACCTTGTTCTAAACCCCGCAAATCATTTAACGCAGTTTCAGCATCGCTAATACGGGCAAGAATACCTTTACTGTGCGCCAGCAATACTTCCCCTTCTTTGGTGACGACAACACCTTTGCTACTGCGGATCAATAATGGCATACCTATTTGCTGTTCAAATTTACGCATGGCAATACTCAGCGCTGACTGTGCAATGCCAAGGTGTTCAGCAGCCTTGGTATAACTGCCCTGCAAGACAATAGTAGTAAAATAATGCAATATTTTAGAATTAAGCATAACTAAAATAGATACCTTCCATGATATTTATATATTTTTCATATTAGCATTAGATCGCTAGTCTATAA
>Ga0209292_1003890_pt1 | contig 16160 bp, 11 predicted proteins | sample GOMGulsemesocosm_2_FD_184634 | JGI IMG/M metagenome (GOLD analysis project Ga0209292, IMG submission 184634) | Methane-oxidizing microbial communities from mesocosms in the Gulf of Mexico - GOM9C Gulf of Mexico (SPAdes) (version 2) | ecosystem: Environmental > Aquatic > Marine > Cold seeps... | reverse complement strand
ACACATAATTGGCTCAATATGACCTTTCTGCATTTTTTTATTTTTCTTAGGGTTATTGCCCTCGGTACGTGCAAATAAAAATAGCAAACGTTGTGGCTCAGCTTGTTCCTTCGCCATAGCTAATAATTCTTTAAAGGTAGCACTCATAAATTTCTCCAATATTTGATGCGGTTATCATAACAACTTCTCAGATAAATAAAATTGCCCACTAGGAGTACCTACAACAGAGTAGCTGAAGATAAGAAGCTTATATAATGCGCCCAATTGCAGGGAAAAACTGATACATACAACTAAAAACAACTAAGTTTGATTTAGAGCAATGCTGAAATAAACACTTCAGTTTACTATGTAAACTCTTTTAATTTTCACTAAGTTTGTACGAAAAAATCGGCAACTTTTTACTTGGAGTTTTATCAAATGTCGCTTATTAATCAATATTTCGCTGCCGATCATGACCGTTTAGATTGCCTATACCACGCCTTTAAAAACCAGCTTTCACAAGGAGTAACTCAAGAAGAGGATAACATCCAATGTTTGAAATTTTTCAATGCATTTACTCAAGGACTTATTAAGCATATTGAATGGGAAGAAACCATATTGTTTCCTTTTTTTGAACAAAGCAGTGGTATCACCCAAGGACCAACAAGAGTGATGTGCTCTGAACATAAAACTATTAAACAGTTATTGGTGGCTATTGCAGAAAAAGTGACACAGAAGAAAAGCGAAATCAGTGAATTGCAGGAGTTAGAAGCTATTTTATCGGATCATAATAATAAAGAAGAACAAGTATTATACCCTATGATTGACCGTTTCTGTGATGCACAAAAGACCGCAGATTTATTTATTCAGATGACTTAATAAAATTGATTATTGGGGGTTGCTAGCGTTAAGTTGTATCGCTCGATTTAAAAGAAAAGCACTGGGTTGACGATAGTCAATGCGTACTTCTGACACCTAAATTGAGCTTTACAGCGACAAACAGAGAAATAATTCAAGTACAGCCACCACAACTACTACACCGCCAGTCTTCCTTATTTACCGCTTGATAAAACCATTCAAAAAATTCGGCGTCACTCGGGATATTGTGTAGCTCAAACATTTCCAACAACCAATCAATATTATCTTCCAGCCACTGCTCAAAGGGTTTGCCTTCAATATATTCATCTTCATCGGGATAAAAGTAACTGAAATTACCATATGTTCCCATATCATTTTCAAGCTGAGGTTTAGGAATGGTAAGTGGTAAACCTTGATAAGCAACCTGCCAATGCCCTAAACACATAGTGTGACCTTGGGCTGACCACTGAGCAACAAAAGGATTGATAGAACTGACAGAAGGCATTATTTTTTCGGAATTTCGCAGCTTACCGCAGTTGCTATTTCAGGACGAGTAGCGCCATCCGTAGGGCTTAAATGATAGGCGCTATCAACTTGTGATAGATTATCAGTAGTGACTTGTAGATCATTCACTAAGCCATCACAAATTGAATACACCCAGCCATGTATGGATAACTCTTGACCACGTTGCCAAGCATGTTGTACTACTTTAGTTTTAGCTAAATTACCCACTTGTTCAATAACATTAAGCTCACATAAGCGATTAATTTGTTGGTCACGAAAACGTAGATTATCAAGGTCAGCTTTATGCTTAACATATATATCTTTAATTTGTCTAAGCCAATTATCTGCTAGACCTAACTCTTCTGTGCCCATCGCTGCTTGCACGCCACCACAACCATAATGACCGCAAACGATAATATGTTTAACTTTCAGCACTTCTACTGCGTATTGTAGTACTGACAAACAGTTAAAATCTGTCGCTTGTACTGCATTCGCTATATTACGATGTACAAACAATTCACCTGGTGCTAGACCGACAATATCATTTGCCGGTACACGAGAGTCTGAACAACCGATCCATAAATAGTCTGGGTGTTGCTGCGCTGCTAAACGATGAAAAAACTCACTATCTTTTTCTACACACGTTTTTGACCATTGCTGATTATTAGCGATTAGCTGTTCTAATTGTTGATGTTCTTTACACATAAGATAACTTTCATATTAGAATTTTAATTATAGAACTATAGCAATAACATCGATTGTTTTGCTGATAATATTTAAACACACTAAACTAATGTCTAGTGTGTTTATCTAGAAAAATGCTCAGATCATTATTGGATTAAAGGTGAATCATCTAAGTCAAAAACAAAACCTTTAATATCTGCGTCAGTCACTAACGTTTGAATATATTGTGCAGTCGCTTTACGTTCTACCTTATCATTTAAGTAACCTGAAACTTTTTCTTTTACATAGTCATACGGTAATGCTTTGCCATCAATTTTACGATCTACATAAACGATATGAAAACCATAACGTGTTTCAACTGGATAACTTATCAAACCTTCACTGGCGGCAAAAATTTGTTTTTCAAATTCCGGTACTGTTTGATCTTTACTTATTTGACCTAAGCTACCTTCTGTTTCTTTTGATGGACAAGCAGAGTGTTTGCTAACAAACTCACTAAATAAGCTAGGGGTTGCTTGTAAAATTTCAATTAAGCCATCAGCAATTTCTTTCAACTTAGCACGTTCATTAATATCATCAGGCGCTACAGCTAATAAAATGTGTCTTACTTCGAGTAATGGTGAAGTGGTAAACTTTCCTTGATTGTGCTCGAAAAAGCGTTCGCATTCTTCTTCACTGGCTCTTGGTACTTCAACTTCTTTTTGGATCAGTGTTTTTAAACCTGCCGCTTCTTCAGCCGAAAAAGCGTTTGCATCACTCGTTAAATAGCCAAGTTCAATCGCTTTTTGTTTTAACAATTCACCAATGATCAATGACTCAACCGTTTTAACCATAGCTTCACGCTTAGAAGCTGCAGGGTGATGTTGCATTTCTTCTAATACACTCACTTCGTCAATTAATACGCCATTAACGGTAATTTCAGGTACTTCAGGCGGTAAAGCTTTGGCTCGCTCTGCTGCCATTAATTCTTCATCAGCTTCTTTAAAATCGCCATGATTTACTGCAGGGTTTGCTGAAGTATCAACTTCTTCATGCGCAGTGTCATGTGAACTATTACAAGATGAGTGATCGTGTGCAGTAGGTGTTGGCGCTGCATTGATGATTTCCATGGTACTTCCTTAAAACAGATAAACTTTTCATTAATTACTATAAAAGTAATCGGATAAATAATTAATGGAAAATTTAAAAATCTGATAATAATATTAGTCAAAACAGTCGAATTTTAGGCAAAGCCGTCAAGCTTTTCGACCCTGAGCATATGTTTCATATGTGATGGGAAGAAAAGCGACGACAATACAGCCTAAAGTTCGAATGTGAAGACTAAAGGCTAAGTGCGAGTACGTACCACTTGAAAGTTACGAGTAAAGTATTTTACTGGCACACTCCAAATATGTACTAAACGACTGAATGGGAATAATACAAACAAGGTCATACCTAATAAAATATGTAGTTTGTAAATTAATCCAACAGTGCTTAAGTAAGTCGCAGCTTCAAACATATCAAAGGTAACGATATTTTGTGCCCAACCCATCATATTCAACATTTCGCTGCCATCTAAATGACCGAATGAGAATAAGATACTGATCAAACCAAGCATTAGTTGAACAAAAAGTAATACTAGAATTAAAATATCCATAGTAGTACTGGTTGCACGAACACGTGGATTGTTTAAACGACGGTTTAATAAAATAACAATACCGTATAAACAAATTAGACCAAAGAAACCACCAGCACCCATCGCAATAAGTTGCTTAACAGGCGCTGTAACACCTAGAAAGTCCCATACTTGATGTGGCGTTAACAAACCAACAAAGTGGCCTGCTAATACTGCCATAATGCCAATATGAAAGGCTAAGTTACCCTTTTTGATACCTTTGCTATCAAGCATCTGGCTAGAGCCAGTTTTCCACGTATATTGTTCACGGTCATAACGTAACATGCTGCCAACAATGAATACGGTTAGTGCAATGTATGGATATAAACCAAATAAAATAGTATTTAAGTAATCCATGCTTAATTACCTCCAACGGCTGTTGATTGAGTACGAAGAGCTTCTTGAGCTTTCTCTTTAGCGAGAGTTTCCTCAATAACACTGTTCATTAAGTTATTGTCCACCTTCTTAGGATTCATCATAGTGATGGGCACATTTTGATCACGACGTTGAGATTGTGAAGGTTTATTGGTGCCATCGCTACAACCATCGCTGCTAGAGTCAGGACCAAATTTCACCATTTCTTCTTCCCACACTTTGTCGATTGCAGCATTAGTATCATCGCGTTTTTCGCCTTTTACCTGAACCGCTATATCGTCAAAGTTAATCTCAGTTTTTGCCAAGCGTACTAAAACACTAAATAAAATAGCGTAATCACATTCACGTTGCTCTAAACGCACTTTAAGTAACGCTAAAATGTGAGACACATCTTGTAGCCAACCACGCGCATTGTTTTCACCTTGCGTTGAAGCAAACTCCAAAAATAACGGAATATAATCAGGTAACTCACGTATACCAATATCTAAACCTGCTTTTTTGTACTCGGCGATCAAATCAATCATCGCTTGACCACGATCACGACTTTCGCCATGCAAGTGTTCAAATAAAAATAATGACAATGAACGGCCACGTTCAAATAATGCATCATATTCTGATTGCCAATCTAAAATTTCCATCGAAGTACGACCTTCGATAAAGCTGATTAAGCCCGCTTTATCGTCGTCGCATAACAGCTCATCATTATTGATAAGCTGTTCGATTTCATTTTTAGCAGCACATAACTCTTCTGTTGCCTCTGTTTCAGGGTAGTCAATCAGACGAGAAATAAGAGCTAAAATATCCACGATAATTCCCCTTATTTAACCGGTTCAATGATGTTAACAGGAATCACTTCACGCTTAGTGTCGCTCTTACCGCCAAACAAATTAGTGTCGCCAGACCCTGTTGCACAGCCATTACCAAAGCTAAATCCACAACCACCTTTGGTAGCATAAGCATCACCAACAAAAGCTTTATGACTGCTTGGGATAACAAAACGGTCTTCGTAATTAGCAATTGCCATGGTTTGATACATGTCTTCAACTTGATATTTATTCATACCGACTTGTTCAAGTACGGCTAAATCTTCAACTTGATCAACTTGCTCAGAACGCTTGAAGGCACGCATGGCTAACATACGTTCTAACGCATTAACAACAGGCTCTTCATCACCCGCAGTTAACAAGTTAGCTAAATACTTCATTGGAATACGTAATGATTTCAAGTCTGGTATCACACCATTCATACCCACATGACCGCCTTCAATCGCTGACTGAACAGGACTTAGTGGTGGTACATACCAAACCATTGGCAACGTACGGTATTCAGGGTGAAGTGGTAAGGCGATTTTCCATTCCATTGCCATTTTGTAAACTGGCGATTGAACGGCTGCATCTAACCAACTTTGTGGAATACCTTCTTTTAATGCCGCTTCTTGAACTGCTTCATCATGCGGATTTAAGAAAATATCACATTGTGCTTGATACAAATCTTTTTCGTTTGGCACTGATGCAGCTTCTTCGATACGGTCGGCATCATAAAGTAAAACACCTAAGTAACGAATACGGCCTACACAAGTTTCAGAACAAACCGTTGGTTGACCAGCTTCAATACGTGGGTAACAGAAAATACATTTTTCTGATTTACCTGATTTCCAGTTGTAGTAGATTTTTTTGTACGGACAACCAGAAACACACATTCTCCAACCACGACATTTGTCTTGATCAATCAATACAATGCCGTCTTCTTCACGTTTGTAGATAGCGCCACTTGGACAACTTGCTACACACGCAGGGTTCAAACAATGCTCACATAAACGTGGTAAATACATCATGAAAGTTTTTTCAAACTCGCCATACATATCTGCCTGAATATTATCGAAGTTTTTATCTGCTTTACGATGCTTAAACTCAGTACCAAGAATTTCTTCCCAGTTTGGTCCCCAGTTGATTTTCTCCATACGCTGACCAGTGATCAGTGAACGTGGACGAGCAACAGGTTGATGTTTGCTTTCGCCAGCTTTATGTAAATGCTGGTAATCAAAATCAAACGGTTCATAGTAATCATCGATTTCTGGTAAATCAGGATTAGCAAAAATGTTAGCCAAAATGCGAAGTTTCCCGCCTTGTTTTGGCTCTAACTTGCCTGAGTTATTACGAACCCAGCCACCATTCCACTTATCTTGGTTTTCCCATTCTTTTGGAAAACCAATACCTGGCTTACTTTCTACATTATTGAACCAAGCGTATTCAACACCTTCACGCGAGGTCCAAACATTTTTACAAGTAATTGAACAAGTATGACAACCGATACATTTGTCTAGGTTCAACACCATGCCTATTTGTGCACGAATTTTCATTGTCTACCCCTTAAACTCATTCAGTTGTTGTTCTGATTGATCTTCGCCGCCATGTTTGGCTTCTTCATCTAACCAATCAACCTTGCTCATTTTACGAACAATAACAAATTCATCTCGGTTACAACCAACCGTACCGTAATAGTTAAAGCCGTATGATTGTTGAGCGTAACCACCAATCATATGAGTAGGCTTCATTACCGCACGTGTTACTGAGTTATGAATACCACCTCGAGTTTCCGTTGTTTCCGCACCCGGTACGTTAACAATACGTTCTTGAGCGTGATACATCATGCTCATCCCTTCAGGAACACGTTGTGAAACAACCGCACGAGCCGCAATAGCACCATTAATGTTGAATACTTCAATCCAGTCGTTATCAATAATACCGGCTTTTTCTGCATCAACTTCTGACATCCAAACAATTGGTCCACCACGAGAAAGGGTAAGCATCAATAAGTTGTCAGAGTAAGTACTATGAATACCCCATTTTTGATGAGGAGTGATCCAGTTAAGCGCAATTTCTGTATTACCGTTCGGCTTCTTATTCATTAGCGGTTGAACAGTTTTCAAATTAATTGGTGGCTTGTAACAACACATGGTTTCACCAAAGTCGCGCATCCACTCATGATCTTGATAGAATTGTTGACGACCTGTCACGGTTCTCCAAGGAATAGATTCATGCACATTGGTATAACCTGCGTTATAAGATACATGCTCATCTTCTAAACCAGACCAAGTTGGCGAAGAAATGATTTTACGTGGCTGTGCTTGAATATCACGGAAACGTATTTTTTCTTCTTCTTTAGGTTTAGCTAAATGTGTATGGTCAAGACCCGTAATTTCACCTAATGCTTCCCAAGCTTTAACAGCAACAGTACCGTTAGTTTCAGGAGCAAGTGATAAAATCACTTCACATGCATCAATTGCGCTTTCAATTTTAGGACGACCGGCATTAGCACCATCAGTATGTTTCTTATTCAACAATCCTAAGAAATCAACTTCATCTTGCGTATTCCAGCTAATACCTTTACCGCCATTACCTTGAGCATCCAATGTTGGGCCTAGTGAGGTAAAACGCGCATAAGTATTTGGATAGTCACGTTCAACTTCTACTAAGTTTGGTGCTGTTACACCAGGAATTAAATCACACTCACCTTTCCACCAAGCTTTCACACCAAATGGTTGTGCAATTTCTGCAGGAGTATCATGTAAAATTGGCACAGTAACTAAATCTTTTTCTTTACCTAAATGGCCAACACACGTTTTAGAGAACTGCTTAGCAATACCTTTAAATATTGCCCAATCAGAACGAGCTTCCCATGCAGGATCAACCGCTTTAGATAAAGGATGAATAAATGGATGCATATCCGAGGTATTCATATCATCTTTTTCATACCAAGTAGCGGTAGGTAAAACAATATCGGAATACAAACAAGTAGTAGACATACGGAAATCTAAAGTAACAAATAAGTCTACTTTACCTTCAACGCCACTTTCTTCATATTTTACATCTTCAGGCATTTTATCGCCTGATTGACCTAAGTCCTTACCCATTAAGCCATGCTTAGTGCCTAATAAATGCTTAAGCATGTATTCATGTCCTTTACCTGACGAACCCAAAAGGTTTGAACGCCAAATGAACATGTTGCGTGGGAAGTTAATTGGATTATCTGGTTCTTCACAAGCAAATTTCAAATCACCTGCTTTCAACTTCTCAACGGTATAATCCTTCGCAGACATACCCGCAGCATCAGCGTCTTTAGTTAACTGTAAAGGGTTGATCGCTAACTGAGGAGCTGACGGTAACCAGCCCATGCGCTCGGCACGAGAGTTAAAGTCGATAATTGAACCTGACCATTTCTCTTTATTTGCTAACGGAGAAATAACTTCGCTCATTTCTAATTTTTCATAACGCCATTGACTAGAATGGTTATAGAAGAAAGAAGTACCGTTCATATGACGTGGCGGCTTCTGCCAATCTAAACCAAAGGCTAATGGCTGCCAACCGGTTTGTGGGCGAAGTTTTTCTTGCCCAACATAATGAGACCAACCGCCACCAGACTGACCAATACAACCACACATCATTAGCATGTTGATGATGCCACGGTAACTCATATCCATGTGATACCAATGGTTTAATCCTGCACCTAAAATGATCATCGAACGACCATGGGTTTTATGCGCAGTGTCGGCAAATTCAGTAGCAACACGAATCACGTCTTGTGGACGACAACCGGTGATTTTCTCTTGCCATGCAGGCGTATACGGAAGGTCATCTTCATAAGATTTGGCACAGTTATCACAATCGTAACCGTTATCAACACCGTAGTTCGCTAAAGTTAAATCAAATACTGTCGCCACTAAGACTTGTGAGCCGTCAGCTAAGGTAATTTTCTTCGCAGGAACTTTACGCTGAAGAATATCGCTATGTTCAGTGTGATCGAAATAATTATGCTCATGAGCATTAGCTTCAGTAGCAAAATAAGGGAAAGCAACCTCAACGATTTCGTCATTGTTTTCTTTCAGGCTAACTACCAATTTAACTTCATCACCGGTTTTGCCATCAAGTGGTTTAATGTTCCACTTACCTTTGCCCACACCTCGCTCAGAAGTATCCCAACGATAACCAACAGATCCCGTTGGAGAAACCAACTCGCCATCGTTCTCATCAATACCAATAGTTTTCCATTCAGGATTAACATCTTGACCTAAGTTGTCAGCTAAATCAGAAGCACGTAAGAAACGACCTTGAATTAAGTTATCGCCTTCTTGATCAAGCATAACTAAATAAGGGAAATCAGTTGTCGTGCGTACATAGTTATTAAAGTACTCACTCTTACCTGTTTTATGGTATTCAGACAAAATTACATGGCCAAATGCCATGGCTAATGCCGCATCAGTACCTTGTTTAGGTGCTAACCATTGGTCAGTTAGTTTTGATAATTCAGAGTAATCAGAAGTAATAGAAACAACTTTTGTCCCTTTATAACGAACTTCTGTTAAGAAATGCGCATCCGGAGTACGTGTTTGAGGAACGTTAGAACCCCAAGCAATAATATAATTTGAGTTATACCAATCAGCAGATTCTGGAACATCTGTTTGCTCACCCCAAACTTGTGGTGATGCAGGCGGTAAATCACAATACCAATCGTAGAAACTTAAACAGTTACCACCAATTAATGATAAATAACGTGAGCCAGCGGCATAAGAAACCATTGACATCGCAGGGATTGGTGAGAAACCTGAAACACGATCTGGGCCGTATTTTTTTGTGGTATAAACGTTTGCTGCAGCAATGATTTCATTAACTTCTTTCCATTGTGCACGTACGAAACCACCTAAGCCACGCTGCTGTTTATAAGAATCAGCTTTGCTTTTATCTTCAACAATTGACGCCCAAGCATCAACGGGATCAGAAAATTGAACCAGAGCTTCACGCCACAGTTTAATTAAACGTTTACGAACTTTTGGATATTTAAGGCGGTTAGCGCTATAAATGTACCAAGAATAAGACGCACCACGTGGGCAGCCTCGTGGTTCGTGATTAGGTAAATCTGGGCGAGTTCGGGGGTAATCAGTTTGTTGAGTTTCCCAGGTTACTAGTCCATCTTTAACATAGATTTTCCAGCTACATGAACCTGTACAGTTAACTCCGTGAGTAGAACGAACTATCTTGTCATGTTGCCAACGACGACGATATCCATCTTCCCAACTACGATCTTCTTCAGTAGTGACCCCGTGGTCCCCAGAGAAGCTTTCAGATTTAGGTTTGAAAAAACGCAACCTGTCCAAAAAACGACTCATCTTATTCTCCAAGCTATTATTAGTTATCGTGATAATAGTTCAGTCTCATAGGAAAACATTGATCGAGATCAATTTTCAAAAAACAGCTTATTGCTCTTAAAACTAAAACTACCTCCTAAGTGGTATAATCATTAAAATGGAAATACAGGTATAATAAGGGCTGTGGTTAAGTTCAACGATAAAGAAAAGATTAGAACAATACATTGATATTTTTTAGAGGTATTGTTTGCAGATAAAGCTTACATGATGAAAACACTTAAAGGTTTGGCAAATGTTTAACAAGTTATTTGATTCGATTGTTTTTAGAATTGGCAGCATGATGTTTTTAATTAGCTTCGTGGCAATTATCAGTATGTTCAGCTCGGTTTTTATCAGCGATTTAGCTGACCAAGACGCTTTAGTAATCAATGAAGCTGGGGCATTAAGAAAGCAAAGCTATAAAATCCTGGTGGAATTAGAACTAATACCGCTACTTCAAGTAGATGCACGAGCCAAGCAACAAAACAAATTGACTGCTTCAATTACTGATTTTGACGCTAAAATCACTTCACAAACACTTGCCTCTAATGCAACCTTACTTGGCCATAAATCAATTAAAGACGAATTAGAAGCGATACAAGATACTTGGTTTAGTAGCTTAAAAAATGAAATCATATATTTAGCAAGTGAACCCGAAAAACTGAATGCTGAGCAATTGATTAAACTTAATAGCACCATGGAAGCGTTTGTTAGTCATATTGATACTTTAGTCACGCTTTATCAACAAAGCGCCGAACAACGTATTTCACTGATTCGAATGATCCTTGGTATCTCTCTATTTATCACGACATTACTCGCTGCTTTTACCATGATACAAATCAGTCGCCGTGTAGAGAAACCGTTATCAGATCTTACCCGCTCCGCTAAAAAAATTATGGGGGGTGATTACTCAACCACGACGAATATTCAGCAAAACGATGAACTGGGCTTATTGGCTGAAACCATGAACAAAATGTCTCAAGCGTTATCCCATTCTTATGGAGAACTTGAGCAACGGGTACAAACCAAAACTAAAGAGCTAAGACAAAGTAATGACTCACTTGAGTTACTTTATCAAACATCACAATTAATCAATCAAGCAGACAATACTCTCGACTTAACCCCTATTACTAATAAGCTGGCGCAAATTACCCACAAAGCTGATATCGATCTGTGTTTAACGACCGAGCAAAGCAATATGCCCTATGAGCATATAATTACCAAGGATAAAGAACTGGCAGATCGCTGCCAAATTGGTGACTGTGAAAGTTGTATAACAGATGAAAGTGCAAATGATGGTTGTGCCATTAATATCAATAAAATGGAAATTCGTTATCCAATCAAAAAAGATGATATAAACTATGGCGTATTGGTCTGTAATTTAGATTCACAAACACCAATTGAGTCTTGGCAACATCAACTATTTTCTTCAATGACCACTCTCATTGCCAACGGACTTCATACTCGTCAACAGACTCAACAAGGCCGACGCATCACTTTATTGCAAGAACGTAATGTTATTGCCAGAGAATTGCATGACTCCCTTGCTCAGGCATTATCATATCTAAAAATCCAAGTCAGTCGCTTACAAAAGCTGCGTAAGAAAGAAGCGTCAGAAACACAAATTGAAGATGTAATTTTGGAGTTAAAAACAGGCCTTAACTCCGCTTATCGACAATTAAGAGAGTTACTAACGACCTTTAGGCTAAAAATTGATATGAATGGACTTGAACAAACGTTTATTCAAACTATCCAACAGTTAAATGATCGTGCTAATAATGAAATTGATTTCAGCTTAGACTATAACATTCAAAGCTTACCGTTAACGCCTAATGAAGAAATTCACTTGATGCAAATTGCCCGAGAAGCAACACAGAACGCACTGCACCACTCAAAAGGTGAGAAAGCATTGGTATCAGTGTTTGCTGATGATAGTAAAAATATTCATTTAATTATTCAAGACAATGGTGTTGGGCTGCCCAAAGAAACCACCAAACTCAACCATTATGGTTTAGCTATCATGAAAGAACGTAGCTTACATTTAAAAGGCGAAATCACTATGACCAATAATGATGATGGAGGAGCAAGAGTCGAATTAATTTTTACGCCTGATTACCTAAAAAGTACAGCAAAGATTGCTTAAATTGTTTTGTATTTTTTATGCTATCTACCAACGGGCAAAGTGATCTTCACTGAGCCCTAAAAGGTTCTTAATAATGATCTCTTTACCTGAATTATCGCGGATCACACCATTATAGTGACCGATGTATTGGCGAAAATTACTTTTTAACAACCATAGGTTAAGCCGTTCGGAACGACCATTAATTGGTGTAAAAATTAAATCAACTTGCGCACACTGATTATTATTATCAACGCCACTTTTACTGACTATATGCCAAGAGTGACAATTGACTTTATTCTTTCTTTGGCGTTGGAAGTTAAATTGCACCGCAGGCAAATAGTGTCGCTGACCATTAAGCCAAAATACATTTTCACTATCGCCCGTTTCATTCACTCCAGCCGCTAAATTCAAACCAAAAAGCTGACCATCAATGCGACTATTAATACTCCCCCAACGCCAACTTGTTTCTCGGCGCATATAACCCGCAGAAAAGTCATATCCTGCCAAGGCTGAAGTTAAATTTTGTTGCTGACCATTAATCAATAACTGGCCATCAACAGCTAGCCCATTATGCTTTTGAGTGTAGGTCCAGCCGTTATAACCAGTAGGACTACACATCGCCAACGGTAAACTATCAGCTAATGCTGTTAATGATAAATTAGCCTGTAATAATTTAGTTTTGATTTGTAACTTCCACTGCCCTTGCTCGATTGTAAAAGTAAAACTATTCTGTGCTGAGCCTATAGATGCTTGTCCTGAATAAGGGGAAACAGCTGTGGTATAACCAAGACGTGGCGGCCTTAACCATGTTTGTTCAACCAAGCTATTGTTAGAAATATCATATAAATAAAGAAAAGCACTACCTAAGTATCGAATATCAGCGATGGCACAGCCAATTATATATTGCCCTGTATTAATGCTAACAAACTGAAATTGTTTGAAGTCAAAATACCGGCTGCACTTGCTTGCTGGTTTATCCATGGCATTAAAATAACAGAATTGCTTTAATGCTAAATCTTCAACAGGCGTATCAAACTGGCCAAAAGTTGGCAAACCATCCTCTTTCATCAAAAACCTTGGCTGACGGTTCAGATCTGCAATGTTATTTTTACTCATTGATATATTGCTTTTATTATCTTACAGCGTGTTACTTTATCTTGAAATGGGGAGGGATGAAAGATGTTACCTTTAAGAAGTCTTGCCAAAGTAAAAGCAATGTATTTCTAGAACAGCCATAAAAACTATTATGCTAATCATGAGCTAAAGTAAAAGTTAAACCTCCCGAGCATCAATAGGAAACTTCACAATAAACTGGGCTCCTTTATCTAATTTATTAATACAATCAATCGTTCCTTTAAGCGATTGTGTTACCAAATTGAACACAATATGCATACCTAAGCCACTGTTACCTCTCCCACGCTTAGTTGTAAAGAACGGTTCAAAAACCTTATCTTGATGCTCCTCTCTTATTCCACAACCTGAATCTTTATAATTGAATGTCAGAACATTATTCTTAGTGGTAATTTCTATATCAATTTTTCCTTCACTACTACCCTCAAACCCATGAGTTAATGAATTCATTACTAAATTAGTAATAATTTGAGTTAATACACTCGGATCGCCAAACAAAGTTATATCATCATTACATTGTAAAATTAGCTGACAATCTTTTTTGTTCAAAGCAGGTTGCAGGCTATTCAAAATATCATTGATATACTCTTTCCCATTGTATGAACGAAAATCCTGATCCGATTGATCCACTGCAACTAATTGAAAACTATTAACCAGGTTAGCTGTTCGCTCTAAATTAACACTTATAAGATTTAAACAATGATTAGCTTCATCTGTGTAATGAGCAAAATCTTTACGAGTGACTTTGTTAAGCATAAAATTTTCAGAAAGTGTATTTGAGGTCTCTGTTAAGTGTGAAACTGCAGTTATTGATACGCCTAATGGAGTATTAATTTCATGTGCTACGCCAGCAACTAGTCCGCCCAACGATGCCATTTTCGCTGACTCAACTAATGAGGCTTGTGCAATATTCAATTTATCCAGTGACTCTTGCAATTCTCGGTTATTTTTCTCTAACATCGATGGACTCGGAAACCTTAGAAAAAAAGGTAAAACTAACCAAATGGCAATACCTGTTGCCACAGATGTTATTGCTGTTATTGCCTTAACAATCGAAGAAATACCATAAATGGGGTTCCAAATCACAATTGCACTGATCAAGTGAGACGTTCCACAAGCAAGGAATATTACTGACCCTGCTAATAAAAAGAACCAAGGGTATGGCAAATCTTTTCGTTTTTTTACAAAAATAATAACAGCAGCAGTAATAGAAAAATATGCAAGCCCAGTTAATACATCTGATATAACTGATGTCCAAAGAATACTTGGCTGCCATAAATAACACATACCGTGAGGCATAAAATTGGTACTGTCGAAAAATGAGGATGAGACCATTACTAACACCTAAATAAAAAGTAATTTTCAGCTATAACTCATTTTAGCAGAGGGATAATAAAACTCGTGTTTTTCACAGGTGAAATAAATAGTCTAGACTACCGGCAAATTGAGTGGTACTACTTAATTTACCAAATGTCACTGTTCTTCTCTGGTCTTAACAGGAAGCTACTAATATATATTAGCGTTGATTTTAAAAGGATTAAATGACTTTCAAGGACTTTGCTGGACTTGCTCAGAATAAATAATGGCGCTCTCGGCAGGAATCGAACCTGCGACTTAGACTCCGGAGGTCCACGTGATATCCACTTCACCACGAGAGCATTCATTATCAGGCTGCGATTCTAGTCAAAAGTTCGTAAGAATACTAGCCTCTATAGAAAAAATTGCTAAGTAATAGGGGGCAAATGAATATCACAGTTAAAACTATTTCAAAAATATTCGGTGAACATACAAAACCTTATCTTCACTTAAATCACTCATAAAAAAGCCTATTTGGCTGATATCGTTAATCTCAAGTTTTCTACCTTTTGGGGCTTGAATAATATCTTCGAGTAATATTTCTATTTCTTGCATACCTTGCGCGACTTCAGTACAACGATTGAAGCGATTGAAATAGTTTTGCCTACCAATATCATGAATATAATCAGTGACTTTTAAGCATAATTCAATAGGTGATTTATTGGCATTGTATAAATGGATAACTAACGTCTGATAACCCGCCCAATCATTATTAAAGTGTTTATAAGTAAAGGCAGAGTATTTACCTCCTTTTGCTAAAGTAACTTTCAACGAATATTGAGCTGAATTTGCATAATCAGCATTCAAGGATAAATTATCTCCCGTCCATAACATCAGCTCATCCTTATTTTTAAACTCAGCTAATATCGGCATATTATAATAAGCGCTTAACTCTAATTTAATCGCGGCAAACAACTTAATTTGGTCAAATGCTATAAGCAAGCAAGCTCCTGCTAATAAACTCGAATAGATCAGCGACTTGCTGTGCTTTCGATAAAGCCATATGGCTATGGCTAAAAGTGCTCCTAGTAAATCTCGATATAAATCTAACCAATCAACATTGCGACCTACTTGTCCTTGTATTAATTCAATAGTCCCACCTAAAACTAGCGAATAAAACATCACCAACCATATTGAATTTTTCGGTTTCAAAATGATTAACAAGTAATAACTTGTCAAATAGAAAAATAGGATATGCCCTACGTTCCAAAAGAGCTGAAAACTAAGTGATGAGTAATGGTTTGGCCCCCCTAGAAAAAAGAGAACAAAGGAAGTGATTACGAAAGTTAAAATCAACATTTGGTAACTGAATACAG
>Ga0209292_1003889_pt1 | contig 16164 bp, 14 predicted proteins | sample GOMGulsemesocosm_2_FD_184634 | JGI IMG/M metagenome (GOLD analysis project Ga0209292, IMG submission 184634) | Methane-oxidizing microbial communities from mesocosms in the Gulf of Mexico - GOM9C Gulf of Mexico (SPAdes) (version 2) | ecosystem: Environmental > Aquatic > Marine > Cold seeps... | reverse complement strand
ATATTTCATGTTTTGAGATTTGCCCACTAAAAAACTTTCTAGCGAGATAAGCGGCATATTGTCTGTCGGATTTTTGCTTATTATTGATCAATTTTGTGATGTTGGGTAACGTTTAGCTATGAATAGTACGGGGCAGAAAATCCGCGGATTTTGTGTCGACACAAGCCATAAGCTTTTAGATTTTGATTTTAATTTTGTCGTTTTAAAAAAGCCAAATTAAAAGATTTGGCGTTAATTGTAAATATACACAAGCTCTGGGGTTTTAGACCTAAACCCGTATTGTTTTATAGGTGTTGTTGGCAGTAGTTTTTATCTCAATTTCATTTCTACTTCAAGTATTCCTTGTCCATTTTCTCCTAAATACTTTAGTAATATTTCTTGAAAAGCATCAGTTCCGTTGTCACTATTGGTGAAAATTAAAAGACCTTTTTCTGTTTTCGGAACGATAAATGCAATAGTATGAACACCAATGTCATCACCTCCGTGAACAATAGCAAAGTCATTTTTTGTATTTATTTTTTTGTCAATATACCAACCTAAACCAAAATGTTGATTGTCATTCATTCTTATTTGATTTTTCACCATTTCTTGTTGTAGTTCTTTTGACAAATCGGCACCATCAATAATATATTCCATAAATTTACAATAGTCTTCAATGGTAGTTAGTAAATCATCAGCAGCACTTGCTGTTGTGTGCTTTTTAGTAGGATATACTTCTCCTTTTTCTGTATGCCATTTTGCGAATCTTGTTTCATCTGTTTTATTATCCCAATAAAATTTAGTGTCTTTCATTTTTAGAGGCTTGAAGATTAGTGAATCTGCTAATTTTTCAATTGGAATCTCAAATTTATGTTCAATAACTTTTCTTAAATAGTCGTATCCTTCACCCGAATATTGATATTTTCTTCCTGGTTCAAATTCAAATCTTAATATTCCATCTTTATATTTTTCTCGATTATTAGCAAATCCTGTTTGATGGCTTAAAATGATTCTTGGTGTTAATTGTTTTACTCTTGGGTCATTAACAATATCTGGATCTATATAATATTTATAAATTGGTTCGTCTAAACTTAATTTACCTGAATCAATTAGTTTCACGACTATTAAAGCGGTAACAGGTTTTGTTAGTGAGGCAACGTTCCAAATGGTGTTTTTAGGTGCTTTCTTACCTTTTTCTAATTCTCCAAATACGCTAATTTGCTTAATTTTTCCGTCTTCTATATATCCAATGCCTAATGCTGGAATATGCTTTTGTTTTAACCACTTCTTTGTTACATTCTGATCTTTAAATAATAATTCTTTGTCAATTGGTTTTTCAATATCATTATGGTCATAACTTAAACCTTTACTCAATTTCCAATTTCCATTCTCAAGAATCCATAAGTGATTAAATTTAGCAACACTTGTAAGGTATTCTGAATTGTTATTTTCAATAGCATAAAAATGATGATTCCCATTTTGTACTGCTCCATATAAGACACCATCTTTTTTTAATGGATAAATTTCCATTGAGTTTTCATCTAATACCCTTCTTGGTTTGTAGGGCAGTTTACAGAGTCCATTTTCTATTCCTTGAATAAACTCCGATTTCGAATTTGTAATACCTGCTTGGTCGTGATAAAATTCAAAGTTCTCACTTACTAAATTCTCAAATTGACTTATATCACAATTATTAAACCCTAGATTAAAAAGGAGGCTGTCTTTTTCTTTTATTGTTTTGTATAGTTTAGATGACTTTTCAACTTGAGCAGTAATTAAAGTTGTTAGAAGTAATAGGCCAATTAATAAGAAATATTTTTTCATTGTTTGATTTTTATATTTCAAACAAAATTCAATATTAAGAATTAAAAAGGGCTCTAAAATAACCCGACAACTTCCCGTCAATAAACTGGCGGGTTTATAAAAAGCTGAATTTTAATGCTATATGTAGTTTGTTGTTTTTCTCAATTTCTACAGTATTTCTTATGATAATATATAAGTTGATTAATATTAAAAAGAGTATTGTAAGTGATGTCAATTGATTACTTATTGAAAACATATTTTTTAAAAATGAACTCGCTATTACTAAAATAACAGCAATCAAAGTCCATAAAATTTGAATGCTCACTATTTTTTTTGTTATATCATTAACTTCTTTTTTCCAATACATAATAATTAGAGGCATTATGATACTTCCAAGAGGCATGAAAAGCAGTAATATTGAGGATAAATTTATGTGTTTGAGTAATTCTTTATTGATTTTTTCTGATTCGCTTTTTTCTTTTAACAAATCACTTTTAGTTATTCCTAATGCTTTGGATAAAGAATCTAATGTATACCCTTTAGGTTTGGTGCCTGATTCAATTCTTTGAATAGTTCTTACCGATATTCCTGATTTAGAAGCCAGTTCTTCTTGTGTCAAGTTTAGTTTTTCTCTATATCTTAAAAGGGATGACATTTTCAAAATGATGGATTATAGTGTTGTTTTCAAATTACTGCCAACGTTTAGCTATGAATTTTACGGGGCAGAAAATCCGCGGATTTTCGTGTCGACACAAGCCATGAGCTTTTTGTTTTGTTTTTAATTTTGTCGTTTTATAAAAGCCAAATTAAAAGATTTGGCGAATAAGTAAATATAAAACTACTTCTCGGATTATTGACTAAAATCCGTATTATTTATAGGTGTTGTTGTAAAACGTTTTTATTCATTTTTCAAATCAATCCATAATGAGTATGAACCCAAAAGAGGTCCGAACAGAATGGTAATACCAACTAGGCTATAATATTCACCTAAAGAAATAGCTTCAGAAGTACAAACATACATAAGAATAAATGATCCTATCATTCCGAAGATTGAAAAAAGTTTAAGCATTGCTCCTCCAACAATTTTATTAAAATTATTATTCATTCGAGTTGAATCTTTCGAAATGCTCGAAAAAAATAAATAAGGTACATGGTATATCCCATTAATGGCAAGTACAGCAGTAATTCGCTCTGATAATTCAATTTCGCTCGCAAAAAATGCACACAACACGCTTAGAATCAAATTAAAGATCCCAAAAATTTTGTAATATTTCTTTATATCAGATTGGTTCATTTAAATGTTTTACAACGTTTAGCTATGAATAGTACGGGGTAGAAAATCCGCTGATTTTCGTATCGGCACGAGCCATAAGCTTTTCGGTTTTGTTTTTATTTTTTTGTTTCTAAACACCAAATTAAAAGATTTGGCGACTATGTAAATATACACAAACCCTCGGTTTAAGTACCAAAACCCGTATTATTTTATAGGTGTTGTTAGCAAACGTTTTTATTTACAGGAAAAATATCGAGTAGTTAATTAGGAATAGTATGGTGATTCCGATACTCAAAATCCCAAAATTATATAGTATTTCTATTGAATTAGCTTTATGCTCTATTTTTGTCTGATAAAATTTAGTTTTTGAAATTAACTTTTTTAGCAGATAAAAAATCAAGCTTAATAGTCCTCCATAGATAATAAGAATTAGAATAAGTACTCGCCCGATATCCCCAGTTAAGAAAATCATAAGTTATATTTTAGATTTAATTGTTAGCTAACGTTTTTCTATTTATTAATCCGTCAATGATTAATCCAAAAATCACAAAAGAAAAACTGCTAATCGGAAATGTCTTAATTATCCCAAATATAAACTGTCCATCTCCGGCACTTCCAGAGTTCATTGTTGCCCAAAAATAAAATACAAGAGGGTGAACAATAAATAGTTGGACTGAAAAAAATAGTGTTAATCGTAATATGTTTAATTCTTTATTTTTCTTTCGGTCATTTTCTAATTTTTTATAAAACCAAAGAGCTGTTGCTATAAACAGCGTAATTAAAGATAAAAGAACATAAGTCGAAGTCTTAGAGTAATCCTTTCCAGAAAACAATTCTTCTAAGGGAAGTGCAATAGGCATTATTGTCAGCATGGGAATAATAAAAGTAGAAGTTGTGACCAAGCAAATTACAGTTATTATAGACCCCATAATAGTTGCTTTATATTTATTATTCATTTTTAATGTTTGCTAACGTTTAGCTATGAATTTTACGGGGCAGAAAATCCGCGGATTTTCGTGTCGACACAAGCCAAGAGCTTTTAGATTTTGTTTTTAATTTTGTCGTTTTATAAAAGCCAAATTAAAAGATTTGGCGTTGAATGTAAATATACACTTACGCTTGGAATTAAACATCAAAACCCGTATTATTTATAGGTGTTGTTGTAAGCCGTTTTTATTCAAATTGTTTAATTAGGTTGATATTATAGAGTTCAATTTCTGTCAAAAAATCACTTACGTTTTCGTGCTCTGCACTATACCAATCTTGAGTTCTGAAATATTTATACATTTTTCTATCCTTGATAAAAATGTATCCATATCGCGCATATATTTCATTTCTCATTATAGTCAACTCTTCAGTGCTTATTTTCTTAAGTTCATCCGTTGTTAATTTCCTAAATGATGCTTTTCCATACTTTCCATAATAGATATCATCAAATACAAGTTTTGTCCTAGTTCCGATTTCAAATTCACTATCTTCAATCCAGCTAGTCCAAGGATTATTGATTTTTAATCCTTTATAATATTCTCCAGTTTCAGTTTTGTACCTGATGAATTGCCCAGTATGTTGGTCGCTCGTAAACTTACCAGTCTTATCAATTTTTATATTAGTTAAGTTTATGTACTTATTTCTCCAAATGCCAGTATTCTCTTCCCAATAGCCACTTTTTACTTGTCCAATTATACAATCTCCAGAAAAGAATAAATGGAAATCAGACTCGCTTTCGCTTTCTCCAAAATGATAAGTCCCAGCATATTCAATTTCAAATTTTGGCAACCAAGAAGATAAGTCAGATTCACTAATTTCTTGTCCACCCCAATATTGACCAAAAGTCAAATGTGATATAAACAACAAGATTATTGATATTCTCATATAGTAATTTTTTAATGACTTACAACGTTTAGCTATGAATAGTACGGTGCAGAAAATCCGCGGATTTTGTTTCGACACAAGCCATAAGCTTTTAGATTTTGTTTTTACTTTTGTCGTTTTATAAAAGCCAAATTAAAAGATTTGGCGATGATTGTAAATATACACAAGCTTTCGGTTTTAAACACCAAACCCGTATTATTTATAGGTGTTGTTGCCAACAGTTTTTAATTTTTATGCATATTTTCATTTATCACGTAATGTAAGTCAACTACTACCTCTGATTGATCATTATATATCCATGGTGGTAAAAAACTTAATCCCTCTTTTATTTTAAAATCTAATAGTTGTACTTCTAAATCAGAATGCTCAACTCTTTTTATTTTAGGAGTATTATTAGTAACTATTATAAATGTAATTTCTGGGCTGTCTTTTGCTATATCATTTTCATGTAGTCGACTATTAAAAGTCATACTATTATCCTCGTTTACATTGAATGTAACTTTATACTTATTATATAAATATGTGTCCCAAAAATTTTCAGGTACTTCAACTAATTCAATAAACATATAATTTGCAAAACTATAACCTCCAAGTGGTTCTGATTTCGAGGAATATGTTTTTTCAGGAGATTTTAAGATGTAGAATTCTTCTGTGTTTTCATTTCGAATAATTTTTCCATCTTTATGGTATGGGGCAGGGCTTTTGGTTAAGTATTTATTTAAAGTATAATCATATTGAATCATAGCTTTCTTTCCTTTTCTGTCATTTATTGTCCATATTCCAATTGGCTTATTTAAATTATAATTACCCTCTGATAGGGTTTTACCTTTAATGGTGTAATAAGTCCATTTTCCAACTTTATTACCTTTGTCAAATTGACCTATTAGTTTTGGTTTTCCGTTTGTATGGTATAGTTTTATTACTCCGTCAAGCAATCCATTGTTATAAGTTACCTCACGTATCAAAGTTCCTTTACGACTATAAGTTACCCATAAATCATCTTTTTCGCCATTTATAAACGATCCTTTTTCTACTAATTCATCATTACACAGTTGTTTAAATTGTCCATTTAATAGAGGTGCTATTTGATCAATTTTTATTTGACAATTGCAATGTTCAATTTCCTCAAGTTGTTGACTGAAAGTAGAAGTGATTGTAAATACTGTTATTAGTCCTAAAATTATTTTTTTCATTTATTTATTTTAATTGTTGGCAACGTTTAGCTATGAATTTTACGGGGCAGAAAATCCGCGGATTTTCGTGTCGCCACAAGCCATAAGCTTTTTGTTTTGTTTTTAGTTTGTCGTTTTAAAAAAGCCAAATTAAAAGATTTGGCGTTGATTGTAAATATACCCAAACTTTAGATTTCACACACCGAAATCCGTATTATTTATAGGTGTTGTTAGCGGTAGTTTTTAATCAGGTACAAGTCCATAATACTTATAATATGCTTCTTTCCAGATTTGTTTTAGTTCTGGGTGATATTCTAGTTTTTTATTCAGTTCTACAAAAACATATTTTCGGTGTTCTACTGTAAAGTGCACATTATATATAAGTTCGTTTCCTGACTCTATTATTTCATTTACGTCATCCTTTATTAAAGCAGTCTTAAGTCTTTGTAAGATGAGTGGGTATTCCGCTTTATGTCTTTTTCTCCTTTGAGCTAAATAATAAAACCAAATAATCATAAAGAGAAATGATATAGATAAATATATTACGATAATCCAAATATTCATTTGCAATTTGTTAAAATGGATTTTTTTTAATTATGGAGTTGAAATAATTCATGTACTATTCCTGATGGATCTTTAAAAGCTGCATAACGACCCCATTTATTTTCGTTTGGAGTTGTGTGGATAAAAATCACTCCTTTGGACTTCAATTCAGTAATTTTTTTATCTAAATCCGTAACTGTAATCAACAGAGTAGAATTGGAGTTATATCCATGTTCATACTCGATTGACATCATTGTCCCTTGGAACATTATCACGGAATGCTGACCGCACCTAAGCTTTATGGAATCTTCATTTTCTTCTTCTAGGATGAGACCTAATATATCTACAAAAAAATCCAAAGAAGCTTTAAGGTCTTTAACAACAAGTAATGTTGAGATACTTTCCATATTTAATAATATTATTGATTATCTAGTTGAATTACCGCTAACGTTTAGCTATGAATAGTGCGGGGCAGAAAATCCGCGGATTTTCGTGTCGACACAAGCCATAAGCTTTTAGATTTAGATTTTAATTTTGTCGTTTTATAAAAGCCAAATTAAAAGATTTGGCGACTAAGTAAAGATAAAATTACTTCTCGGATTACATACCAAAAACCGTATTATTTATAGGTGTTGTTAGCCCACGTTTTTTATGTTTAATATCTGTTCATTTTCGTCTCCAAAATCAAGTAGCTCCATTTGAAAACCATCTTTAACTTCAAGGGTTAGTTTTCCAGTCAATAAGTCTGACTTTTTAATATAGTCCATTTCAATACTAAGTATAGTTTTCCCTTTTAATTGATACTGCTCCATTAAGTCTATAACTTCATCCGAGCTGAATTCTTCTAAATCTTCTCTAATTAATTCAGTCATTTCTGTCATATTGTATACACTCCAATGAAGACTCCATGCATCAATAAAAAATCTATTGCATTCGGAATCTGAAGTGTTTAACCAAAAAATTATTGGTATAAAACCATCTTTTGTATTTTCTCCAAAAACTTTGAAAAGATTAATCGTTTTGCCGATTGGAATCTCAACTTTTCCTTTTGAGTAAGTAAGGTCAAATGTCATTTTTCAATGTGGGTTAACAATTGGATATGTAACATTAATGGTGCATATACAACTTATATTTTTTTATATCCTCAAATCTAATGATTTAGAATTCCTTATAAAATGACCATTATCAGGTATATTCATCTCATCAATAATAGTGATGCGCTGAAAACGCTATAAGTTGTTTACAACTTATAGTTCCTTTTTTGTGAAAAATGTTACCCAATTAATTTTACTTTTTTTTTAAAAAAATATAAACCCCAAAAGCCTTTGAAGTTTAGCAAAGGCTTTTGGGGTTTAAAAAGAGTGTTATACTTATTGTGTGTTTAGAGTAGTACTAGTTCTCGATACAGTTTTCATTCCGTTTCACTACATGAAAACCACTCGAACTGACGATACACTATACGACGTCACATCTAGTGAAATTATTTGAAATACAATGGAAAAACATTTTGTATCGAGAAGCATTAGTTCTCGATACCCCAATCAAGTTGAGGGCAAGCAATTTTCACTCCGTTCCACTTTATGAAAATTACTCGAACGGACGGGGAAAAAGTAAATCCGTCAATTCGAGTGAATTTTACTTATGATAATGAGTAAAATTAGTATCGAGAATAGGGTTTACGATGCTAAAAAGCTATTCTCGATACTTTTCTTCTTTCAGTCGAAAAACTCGAACTGACGCTTTTTAGTAGTAAATTAAAACTTACTCAACACTTCTAAGGCTTTACTAGTGCTTTTAATATTTTCAAACGTTAGTAATAAACGCAATCCGTTTTTAGTATGCTTTTCCTTCATCTTACAGAATGTTTTATGTATTTGAACAAACTGTAATACTTTGGTAAACTGTGGGCTTTGGTAAAAACTAGAGTTCTGGTCTGAAATGAAATACCCGATCAATCGGTTTTGCTTCATCACAATCTTCTCCAAACCTATATTAGCGGCAACCCATTTAATTCGGACAGAATCTAATAAGTCCACTGCTTGTGTTGGTAATTCTCCAAAACGGTCTACCAATTCCTTTTCGTACTGTACTAACCCGGCTTCTGTTTTTAATTCTCCTAACTTGTTGTATAAAGTCAATCGTTCTGTAATGTTATTGATATAATCATCAGGGAATAACAATTCAAAGTCGGAATCTATTTGAGTATCTTTTACAAATACCTTTTCGGTAGCATCATCTACTTCATCATAGAGTTCTTTAAATTCATTTTCTTTTAATTCATCAATAGCTTCATTTAATATTTTCTGATAGGTAGCAAAACCAATCTCGTTAATAAAACCACTTTGCTCACCACTTAAAATATCTCCAGCACCACGAATTTCTAAATCCTTCATGGCAATGTTAAATCCGCTTCCTAAATCGGAATGCAACTCCAAGGCCTGAATACGTTTTCGGGCATCATCGGTCATAACAGTTTCAGGAGGCGTAATAAAGTAACAGAAGGCCTTTTTATTACTTCTACCAACTCTACCACGCATTTGGTGTAAGTCCGACAGCCCAAAATTATTGGCGTTATTTATAAATATGGTATTGGCATTTGGTACATCCAAACCAGATTCAATAATAGTAGTGGCTACCAGCACATCAAATTCACCGTTCATAAAGGCTAGCATGAGTTGTTCTAGTTTTTTACCATCCATTTGTCCATGACCAATAGCAACTTTTGCATCAGGCACTAAACGTTGTATCAATCCGGCCACTTCCTTAATGTTTTCAATTCGGTTGTGTACAAAATACACTTGTCCACCACGTTGTATTTCATAGGAAACTGCATCACGAATTAAATCTTCTCCAAAACGAATTACTTGTGTTTCTACAGGATATCGGTTTGGTGGTGGTGTATTTATGGTGCTTAAATCACGCGCCGCCATTAACGAGAATTGTAAAGTCCTTGGTATTGGTGTAGCAGTTAAGGTTAAGGTATCTACATTTTCCTTAATCGTTTTTAATTTCTCTTTTACAGAAACTCCAAACTTTTGTTCTTCATCAACAATTAATAACCCTAAATCTTTAAATTTTACTTTTGGCCCCGCTAATTGGTGTGTACCAATAATGATATCTAGTTTTCCTTCTTCTAATTGTTTTAGAGTTTCTGATTTTTGCTTTGCCGTTCGGAATCGGTTAATGTAGCCCACATTTACTGGCATGTCCTTTAAACGTTCGGTAAAGGTTTTAAAATGTTGAAAAGCTAAAATTGTAGTGGGTACCAAAATAGCAACTTGCTTGCTATTGTCTACCGCTTTAAAAGCCGCACGAATGGCAACTTCGGTTTTTCCAAAACCAACATCACCACAGACTAACCTATCCATTGGTCGTTCACTTTCCATATCAGATTTTACATCTTGGGTAGCGGTAAACTGATCGGGAGTATCTTCATACATAAACGTAGATTCTAACTCATGTTGTAAGTACGAATCTGGTGCATATTGATATCCTTTTTGTTCGCGTCTTTTGGCATATAGTTTTATTAAGTTAAACGCAATATGTTTAACTCTGCTCTTCGTTTTTTCTTTTAATTTTTTCCAAGTTCCAGAGCCCAGTTTAAACATTTTTGGTGCTTTACCGTCTTTCCCAGAGTACTTTGATATTTTGTGTAAGGAATGAATGCTTACATATAGTATGTCGCGCTCCCCATAAACCATTTTTATCGCTTCTTGCTGATTTCCTTCTACATCAATTTTCTGCAATCCTGCAAAGCGTCCTATTCCATGATCTATATGCGTAACATAATCGCCTTTTTGTAATTGTGTTAATTCCTTTAAGGTGATGGCTTGCTTTTTGGCGTAACCATTTTTTAAATGAAACTTATGATAGCGCTCAAATATTTGATGATCGGTATAGCAAACCGTCTTGCTATTTAGATCAATAAACCCTTGGTATAAGGGTAGGACTACCGTTTTATAAACGACCTCTTGCTCAACATCGTCAAAAATATCTTTAAAACGTTTTGCTTGTTGCTTGTTGGAACACGCAATGTAATTGGTAAATCCGTTAGCGGTATTTTTGTTTAAGTCTTCAATTAATAAATCGAATTGCTTATTAAAAGATGGTTGAGGTTTTATATGGTATGCAATGTCAGAATCAGTACTTTTTGCTAATTCTATGGAAGTATAGTCTTTAAATTGCTTTAGTAATAAGTCAGCAGTACAAAACAGATGTTCCGGTTCCGAATGACGTACTTCACTATCAAGTTTGGCAAAAGCTTCAGTTGCTTTTGAAAATAACTTGTCTATTTTTCCAGCGAAAAACTCTTTGTTTTTTACAACTACAGTGGTTTTAGCCGAGATGTATTTTAAAAAACTCTCCCTGTTTTCTGATGATTGCTTGTTTTCTACATTAGGAATGACGCTAATTTTCTTTAGCTGTTCCTGTGATAATTGTGTTTCTACATCAAAGGTTCTAATACTATCAACATCATCTCCAAAAAATTCTATTCTGTATGGTTCGTCATTGGAGTAGGAGAATACATCTACAATTCCTCCACGGACAGAAAATTCTCCTGGTTCTGTGACAAAATCTACACGCTGAAACTTATACGTAAATAATACTTCGTTTATAAAATCAATAGATATGGTATCGTTAAGTGTAATTTTCAACGTGTTTTTATCCAGCTCCTTTTTAGTAACTACTTTCTCTAATAATGCTTCAGGATAGGTAACTATTAAAGCTGGTTTTTTACGAGAATTGATTCTGTTTAAAACTTCAGCACGTAACAATACATTGGCATTATCAGTTTCTTCCAGTTGGTATGGTCGGCGATAACTTCCTGGGTAAAACAATACATCTTTATCATTTAAAAACAATTCCAGATCGTTTAAATAAAAAGCAGCTTCTTCCTTGTCCTCTAATATTAATAGGATAGGCGTATCGATGCTTTTAAATAGGTTAGAAATGACAAATGAAAATGACGAACCCACTAAATTAGAGATTTTTGTATCTGATTTAGGGACTGACAAACGTTCGATAAGCTGTTTTGTTTGAATTGAATTATCAAAAACAGCTAAAAGTTGTTGTTTACTCACGAGATGTAGTATTATAATGTAATATTAATACGAAGATACAGTAGTAATGTGTAATTAGCAATTAGTAATTAATATTGAGTTGATGTTAGTTTGTGTAGTGTGTTTTTATAAAAACAGCATAAACCATTAGTTATATTACCTATAGAGAGGAAAGAAAGGTTGTAGGGGGGGTATCATATTTTCTTTTCATTTTTTTCTTGATAAAAAAACGAAACAAAAAAATCAAGACAGACAATAGGAAATTGCTAAAGCATCATTCACTTTCAAACCTGCTTGCTTAATGCTATCGCATTGCAATTTCAGTTTTTTGATCACTATTTCTAAGTCTGGCAACCTTAAATATATATATAATAAGTATAGTATCTTTGTAAGCATGAGTAATTACACCCTAGACTCAACTATTAAAGTGTCTTTGTAATAATGTTTTAAAAAAGAGTCTTACAATTTGTTGTTTAGTGAATTAAGCGTACATTTGCACTCAATTATTTTTTAACAATAAATTTAAATACGTTTACGCTATGTACGCAATTGTAGAGATAGCAGGGCAGCAATTTAAAGTTGCAAAAGACCAAAAAGTATTTGTTCATCGTTTAGCATCTGAAGAAGGAAACAACGTTTCTTTTGACAAAGTTCTTTTATTAGACAGCGATGGAGAAGTTACTATAGGCGCCCCAGCTATAAACGGAGCTTCTGTTGAAGTGAAAGTTTTAAGACACCTTAAAGGTGACAAAGTTATCGTTTTCAAAAAGAAAAGAAGAAAAGGTTACCGTGTGAAAAATGGTCACAGACAAGCCTTAACTGAAATCTTAATTGAAGGGATTAATGTTTCTGGAGCTAAAAAAGCAACACCAAAAAAAGAAGCAAAAAAAGTTGAAGCACCTTCTAGTGATTTAAGCTCAAAAACTGTAGCTGAATTAAAAGAAATGGCTAAAGCGCAAGGAGTAGAAGGAATTTCTTCTATGAAAAAAGCAGACTTAGTAGCTGCGTTATCTAAATAATTATTAACTAATAAAACCTTAAGATCATGGCTCATAAAAAAGGAGTTGGTAGTTCTAAGAATGGTAGAGAATCAGAATCAAAACGTTTAGGTGTTAAGATTTTTGGAGGACAAGCTGCCATTGCAGGGAACATCATAATCAGACAAAGAGGAACAACACATAACCCAGGTGAAAACGTGTACATGGGAAAAGATCATACTTTACATGCTAAAGTTGATGGTCTTGTAAAATTTACAAAGAAAAGAGACAATAAGTCTTACGTTTCTATTCAGCCTTTCGAAGCTTAATACAAACGATTCCTCAATATTAAAAAGCCTTTTCATTTATTTGAAAAGGCTTTTTTTCGTTAAAAAGCATATTTTTCCCGATTAAGGGTAGGGTTTAATTGTATTTTAGCGTTTCAATGGTTCTTACTTAATTTTATATAACGATGTTTAAAAAATATTTTCTTGGAATACTTTTTGTTTTTATTTGTTGTAATTCTTTTGCTCAAGGGGAAGCTTCAAATTGGTTTTTTGGAAATAATGTTGGGTTAAGGTTTGATCCAGCAACTGGTGCTACAAGTGCTATCTCGGGCTCATCACTATCTACAAACGAAGGATCTGCATCAATTTCTGATAGCAATGGAGATCTACTGTTTTACACTGACGGATCAATAATTTGGAATAAAAACAATACAGTAATGTCAAACGGTACTGGTTTGTTAGGAAACAGTACAAGTACTCAGTCTGCGATTATAGTTCCCAAGCCTAATGACCCTAATATTTATTATGTATTTACTGTAGACGGCTATACAGATGTAGACAATAATACCCCAACAGCAACCGATGGATTGAATTATTCTGTAATTGATATGACTTTGGACGGTGGCCTCGGGGCTGTAGTTACTGGACAAAAAAATATTAACCTATTAGGTACTACTTCTGAAAAAATAACAGCTGTAAAATCTGGTAATTGCTCTTCTTTTTGGGTTATTACTCACTATTTAGATACATTTTATAGTTATGAAGTAAGTAGTTTGGGAGTTCAAACAACTGCGATAACCACCAGTATTGCTCCTAATGTAGCTGTTTCTGGGTATCGATATAATGCAATCGGATATTTAAAAGCATCTCCTGATGGAGAAAAAATAGCAATTGCTCATCATTCTAATGGAACAAATAGTTCACAACAGCATGCGCAATCTGGAGAATTGCTGGTCTATGATTTTAATGATAATACAGGACAAGTAAGTAATGGAGTTTCTTTGTTAAGTGGCCCTTCACCTTATGGTTTAGAATTTTCTCCTAACTCTAAGCGATTATATGCTTCAGTGGAAAATATACAGCCGGGACCTAATTTTGTTAGTAGTGAATTGTTTTATTTTAATTTGGAAGCCACAAACATACCTGCTTCAGCGGTTTCTATGATTGGGATTGACATATCTAATGTTTTAGCTGGAGCATTGCAATTAGCTCCAGATGGAAAAATTTATCGTTCCATGAGAGGAACATCATTTTTATCGGCTATAAATACTCCAGATAGCTTAACGCCTACATATACTGCCAATGCAATTTCATTGAATGGTAATGCAACTTTGGGACTTCCTCCGTTTATACAATCGCTCTTTGCTCAAAAAGTAGATATCATAAATAATGATAATGACCCAACACTTGTAACTAATATTTTGAATCTTTGTGAAGACGAAGTGTATACGCTGGTTGCAGAAAATATTACGAATGCTATTTATACTTGGACATTAGACGGGAATCCTATTGCAAATGCAACTTTTGATTTAGTTGATATAAATACAGCGGGAACTTATTTGGTTGAGGTTAATCCTAATAACGGCGAATGTCCATTTTTTGGAGAAGCAATCGTGACTATATTCCCACAGCCTATAATAAATGCTGATATCTCCTTAGAATTATGTGCCGATCCTACTGATGGATTAAGTGATTTTACACTCTCTGACGTAAATGTAGCAGTTCTTGCTGGTCAATTACCTGCTGTTGCTATAATTTCGTACCACTCAAATAACGCTGATGCGATTTCGGGGAGTAGTCCTATTGCGACTGTTTATCCATCTTCTGGAGAAATTATTTATGTACGCCTTTTAAATACTGATACTGGCTGTGCAAACTCAGTACCAGTCACACTACTAGTAAATCCACTTCCGGTAATAGCATCGCCTGTAGCTTTAGAACAATGTGATACAGATTCAAATGGAACGGTTAGTTTTAATTTGAATGAGGCGAATGTTTTATTATCTGCAAATTCGGTTAACGAGACATTTGTATACTTTAATTCATTAATAGATGCGCAAAGCGGAGATGTAAATATAGCAATACCAAACCCAACAAGTTTTCAGAGTGCTACAGGTGTGTCAGTATACGCGTCTATAACAAGTGATAAAGGTTGTGTGAGTTACGGAGAAGTAAATTTAATAGTTGGAACAAGTTCAATACCTGCTTCAGTACTATATTCATTTTCAGAATGTGATGATGATTATGATGGCGTAACAACTTTTGATTTTAGTGCAGTGGAAGCAGATATCACGTTGATTTTTCCTCCAACAGTAAATATTTCCATTAGTTATTTTGAAAATGAAGCAGACGCTTTAGCAGAAACTAATGCAATTCCAGACATAAGCAATTATCAAAATACGAATTCACCTAATGTTCAAATAATATGGGTAAGAGTAGATAGTCAGGACTTAAATGGATGCTTAGGGTTAGGGGAGCATATTGTTTTAACTACAAATCCATTACCCGCTCATAATACTATAGATGATGTGTTGGGTTGTGGTGATACGAATGAAGCTACTTTTGATTTAAGTAACGCGACTATTCAAGCTTTAAATGGAGCTACGGATGTGATTGTTACTTATCACGAGACATTAACTCAAGCTGAATTGGGGTCTAATGTGTTAGTAAGTCCATATACATCAGTTTCAACGACATTATTTATTAGAGCAGAGAATAGTGTTACGGGTTGTTATGTGACTTCAATGTCTGTAAGTTTAATAGTAAACCCGAACCCGATTATTTTTGATCCTGTGCCAATATATGTATGTGAGGATCTTATTCCAGATGGTTTTACAGAATTTAATCTTACAGATAATAGTGATGAAATTATTGATGGAGCAACTGGAGTTTCAGTTTCGTATTATACAATAGAGTCTGAAGCAATTGCAGGATCAAATGTGAGTTTAATTGCTGACCCTGCACATTTTATAAATACGGTTAATCCACAAATAATTTATGTTCGCGTTGAAAATGTAGCTACTGGTTGTGTAAGTTTTACTGAACTTGAATTAAATGTAATGGATGCCCCTCAAGAATTCCCATTCGAAAACCCAATTATTTATTGTGATACCGATAATGATAGTTTCGGTTATTTTGATTTAAATTCTATTGTAAATGATTTAACTGGAAACGTTCCTGGAGTAGATGTTGTGTTTT
>Ga0209292_1003887_pt1 | contig 16173 bp, 18 predicted proteins | sample GOMGulsemesocosm_2_FD_184634 | JGI IMG/M metagenome (GOLD analysis project Ga0209292, IMG submission 184634) | Methane-oxidizing microbial communities from mesocosms in the Gulf of Mexico - GOM9C Gulf of Mexico (SPAdes) (version 2) | ecosystem: Environmental > Aquatic > Marine > Cold seeps... | reverse complement strand
CGCCTACTAGCCACGAAAACAGCCTTTAACAACAAGGCCTCGTTTTAATCATTTGAATATAAAAAAGGCCGAACTATTACTAGCTCGGCCAATATTCATACCAGATAAAGTATTTCACACAATTTAACTAGCGTGATCTTCTCGTGCGCGCCAACACCATTAAACTTAAACCAAACAGCAGTAATGTCGTAGGTTCAGGAATTTCTGACGGTGGAGCGCCGGGAGAAAAAGCCGTGATTAAACGGGTCCAATCACCTGGAGAACTAGCCCGCCAATTAATATCAACCAGACTCTTGTCACCTCCTGGTGAAAAGTCAGTAACATCACCCTTTTCTAATCCTCGCAAACCAAAATCAGCGTAATCGAACCCTGCTAAACCTAGCGCAGCATCACTATTGGCCAAGTTTTCATCAGAGGTAATAAAACCAAAGATATCTGAGTCAAAGTTCAAAGTTGCCTGTACTGCCGCATCACTTCCTGCACCTGGATCCCACTCAATATAGTGGCTTGAAACAATGGTCCCCGCTAGGATGAAATACCCTTTCGCATCTTGATCAACAAAACTTGCAGTTGGATCCGCGACCCGATTAATATATAAATTTTGGGTTAGCGTTACATTTTGCATTTCATCCCAACCCAGCAGAACCCCCAAATTAGGATCTGCGATTATTGGATTTGGAATTGGCGCTTCGTCTGGCGCTATTTTACAAGCATTAGCTCCTACGCACATATCAAATTGAATTAATGTTGCGTTAGCACCTGTAGTCATTAATACGCTACCTAATGCTGCAAATAAAAGTCGTTTAATGAATAACATTTCATTCCCCTCAGTCATTTAAATGTATAGTCATACATGGAACAGCAAAATTTACACCATGTAATTAACACACTGATTTAAAGTGGAAAGGTAATTTAAATATTTGTAACCGCTATAGGAGTGTAAAATAAACCGACGCCTAGGATAGTTTCTTTACAAAGCGCGGTCCAAATAACACACGCGGTCATTCATCAACGATGACAATTGCCGAGCAGCATAAAAACACGGCACATGCATAGGTTAACCTTATTACATGCCAATGATGTTGTGCTGTACCAACTTTGCCACAGCAAAAATCACCTAATTGCTGCCTTAGCAGCTATTAGGTTGGTGTTACTAGGTATGATTGTCTAAAAATCAATATAGCCTTTAATGCCAGACCAATCATTGGCGGGAAAAGCACCAACCGCAATCGCGGGGGTATTAGGTGATTGTTGTTTAAGTTGTGCCATCTGCTCTAAAGCACGTTGGGCGGTCGAGGTTGAATCTGCGAGTGGGTTGTGACAAAAAACTGAAATATAATTATTATTACCGTCTGTTGCGGTTAGCTTAAAAATTTCAGGCACAAAACCTCGAATGTGATCTTTGCTATATTCACCGCAAAAAATACTAAGACCATCACCTAAATCAAAATACCGACACCGGCTTTGCTCAAATTTACTCGTTGATAATTTACAAATTTCTTTGGCTTGACTGCCAATTGGTGTGGGCGTTTTTACCAAGATAAAATAAGGTTGATTATATTCTTTTAATGAACGCAGATATTTTTTGAAACCTTGCGAATGTTTTAATACGGTATCTAACATAACTAACTTCCTTTTCGATTATTGTGCCGATTAAACAGTAATTAATACCAATTACATTAAATGTATGATCTTGTTGTGCGTGGAGAGAAATAATTTAGACAAGGCGCTCGATTGAGTAATAGCAAGCTATTAGGAATGAGAACAACAAAGGCTAAATGGGTTGTATCAAGCACAAGTGATCACTTAATTAATGGGATTGGTATAAGCATAGCTTTTGCCCCTAAAGTGTCAAGCTTAGTGACGTTAGTAATATTCGCGTTACCTCCCTCCATTGCACAGCCAATGAAGGCTTGAGCTGTTATAAGGCGTAAACTATACTAGCGCTATGGTTTAGTTACCCTGAAGGTACGCATGGCGAATGACAAAGGTTTTACCCTGATTGAATTAATTTTGGTGATTGTCATATTAGGAATTATTGCCATTACGGCTGCGCCAAAATTCATTAATTTGCAACAGGATGCTAAACGCGCAGCTTTTAGTACTATTGCTGCTGCATTCAAAGCTGGGGTCAAGCAAGTTCATCTGGCGTGGTTAATTCGAGGCAACGGCCAAGAAGTACAAAACTTTTTACCCATTACAGACCCTATCGCCGGCGGCGATCTGAGCGTTAACAGTGCCGGATACCCTGCAGACACACGAGGGTATAGCCGTACACTTAATAGCCGCAGAGACTGCAATGATGTGTGGCGCGCAGTGTTAGACTCACAAGCAGCCCTAGTGGCAAAAGATGATTCGGTAGATTTTACGGCGGTATACAACGGCGGAAATACTTGCACCTATACTTATGTCGATATACCCGAATTTACCGTTTCTTATGATTCAAATAGTGGTGAAGTCATCATTAATAATTAATTTAGATCCCACCCCTGCCTGTTAGTTATAGCCGCGCGAGCAATATCACTGGGCTTTTAATCGCGGGAGCAACGTTATTAATCCGACAGCGGAATATTTAGCCCGACCTTGACGTTTTCCATCGCGACTGATGAACTAAATCTCTTAATGTTTAGGTTATTAAAGAATAATTTTCGGGTTATTTTCTCGTACTGAAGCATGTTCGCCGCCGCAATAATTAAAATGAAATCGGCATCGCCAGTGACGTAATAACATTGCTGCACCTCCCCGTGTTCGAGCATGCTGGCTCTAAACTCATCTATAATCGCCGCCCCGCCTTGTTTGAGCGAAACTTCGACAATGACGGTGACATAACTGCCAAGTAACGCACCATCAAGAATAGCCACTTCTTTTTTAATAATGCCTGCGTCGCGTAATTTCTTGATCCGCCGCTGGCATGCCGTAGCCGACAGGCCAATTTGTTGACCAAGCTCTTGCGTGGCAACGCGGCTATTTTGTTGCAATAACTTTAAAATGTGATGGTCAAAAGCATCCATTAGCTTATTTTCCTCTCATGCAGACACAAAACGCAGCAAGACTACTCTTTAATGTGCCATTTGCAGCGTAACACCAAACAAAAACAATTAATATAACTTAGATAGTTTCAGTAATATTAGGGAGTATAAGTCGATGTCGACAACTCAAAATAACAAAATAATCGGGGCCGGATTTGGCCTGCTTGCAGCGGTGATTTGGGGTGCATGGCCGGTCTTTTCTATCGTTGCAGCTAACGACAACTTACTAACCACTGACATTGCAGCGTTACGCTTTGGCGTCGCTGGCTGCTTACTGTTACCAGTGTTGTTATACCAAGGCATAAAATTAAAACAAATAGCGACTAAAGGAGTTTTGCTCGCATTTGGCGCAGGCGCGCCTTATGTTTTGCTTGCCACAACAGGACTGACTTTAGCCCCCAATGCACACTTTGGCATTATTGGGCCAACATCAATGCTGGCCTTCACCACCTTAGGTTGCATTGTGTGGCTGAAGGAGCCAGTTCGCATGTCTCGAATAATTGGGGTGTTACTGATTTTAATCGGGATTTTTGTTGTCGGTGGTAGTGGCCTAAATGACGTGTCGCTAGATACCTTGCTGGGCGATCTAATGTTTTTAGGTTGCGGCCTATTATGGGCCAGTTATTCCTTATTATGTCGTCACTGGCAGGTTAACCCATGGACAGCCACAGCGTTGGTATCGGTAGTTTCTATGGTGCTATATTTGCCTATTTATTGGCTCGGGCTTGATAGCCAATTATCTGAACAACCTATTAGTACATTGGCCCTTCATGGGTTGTTTCAAGGTATTGTGGTGGCTATTTTAGCGCTGTATTTTTTCTCAAAAGCTATTAGTTTATTAGGCCCGAGTACCAGTGCTATTTTCACTGCGCTGGTGCCGCCGGTTTCGCTGTTATTAGGGGCTGTAGTCCTTAACGAACAAATAAGCTTGGTCGAATATCTTGGGCTTAGTTTTGTCTGCGCTGGCATGTTGTTCGCCCTTGAATTATTCCAGCGTTCTGAGGCTCCTTTAGTCAAGCCGCAACCAGATTAAAGACTATTGGAATTTGGCAGTGAGAATAATAACCAAGTTAATAAAATAGACAACAAAGGGGCCATGCCCCACAGTAAGGCCCCAAGCACGGTATCGACTTTGCTATGGATCTGATAAATAGAAAATGCCACCCACACGGGGTGAATATACAACAACGCTCGCTGCAATCGTGCTGCTAAGGTATAGCTCATTTCTGCACCGGGCAGTGTTGCAAACATCAGCGCGAGCCAGGCTAACAGGCCAAACACAACAGCGCAGCCTATCGCTATTTTAGTAATGATTTCCAATGATAAAGAATCCGTTATTCGTTAATTAAGTCATACATTTGGTGGCTACACTAAATAGTCAAAATTCAACATCTAAGTGCACAGCACGTTGTTGGTAATCTTACCACCAACGTGTCTAAAGCCGTAGCAACGAAAATTATAATGTAATCCAATTGCCAGTAAAGATATTGATGAATCAAACTCCTTTTTAGGTTGCTTATGAAATGACTATCATCATCAAATAAAGCAGCACTAATAATAGTAAGGCAACAATGCATCGCCGACGGTAGAACAGGCCATCTCGGTTTAACAAGCTTGGAAAGATTAGGAAGTTTAATGGGTTAAACAGTGTTTGATAACACCATATTGAAATATCAGGTTTTCGACCTAACTTTAGTACCCTGTAAAAAGAATATAAAAATTGAATAACTAGCAGTGGAAAGTAAACATAAATCATCATCAGTACTGCTAATTGCACCCCTTTTAGCAAAACCTGCCAGTCTAATTCTTGATGCAAACTACCAGAAAACCAAGTTAATAAACTAAGTGTAATCAGCATTGAGAAACAAAAAAATAATAGGCAATATCGAAATAACTTAGACCAGCTAATCGTAATATGGCGCATATATTGCCTCTCTATTTAGCACTAAAAGGTTGCCGATTCTTGTTTAAGTCTAGCAGTACCGGTGCCTAACAGCCTATAAACGTCCAGAAATTCAACGGTTCTTGAGCACAATGGATATAGAGTGCCATTATGATGGCTCATGTTTGTGCTTTATTATTTTCGAAAGCGATTGGTTTTAGGAGCTATTCGGCTATTTTGTATTTGAGTGTTGATCAGAGTTCGAAGCCGACACAAATCAGACATTGACGGCTTCAGAATAGGCACGTTTTTCGGCCATCACTCACATTTTAAGTTCATGCTTGGTTCAAGGCTGTGGCTGAATTTTCACGATAAATTCTAAGGTCGTTCCACAATAATTAATGAGTGATACTAATCATTACAAGTTGTTATCTTTTATTTTATCAATCAAGAAATCAATAAATGCACGCAAAGCAGGTCTGGGGTATTTACTGCCATGATAAACTGCATAAATTTCGCCACTTGAACCTTCATGCAAAGAGGGTTGCCAGTCTGGTAAACAAATGGTGATTTTCTCTTCCTTGATTAGGTTGGTCATCATCCAGCTAGACATTTGTACAATACCGCCACCGTAGATAGCGGCTTCAAGTAACGGCGTACCACCTTTGGAGCTTAAATTGCCTCGAACAGGAATTTTTAGATTCTGTTTATTCTTGTGGAAATACCAGTAAGTCCTTTGCCTGTCATTATCGAGTAGAAGACAGTTATGATTTGCTAGGTCTTCAGGTTTTTTTGGTGTGCCATTTTTAGCTAAATACTCAGGGGAAGCACAGAGCAATGTATGGTTCGTCAATAGCATTCTAGCATGCAAACAAGAATCTGAAGGTCTACCGATGCGTATACCTATATCAACATTCTCACTATTTAAATCAATCACCTGATTATCTAAATCTATTTCAACTTTAACTTTTGGGTAGCGTTGTAAAAATTCTGGCAAGATAGGTGATATGCACTGCCTGCCAAAACTTTCAAACACTGAAATTTTGAGGATGCCTTCAGGTTCCATGTTTATCTGGTGCATTGATGCAATTAAACCATCTGCTTCACCTAAAAGCTTTGCAGCACCTCCTAAAAATTGTTGCCCGTCTTCAGTTAGTAATAGTTTACGGGTACTACGCTTAAACAGTGTAACACCAAGCTCACTCTCTAAGTTATCTATGTTACGGGCGATAGAGGACGGTGCCATGCTTAACACTGCCCCAGCCTTAGTAAAACTTCCTGAATCGACTGTTTGTATAAAAACACGGATTAAATCTAACATATTAAGACCTTTGCGCTAAACGCAAAACTGATTCGCGTTGAGTGGGTATTCTAAGAGTTATTAGGTTTATATACAATACTTGCAACTTATCCACAAACGTAACGAGACGGGAAAAATCATGCAAGATAGAATCAGAATCGACCAACTTGAGCCAGCATCATACAAGCCAATGATTGGTTTAGAGCAGTATCTAGGCGCTAGCGACATTGAACCATCGCTTAAAGAGCTTATCAAGTTAAAAGCTTCGATCATTAACAAGTGTGCGTACTGTATTCAAATGCACACTGAGCAAGCAAGAGCGGCAGGCGAGACCGAGCAACGTCTATACGCACTGGCGGCCTGGCAAGAGTCACCTTTGTTTACTGAAAAGGAACGTGCTGTTCTGGCGTTAACTGAAGAAGTTACTTTGATTTCGGAGCAAGGGTTGTCTGATGACACATATTCTACCGGCATCGAATTGCTAGGAGAGAATGTAATGGCTCAATGCATTATGCAAATTGTCACCATCAACGCATGGAATAGAATAGCGCTATCGACAAAAATGTATCACCAAAGCAACGAATAAAGTTTACTTGGCGCTATGAAGCTGCACATGGATGTGCTTAATTAAATTAGTCTAGAGATTGTATTATGAAAAGTGTATTAGTGATTCTTTCACACCCTTCAGTGGAAAACTCAACTATCAATGCTGCATTATTTAATGTTGCGCAATCTATTGGTCATGTGACCACTGTTGATTTATATAACGAATATCCTGATTTCAAGATTGACACAGTGAAAGAACAGCAAAGATTGCTTGCGCATGATGTTATCATTTTTTTGTTTCCTACCTACTGGTATTCAACCCCTGCACTTCTAAAACAATGGCAAGACAGTGTTTTAGAATATGGGTTTGCTTATGGTTCAACGGGCGATAAATTACATGGCAAGTCCCTGCTTTGCGCAACGAGTACAGGAAGTAACATCTCCTCATATCGCAACAAAGAAACCAATGAGTTAACGACTCGTGATTTTCTTTTACCAATCGAGAGAATGGCACAAGATACGGGTTTTAATTTTGTCGAGCCGTTGGTGCTGTATGGCGCTCGAACAGCCGTTAAAGATAATAGGTTGCAACCTCATGTAGAGGAGTTCGTCAGATTACTCAATGCTTTTAAATGTGCCTAGGGATGTAGGCTAAATTTGCGAAGATAGAAGATAGAAAACGAACTAACTGATTAAGCAATGAGTCTGTATTAGAGGTTGAACATGTTACCTGTAGAATATTTAGGCTATGTGGCTTCGGTTTTTATCATAATGTCACTGCTAACAACAAATGTTAAAAGGTTCAGATACATGAATCTGATTGGTTGCTCTTCCTTTTTTATCTATGGAACTATAATACAAGCGTATCCAGTTATCGTGCTGAACACATCTTGTATCCTTATCAATATCTTTAACATAATCAAACTATATCAGGCAAAATAGGACAAACTAATACCAATTCCATTATTTAAGTGATCTATTTTGTAGCGAGGAAAAACGAATTAGAACAAGGCGTTTATTTTTATATGTAGTTGTTCTACATATAAAATAAACAACGCAGTTATCATTTATTTTAACCGTGAAAAATGATCACCTTTTTAATGGAATTGGTATAAGATGCCAAATATTCAACTTTACTCGCTAGGCTCTCCTAATGGCATTAAAATCCCAGTAGCACTCGAAGAAATGGGCATTAATTATGATGCTCACACTGTTGATATTTTAAAAGGTGAGCAGTTCAGTGAAGACTTTACAAAGATAAACCCAAACTCAAAGATACCTGCAATCATTGACACTGATGGGCCACATGGACAATCTATTCCTATCATGGAATCAGGTGCAATTTTGCTATATTTGGCTGAAAAATCAGGAAAGCTAATACCACCCAACCCAACTGAAAGGTGTGAGGTGATTCAGTGGCTTTTCTTTGGAGCAAGTGCTGTTGGGCCGATGTTTGGGGCTTTTGGTCACTTTCATACTTATGGTAAAGAAAATTGTGACCATCCTTACCCTGAAGCAAGATTTACTACCGAAACAAAGCGCCTTTTAGCCATTTTGGATGAAAGACTCCAAAGTAGAACCTACATTGTTGGTGATGAATATAGTATCGCTGATATATCCATTTTTCCGTGGGTAATTTGGCTAGATATATTTTATAAGGCTTCAAAACAACTTGAGCTTGAATCATTTACAAATGTAATGTCTTGGGTAGAACGATGTAGGTCAAGACCAGCAACAATAAAAGGTCTTGATGCGTATGGGTTCAATGAGATAGACAAATAAAATAACTAGGGTTTGAAAGCCCAGACATAAAATCTGTATGCTACAGCGATCCATTGAAACTTTGGAGCATTCAAGACTCTGTTTTTCCAGGTTAACAATAAAACGATTAAGCTCTCAGTAAAAAGTACAGTATTTACATAAAAAAATATCGACTTTCACGAGCCAACATTAACTGTTTGCTCGCTGCTTTGGTTAGTACATAAGATAAATAAGACTAAGACAACAAGCAATAATACTGCCGCCGTCACGACCAAATACACCTGTTCGAGAGAACCTGTTGTATCACGAATATAACCCGCCAATAAGTTGCCCAACGCGCCGCCTAAACCTGAAGTAACCATGCAAATACTACTGATTTGCATGGTTGCTGTTGATGAATAACGTTGGCGGATCCAGCCAGCTAGGATCCCCCAGACCGGAAAATACATTAGGCCATAACCAAAACCAGCAATATACGAAAAGCGAGTTGGATCATAAATAAAGCTCAGCAAACAAATGCCAAAACCACTGAAAATAACCATCAAGGCGATAGCGTGCCCCATCCTATCGGCAATGAACCCCGTCACAAATCCTGCAGCCATACCGCTCAGCCCAACAATGGTCCATGTATAACCTCCTATTGCGGCAGGCAGTCCCAATTCATCTAGATAAGTATTAAGCCAAGTGGCAAATGGCATGGTAGAAAATCCAACAAAAAAACAAATAATGCAAGCGAACAATGCTATACGCTCATTTAAAATAGTGGTGAATAATTTAGATGCTGCAATAGTCGCTTCAGGTTGTGAATCAACACTGGCGGCATCATGATTCATACTGCTTAATAACCGCCATGTCATTACTAGCACCAGCAGACCAAATGCTCCTGCAATTTGCCAACTGCTTTGCCAACCAAGTAGAGGTACTACGATTAAAATAAGCAAACCATTGAGACCATAACCCCAAGCCGTGCCGCTAGCGGCACAAGACAGATGGGTCGAACATTTCTCAGGCTTGGCACAGCGACTGATTATTTCGACAATGGTGCCCCAGCTAATTGCGGCACTGGCAGCAAGGATCACCAATACTAACGTGATAATTAATGGATCTTGTAATTGTGACATCAAAAAAAGTAGTGTTGTGGTTACAGCACCAGTCGTCAAGATTAACCGCCCGGACCCAAAGCGGTGTCCTATTACACTCAATAATAGGGCACCGCCAAGGTATGACAATTGAGAAAGTGCGCCAATAGTGGCCAAGTGCCAGTTAGTAATTGCCACAGATTCTCGCATCAGCGGAACTAACGCCGCAAACAGGAAGAGGCCAAAGCCATGACTAACAATCTGGTTTAGTCCAAAAATAGCAGCGATATGCAAGGCGTAACCCCTTATTTAATTATTTTCAGCATTTAATGACGGCTATTTTTCAACCGACAAAGACCAGAGGCTAGGTTAATAAATCATCTAGCAACTAATGTTTTGCAAACGACATCCAACATACGCAATCGCGACAACCTTAATTTAATTAGGGTTTGTAATGGTTACCGCTGTTGATTTTGAACTTGCGTACCGTAAATATTTAATCGCCCACTAGGTGACTTGCAGCATTTATTATGGCGCAGTACTTGTAGGAGTGGTCAGTCCAAGCACAATTGGGATAATTGAAACCATCGTCTATATGGCGCCGTCAACCATTTTAATAAAAGCTCTTATTACAAATAAAATAGGCTGTAACAATCAGTTACAGCCTATTAATTACAACGTGGCGATTTAACTTGAACGAGTAATTATTTGGCTAACCACCACCAGCATCAAGTCGAGAACGTTCGGTATTTTCAACCAAAATACCGGTACCCAAGGTGTTGATTTGATCCCACAGTTGCTGGGTAATTTCGATGCCAAATTCAACAGTCTGCGCTTTATTTTCGGCAATTTGTTGTGGGCTAACGTAGTGTTGATCTTTACTTTGCAATGACGAGGTTAAATCAACCCGCGAACTGCAAATAATGGTCAAGGCTTGCTTATTTTCACGGGTGTTGCCACTACTTTGTTCGCATGATCCTACGCAGGTACCATTACTGTCCGTTAGACTAGTTAGCGCCTCACTGTAACTTGGATAACGTTGTCCCGAGCGAATTGCTGCGGTATGTTCGGTAATGACATCGCTGCCATTTTGCCAATAGGCTGCAGCGCTAATGCCGCGACGACCACAGTCGGTTAACGCTTTTAAAATAAACATTCGATTATGACAGTTATGCACGGTAATGGTGGCAATGCCACTTTCTAACGCTTTTGCCTGCGCTAAATCAACCGCCGCGGCGCCACAGTTTAGTGCGCTACGACCATGAGCATCAATGGTCGCCGAGGTACTGTCTTCATAAACGACTTTGCTTAGCGGTTTCTCGCGATCTGCTGCAACATAATCAATCGCATTGGTCAGTTCATTCAATCCGTGTAGGCCATGTTTCTCCAACCACAAAATCATATTGGCGGCATCTTCATAGTTACCAACAAAGTAGCCACTTGCTTCAAAACATCGGCGCAATGCTGCTTTTAGTTCATTCATCGAAATATACATCAGTGCAGTCCTATTAAGTTGGCAAGTGAGTTGGCGCCAGAGGCATAAACCAGTCATCGCTAAAGGGCTGACCGATTTCTTCGAGCAATGGTGCCCCCTGAAACATTGTATTGCGCACCCATAATCGCGAACGCGGGTCGAACTTACTGACCCCGAAAAATGCCAGCTTGCAGCGCAGTAAGTGCATCGGTAACACATTATGATCAAGCAAGTTCGCTTGAATGTCACCATAAACACAATGGTTCATGGTTTGAATACGGCGTACCGTGCCCCGTAATTTAGGTTGAACCACCATAAATCGAGCTGTACTGTGCTTAGTGTGATCGGGGTGCTGCTTAATATAGTCACACAACAGCTGATAACAACGGTGCACGGCAAACCCAACGGCTAAGTCCATGTGTTTCTTCTTGCCTTGTGCGTCAGCAATGCTGCCAAGACGCGGTTCCATTTTTTCTTCAGAACGATACCAATACGTATCCCGTGCGCCTTCGGCGGTAAAATCAATCGCAATGGCCCAGCCATAACGCTGTTCAATAATGGTCTTTAATTGCTGCAACGGCATTAGAGGCTCTAAATCAAGGTTCTCTTCAACGGTATGAAAGTCTTCTAATTCATCCACTAACTCAGGATGTAATTCAAGTAATATAGACACTAATATTTCTTGGCCATGGACCGAACAATGCTGCTCGCTCCAGTGAATTAAACTGTCGAAAGATACCAGATTTTCAATTGCTTGTTGTTTTAACGCTGCCAAGTCGCTAATCACTCGCTGATTGTGATCGGCTTGGCGTTGATCCCCGGTAACCGTTTGTGCAGTATGCAATGAACATCGCTCAATCAGTGCTATCAGTCGTTGCTGAACGCTCGAGTTAATGCCCCCTAGCGTGCGAACACGGGCCAACGCTAATTCACGCATTTCAATCCATTGATTAATCAATTGGGGATGGTTAACCAAATAAGGCGCCATGCCCAACCCTGTCGAGTTGCCAATGCCAAAATAATGTTTAATGTCAGTGCGCATCGGCTTAAAGCTATCGGGGCTTTTATGCTTGGCGATATGTTCGACCTGTAACAGGCTAAAATTACGTAACATCCAGCACACAAACATTTCACCGGCAAAGGGACGAGAAAAATCAGGGTGTTTGTCACGTACCTTGTCCCAATCAGCCATGCCTAATTTACCGCTGCCATACACCGCAGTCGTGCGATACAAATAACCGACCTGGGCAATTTTGTCGACATCGGGCTGCTCACCTGCGGCCAACTGATCGACCACATAATCAAAGTTACGACCACTGCGATTAGCACGAGACAAGACAAATACCCGCGAATCGACTCGCCCCGCTTCTTGTTTTGGCACGTTTTGCGCCAGCTTTTCAACATAGGCTGCGTCAACTTGTCCTTCGACCAACGCCATGGTTAAATCCCATTGGGTGGCAATTACTCGGTCATTACGTTCGTCATCACATAAAAAGGATGAAAACAGCACAAAACTAAACACACCATGCGGGGCATTTATTTCATAAACCACGGTGCCATAACCTTTATGGTCAAGGTCAAACCGTACCGGTTCAATTAGCCAGCGCTCACGAAAAATTCGGCGCACTAGCGTCCGCATAAAGCTTAATCGGCTTTGATGAAATGCACCTAAGCGTTCGATATCCATCACTTGCTCGGCGGGACGTAACGGCAATGCCGCTTTCCCGCGCAGTGATGAGTCAATAGCGGCTAGCGTGGTCATAAGGCTGTTCCTCTTTACTTTGCAACACCCAGAGCCCCGAGCATTTAATGCATGATGATACGTAACAGATCAGTCGTTTGATTTGTTTTAAACTTTTGAACCGTCGTAGACAATGACTCATTGTTGAACAAAAAAAGTATCGCGCCAAATCAAAAGGCTATATCACCCGATAAGTAAAACTTATTAACTAAGACTAACAAATTGATTCTAAATATTAATTTAGAGCGTAAAATATTGATTAGTCGAGAATGCTCTCTCACTCTCGTTGCGATCTTAAACGCAGTACTGTGCTTAGGTAATGTGCTTAGATAAGTATTTTAAGGAATAATAACAATGAACAAAAAAATGCAGATCCTTCTCACCAGTTTAATCCTGCTGACAGGATGCGCCGGGGTTGCAACGAACTTGGGAATTAACAATGGCCAGCTGGCCCAGTGCCCAGATAAACCCAATTGTGTTAGCAGTCTGTCACAAGATAAAGAACATTACATCAAGCCCATCCTTGTTACGGGGACAACATTAGCAGTAAAAAACGATATCTTGATAATGCTTAATCAATTGAAAAGATCAACGATAATAGTGACTGAAGATAATTATATTAGGGCTGAATTTAGGTCTAAAGTGTTCCGCTTTGTTGATGATGTCGAATTTTATTTCCCACAAACACAGGCAAAGCCAAATATTATAACGATACATCTGCGATCAGCTTCTAGAATTGGCTATTCTGATTTTAATGTTAATAGAGAACGTATTGAACTGATTAGAAGCAAGTTCAATGCAGTTGCTTCTCCTGATAATGCAAATCAGTAAAATTTAAGCCAATTTTATAAGGCGCTATCTAACCAATAGCGCCTTCAACAAGAATACCTATGTTTGTTGCTTACTGTGTTCAATAATGAAATCAGCCAGTGCCTGCGCCGCAGGTGACAATGACTTGTCACCTAGTTGCACTATGCCAATTTGCCGCACTACATTAGGCTCACTCAGTGGAATAAAACGTAAATTGGTGTTGTCTTTTGGAAAGGCATACCACGGCAATGTCGTGATACCGATGCCCGCTTCGAGCATCGCAATTAATGACATCATGCTTGAAATATAAAACTGTGAATCTTCTAATAACGGCGCCGCCTCGCTTTCTTCTAACAGACGAGAGGTGCCATTGCTGATTAAACGTTGCTGGCGCAATTCCTTCCAGTGTAACTCGTTCGCGTTAGCTAACGGGTGATCAAAACGACAGACAACACCAATCCGATCCTCCCAAATAGGGGTGAATGTTTTATTGGTGTGCTCATCTTGCTGCCATAAACTAGCGATACCCAAATCAACTTGCTGATTTTCGACCATCTGGATCACCGCTGCAGAATTGTCGTCATAAAAGCTAATGTGCAGATCCGGCACATTCTTAACAAACTTCGACAAGACATCCGGCAAGATCTGACAAGCGATAGACGGTACTGAGGCTATTCTCAAATGACCGGTTTTATGCTCTCGCAATAAAGACATATCAAGCGATACTCGGTCGTGATGCGCGATCAATTCTCTGGCTTTAGGTAAGAACTCTCGCCCGAACGGCGTTAGCTCAATAATGGTCGTTTTGGCATTGCGCTTTTCAAAAATCGCGGTGCCTAATTTATTTTCCAAATCTTTTATTGATAATGAGATAGCCGGTTGGGTTCGACAAGCTTGTTCGGCCGCCGCGTGAAAGCCTTTATATTCAACCACCCACACGAAGTGCCTGAGCTGCGCTATCTTAAATTCAGCTAACATGATAAGTGTTCCTTATCGGTAGATATTATTTATTAATTTTTATTATTAAAGCATGTTTCATATGATAGCGCTAATCAGTTTACGGAGGTTTATATGTCAGATTCAATTTTTAGTAACTACATCGACGGTCAATGGGTTGCCGGTGCAAGCTCAATCGCTAATATCAGCCCAGCAGATATCAGTGACGTTATCGGTCAGTACGCACAAGCCGACAAAGCGCAAACCGAAGCAGCGCTCGACGCCGCCATCAAAGGCCAACTGGCGTGGCAAGAAAGTGGTTTAGAGCAACGCTATTCAGTGTTGATGGCGATTGGTGATGAATTAATTGCTCGCAAAGATGAATTAGGTAAATTGCTTGCACGTGAAGAAGGTAAAACGTTAGCCGAAGGTGTTGGTGAAACTTACCGCTCAGGTCAGTTCTTCCACTACTACGCAGCTGAAGTACTACGCCAAATGGGCGAAACAGCCGAGTCAGTTCGTCCGGGTGTTGAAATTCAAACACACCGTGAACCCGTTGGTGTTGTTGGCATTATCACGCCGTGGAACTTCCCAACCGCCACTGGCGCATGGAAAATTGCCCCAGCTTTAGCCTATGGCAATGCCATTGTGTTTAAGCCTGCGAACCAAGTACCAGCAAGTGCATGGGCATTGACCGAAATTATTTCACGTCAAGGTCTGCCTGCCGGCACCTTTAACTTAGTAATGGGCCCAGGATCGCAAGTGGGTGATGTATTAATCAACTCGACCAAAATCAATGCGCTAACGTTTACAGGTTCATTGGAAACCGGTCGCAAAGTGGCAGCAGCGACTGCAGCTAACTTAGTGAAATGCCAGCTAGAAATGGGCAGTAAGAATGCACTTATCGTGCTTGACGATGCCGACTTAGACAACGCCGTTGAATGCGCTGTTGGCGGCGCTTACGGTGGCACAGGGCAAAAATGTACTGCCTCTTCACGCTTAATCGTCACCGAAGGTGTTCATGATCTGTTTGTTGAAAAAGTCATTGAGCGTATGAAGAAGCTCGTTGTGGGTCACCCGCTAAGAGAAGGCGTGCACATTGGCGCAGTAGCAGATGCTCGTCAAATGGAGCAAAACCTTAGCTACCTTGAAATCGCTAAAAAAGAAGGCGGAAAACTGGTTTACGGTGGCGAAGTGCTAACCGAAGAGACCGAAGGTTACTACATGCAGCCTGCGCTATTTACCGAAACCACTAACGACATGACAATCAATCGTGATGAAGCCTTTGCACCAATCGCTTGTGTCATCAAGGTACAAGATTACGAAGAAGCGTTAGCAACTCTTAACGATACCAACTTTGGCCTAACTGGTGGTATTTGCACCACGTCATTGAAATATGCAACAGACTTTAGACGCCGCGCTAAAACAGGCTGTGTCATGGTTAACTTGCCAACCGCTGGCACCGATTACCACGTACCTTTTGGCGGCCGTAAAGATTCTAGCTTTGGTGCTCGCGAGCAAGGTACTTACGCCAAAGAGTTTTACACCATAGTTAAAACGACTTATATCCGCGCGTAACGGGAGATAACCATGAATAATCAGCTGCATAAAGACC
>Ga0209292_1003883_pt1 | contig 16193 bp, 10 predicted proteins | sample GOMGulsemesocosm_2_FD_184634 | JGI IMG/M metagenome (GOLD analysis project Ga0209292, IMG submission 184634) | Methane-oxidizing microbial communities from mesocosms in the Gulf of Mexico - GOM9C Gulf of Mexico (SPAdes) (version 2) | ecosystem: Environmental > Aquatic > Marine > Cold seeps... | reverse complement strand
CTCTTCAACTGTTGGTGGTTTTTCAGGTGGTACAGTTAATGTAGTGACTAAGTCTGGTACTAATGAATTTAAAGGTTCAACATTCTTTGAAATGATGAGCGAAGATATGGCTGGTGATCCAAAAGATTCTAAGTCAGATAAGCCTGATAGTAACTATAGTGTTGGTGAGCAAAAAACGACAGGTTTCACAGTTGGCGGTCCATTAATTAAAGATGAGCTATTCTTTTTCTTCTCAGCCGAAAAATTTAATAAAATAACACCAGTTGCATTTGGTATTGACCAAGGTACACCTAGTGACGTATCAAAAGATGATTATAACGAATTTGTTACGATCATGAATGATGTTTATGGTATTAATGATGGTGTAAATAGCGCGGATCCTGAAGAAAGCGATGACAAATTTTTAGTTAAGCTAGATTGGAATATTAACGATAGTCATCGTGCTGACTTTACTTATCAGTATCAAAGTACTGCTGAAGATAAAAATACCAATAATTATAGCGATGAGTTAAACATGGAATCTCATGGCTATGTTGATACTACGTCACTAGATAACTACGCGGTTCACTTATATTCAGATTGGAATGATGACTTTTCAACTGAAGTAAGCATTGCATATAAAGATTCTTACCGTGAATCAGAAGCTAATTCAGATTTTGGTCAAGTGACGGTTAAGACTGAAAATAATGATTCTATTAATGCGGGTACTGATGTTTACCGTCAAGGTAATATTAGCTCTACAAAAACGTGGAGCTACAAATTTGGTGCTAACTACTTAATGGGCGATCACGATATTAAGTTTGGCGCTAGCTTTGAAGCACTAGATTTATATAACCTGTTCTCAAAAGAGTCTATGGGTGTATGGGAATTTGATAGCTTAGAAGATTTTGCCGCTGGTAATATCTCAAGTTTCTCCTATTCAAATGCATATACCAATGATACCGATGATGCCGATTACACATACGAAAGTTCAACACTTGCATTATACATTGAAGATACCTGGACTGTAGATTCTGATTTAGATGTGACTTTTGGTGTACGTTATGAGCGTTTAGGTGCTGAAACTTCTGCTGCTGAAAACGATAGCTTTAACGAAACATACGGTATGAGCAATACAGCTACGACTGATGGTTTAGATATTTTATTACCCCGTGTTGGCTTTAAATACTATTTAAACGATGACATGATAATACGTGGTGGTATTGGTAAGTTTTCAGGTGGTAAACCTAATATTTGGGCTGTGCCGACTGATGGCGTAACTTATGTATCTGCAACTCAAGCCGCTGAAAAGCAAGTTATTGAAGATGGTAAAAACGATCCTTCAAGCATCGATTTCTATGATGTACCAAATGCAGCACAAGACTCATTACAACAAGGTGCAGGTTCAACTACTTTCTTAGATCCTAATTATAAAATAAGCTCAGATTGGCGTTACCAGTTAGGTCTAGATTGGACATTAGATATTCCTAAAGTGGGTAACGACTTTAAATTAACTGTTGAAATGAACTATGTTGATCGTAAAGATGCAACCGTTTGGGAGGATGTATCACGTATCGACAATGGTAAAACAACTGCCGATGGCGGCAGAATTATTTATGACAATGTATATGATGGCACTGATCAAGAAGGCAATTCAGACATCATGATGACAAACATGGATGATGGCGGTCGCAGCTTAATCTTCACTACTAGCTTACAAAAAATCTGGGATAACGGTGTTCGTATGAATATGTCATACACACACCAAGATATCACTGAAGCAAATCCTGGTACAAGTTCACAAGCTGAGTCTAACTACCAATATAATGTTGGCGTAAACAAAAATGAATCACAAGTCGGCACAGCTTACTATGAAGTAGCACACCGTTTTGTATTAAACTTAGGTTATACAGCTCAGTTTGTTGATGGTTACAATACCAACATTGATGTCTTCTTCGAACGTCGTTCAGGTCGTCCTTACTCTGCTACTATGAATACATACGGCGATACGAGCTTTGGTGATCAGCCTGGTTTCGCATATTCAAATACTTATTTGCCTTATATCCCAACAGGTCCTAATGATTCAGCCGTTGATTGGGAAAGCAGTGAATACACTTATGATGAGTTAATGGATCTTTATGACGAAGCGGGCGTTAACGGTGAAGCGGGTGAATATGGAGATAAGTACTCAGAAACACAGCCTTGGGTAACAACATTAGATTTAAACGTTACACAAGAGTTTAAAGGATTCCAAGCTGATCAAAAAGGCATGGCATACTTCACAGTTGATAACTTAGCTAACTTATTAAATAGCGATTGGGGTCAAGTTCATACAATGGGCCACGGTAACAATGCCGTCGTTGGCGCAACTATCAACGATGACGGTCAATACATTTTTGAAGAAGCTTACGGTTTAGATACAAACAACTACGATACGTTTAACCAAAGCGAATCAACATGGCGTATTAAAGTAGGTATGCGTTACACATTCTAATAAATGTTTAAATAACATAGATTAAAATTCAAAAAGGCTCCTCAGAGCCTTTTTTGTGTTTTCTTAGTCGAAGAGTGCTAGCAATAAATGTTGAGAGTCGTGGCATCATTGAACAGTGATGGAATTAAAATAGGAGAACGGGTTTATCCGCTCTATGTGGTTTTGTTTAATTTTAATGTTCTTTAGTATATTTATTTCTTATTTTCGTTAACTAGATACTTACTTGTCATATAGCTTTGTTAACTTGAATTATTTACCCTTTAAATTGCGCTTGGTTGAATATTGTTTCCTTTAATTGTTACGGTAATTAACTTTTAAAGAATAAAATATGCTTGATCATCACCTTGAATGGTGATAAAAATAGCGTCATAATTTAATCATTAATTAAATAACTGAATTTAACGATGCAAAAAATACTTTTAATTACACTGCTTTTAAAACTGGAACTCTTAGAAAGAGTTTGCGGGCGTTAGTGTATTTGCATCAAGTAATACAAAAAAACCCCGCATAATTTGCGGGGTTTTTTTTTGAATTTAAAAATAGGGTACGGGTGATAGTATGAGCGATAAAGTTTGGATTTTTGATACCACATTAAGAGATGGTGAGCAGGCATTAAAAGCGAGCTTAAATGAAGACGATAAACTTCGTTTAGCACATATTATTAGTCGCCTAAATGTTGATGTCATGGAAGTGGGCTTTCCTGTTTCTAGCCCTGCAGACTTTAATGCGGTGAAACGTATCGCAACTGAAGTAAAAGGCCCGATTATTTGTGGTTTAGCGCGTGCAGTGACTAAAGATATTGAAGCTTGTGGTGAAGCTTTAAAACCGGCAGAAAAAAGCAGAATACACACATTTATTGCAACGAGTCCATTGCATTTAGATCATAAGCTAAGAATCACTTTAGATAAAGCAATTGAAATGGCGGTTAAGTCTATTAAGTTAGCATTAACTTACACTGATGATGTTGAGTTTTCTTGTGAAGATGCAGGTCGCACACCACATGATGATTTATGTAAAGTGGTAGAGGCTGTTATTGATGCGGGCGCTACAACGATTAATTTACCAGATACTGTTGGTTACGTAACTCCTGATGAATATGCTGCGATGATCACTTATTTAATGGCTAATGTTCCAAACATTGATAAAGCACGCTTAAGTGTACATTGTCATAATGATTTAGGTTTAGCTGTGGCCAACTCTATCGCTGCGGTTCAAGCTGGAGCGCGTCAAATTGAATGTACGATAAACGGTATCGGTGAACGTGCGGGTAACTGCTCGTTAGAAGAAGTTGCGATGATCATGAAAATGCGCAGTGATCACTTGGGTGTTAATTGTGATATTCAAAGCGAAGAAATTTATCACGCATCTCGTCAAGTAAGTCAAATTTGTAATATGCCTGTGCAACCAAATAAAGCAATTGTCGGTGAAAATGCATTTGCACATAGTTCTGGTATTCATCAAGATGGTGTATTAAAAGCGCAAAATACTTATGAAATTATGGCACCGGAAACAGTCGGAGTACCAAATAATCAGTTAAATATGACTTCGCGTTCAGGCCGTCATGTCATTCAACATAGATTAACTGAATTAGGTTACCAAGATGGTGATTATGATATGGACACCTTATACCAAAGTTTTATCGCTTTGGCTGATAAAAAAGGTACTGTATATGACTACGATCTTGAAGCGATGATCTACTTCAATAAGATTTCAGACAATAATGACTATTATCAACTTGAGTTTTTAAATACCACCACTAACTCTCAAACAGTCGCGAGTGCAACTGTTGGGCTAAAAGTGAATGGGGAGTTATTTACACAAGCTGCAACGGGTAATGGCCCTGTAGAGGCTGCATACACCGCCATGAGAAATATCACAAAAATGGACACTAAAATGTGTAAATACCATTTAGATGCCACAGGAAAAGGTGAAAACTCATTAGGTCAGGTTGATATCATTACTGAATATCAAGAACGTCAATATCACGGTTCAGGTTTAGCATCAGATGTTGTTGAATCATCGGTTCGCGCCATGATCCATGTATATAATTTAATTAATCGTGCACAGCAAGTATTGTGTTTAAAGCAGCAGAAAAAAGCAGGATAAGCAGAAATGACGACTCAAAAAGAATTTAATATTGCAGTTTTAGCCGGGGATGGCATAGGTCCTGAAATAATGAATGCAGCAGAGCAAGTACTTGATGTTGTATGTGAAAAATTTAATTTAAAGCTTAATCGTGAACATCATGCAATTGGTGGTGCTGCGATTGATAAGTTTGGTGAAGCATTGCCAGAGTCTACATTAGCAGCTTGTGATAACGCTGATGCAATTTTATTTGGTTCGGTTGGTGGTCCAAAGTGGGCTGGTTTAGCGCCAGAAAAACAGCCTGAACGAGGTTCTTTATTACCTCTTCGTAAACACTTCAATTTATTTTGCAATTTACGTCCGGCACAGTTATTACCTGCTTTAAGTGCTGCATCACCGCTTCGCGCTGATATTAGTGAAAAAGGTTTTGATATTTTATGTGTTCGTGAATTAACAGGCGGTATTTATTTTGGTGAAAAAGGCCGCTCAGGTGAAGGCGCTGAAGAATTTGCTTTTGATACACAAAAATATTCACGTTTTGAAATTGAACGTATTGCAAAATTTGCTTTTGAAGCAGCCAAATTACGTAGTAATAAAGTGACTTCGGTAGATAAATCTAACGTATTAGCGTCAAGTATTTTATGGCGTGAAGTAGTAACTGAAGTATCAAAAGACTACCCAGAAGTAGAACTTGATTATATTTACGTTGATAACGCTGCAATGCAGTTAGTAAAAGATCCGGCGCAATTTGATGTACTTTTATGTGATAACTTATTTGGTGATATTTTATCTGATGAATGTGCCATGATCACCGGTTCTATGGGATTATTACCTTCAGCAAGCTTAAATCAAACTGGCTTTGGTTTATATGAGCCAGCTGGTGGTTCAGCACCTGATATTGCAGGTAAAGGTATTGCAAACCCAATCGCACAAATTTTAAGTGCAGCATTAATGTTACGTTATTCTCTTAAACAAGAAGCAGCAGCGCGTGCGATTGAAAAAGCCGTAGCAGAAACAGTTAAAGCAGGCATAGGCACACAAGATATTTATCCAAATGAGCGTTACACAACAAGTGATGTCGCAGCTGCGATTGTAGAAAGAATTTAATATTCTGCAAAGTTATCGCCTGCCATATGAAGTTATTTATAGTGGTAGGCGGGGGTTTATCCGCGCAGCAGGTTAAACGTGAAGTATTCAGGTAAAAAAATTTGGGGCGAAATAAGTAATGGCACAAACTTTATACGACAAAATTTGGCAGTCACATACTGTCACAGCAATAAATAACGAAACAGATCTATTGTATATAGATAGACATTTAGTACATGAAGTCACTTCTCCACAAGCATTTTCTGGATTACGTGAACAAAACCGTGTGGTACGTAGAACAGATAAAACATTTGCAACGATGGATCATAACATTTCGACTAAAGTTCGAAAAATTTCAGCTGCAAGTGAAGTTGCGCAAAATCAGCTAAATGCATTAACTGATAACTGTAAAGAATTTGATGTACCTCTATATGACTTAAACTCAATAGAGCAAGGTATTGCTCATGTTGTAGGACCTGAGCAGGGCATTACGTTACCAGGTACGACAATAGTGTGTGGTGATAGTCATACTTCAACTCATGGTGCTTTTGGTGCGCTAGCACATGGTATCGGTACGTCTGAAGTTGAACATGTTTTAGCAACACAAACACTACAGCAGAAAAAAGCCCGTTCTCTTAAAATACAAATCGATGGTATTTTAAAGCCGACAGTGACTTCTAAAGATTTAATTATGGCGGTGATCGGTCAGTTAGGAACTGCTGGTGGAACTGGTTTTGTTGCAGAGTTTTGTGGTACTGGCATTGAAGCGCTTTCAATGGAAGCACGTATGACTTTATGTAATATGAGTATTGAAATGGGCGCGAAGGCAGGTTTAATTGCCCCTGATCAAATTACTTATGATTATTTAGAAGGTCGTCCATTTGCGCCTAAAGGTGGAGATTGGCAAGCTGCAGTAGAATATTGGTCAACATTAAAATCAGATGTTGATGCAGAATTTGATCATGTTGTGGTAATGCATGCAGATGAAATTCAACCTCAAGTTACTTGGGGTACAAGTCCTGAGCAAGTTATTGGAATCGACGAATGTATTCCAGATCCTGATAAAGAAACAGACTTAATTAAAGCCGATGCCATTCGTCGAGCTCTTACTTATATGGACTTAAAACCAGGCCAAACAATCGCGGATATTGCTGTCGATGTGGTATTTATTGGTTCTTGTACTAATAGCCGTATTGAAGATTTACGTGCCGCAGCAAACATTGTTGAAGGCAAGCAAGTTGTAAATGGTATTGAAGCCTTAATTGTGCCAGGCTCGGGTTTAGTTAAAAAACAAGCTGAAGATGAAGGCTTAGCTGATATATTTAAAGCTGCTGGTTTTGAATGGCGTGAGCCAGGTTGTTCTATGTGTTTAGCAATGAATGACGATAAATTAGAAGCTGGTAAACGCTGTGCATCTACATCAAATCGTAACTTTGAAGGTCGTCAGGGACGTGGTGGAAGAACGCATTTAGTGAGTCCTGCTATGGCCGCTGCTGCCGCTATTTATGGTAAATTTGTTGATATCAGAGGAGAAGCATAATGACTGTAAATAATGAAATGTATCACACAGGATTATTAGCTCCTTTAGATAAAAATAATGTAGATACCGACCAAATTATTCCGAAGCAATTTTTAACATCAACAAGCCGTGATGGTTTTGATGCCGCTTTATTTTATGATTGGCGTTACCTTGATAATGGCGAACAAAATCCAGAGTTCATTTTAAATGAAGCCTGTTATCAAGGCGCAACTGTTTTACTAACTCGTGATAACTTTGGTTGTGGGTCATCTCGTGAACATGCGCCATGGGCATTAAAACAGTATGGTTTTACGGTGATCCTGGCAGAAAGTTTTGCAGATATCTTCTTTAATAACTGTATGAATAATCAAATGCTAGCGATTGCTTTACCAGAAGCAACATTAGATAAATTATTTGCTATTAGTGAGCAATGTTTTGCAGATAAACAAGATATTCAAATTAATGTAGATCTACAAAACCAGAAATTGATCAGTGATAAATTTGAGGCAATTGATTTTGATATTCGCTCTGATATCAAAGATCGTTTATTAAGTGGTTTAGATTTTATCGGTGTAACAGAAACATTTAACCCTAAAATTGATGAATTTGAAGCACAGTTAAAAGCACAACGTCCTTGGCAGTAGATAGAAAACTTGCGAACTTTTAGCTTAAAGTTCGCATTTGTCGGGCTTTAAAAACGATTACTGTTACAATATTTGCTTCCATTCAAATCTATCATTCCCCATCTCCGCATTATTTTATCAGAGATCTTGTTTTAGATTTTAGCTCCAGATGACAAGATTCCCGATAGATCAACTCGGGAATAACGGGGGTTGTAGATCTTTAAAATATTTAAAGATTGCTACAGTTAAACTCTCAGTCTCAATTCAAATCTATTATCTATCATGCGTCATCTATGAAGTATTTTATCGGAGATCTTGTTTTTAGGTTTATTCCCAGCTATTTTATTCCTCGCAAACCCTCGCCATTTATTGCATATTAACTTCATTATATTGTTTAATTTATTTTTGATTTTATGGACTCTTTATTTCATTGGTTTGATCTGATTGGTGTTGCCGTTTTTGCTGTTTCAGGCACTTTGGTTGCATATCGTAAGAAACTTGATGGTTTTGGTGTGGTTGTTTTAGCTTCAGTTACGGCTATTGGTGGTGGTACAGTGCGAGATGTGATTTTAGATGCGCCTGTATTTTGGTTGCAAGATCAAAGCTATTTATATTCTATTTTTGTTGCCGCTTTTATTACCATTGTTTGGGTCAATAAAAATAAAGACTTTCCTCAAATCGTATTAGAAGTCGCTGATGCACTAGGTTTAGCATTTTTTGTTGTTATGGGTGTGCAAAAGGCCTTAGATTATGGCGTTCAAGATATGACAGCTGTATTGATGGGAACAATCACATGTTGTTTTGGCGGCATGATCAGAGATGTATTAGCTAGGCAGACACCTATGGTACTTAAAAGTGAACTGTATGCCACAACATGTATTTTTGGTGGTGTTGTTTATACACAAAGTTTAAACTTTTCTGTTAATACTGAAGTTGCAATGGTTTTAAGTATGTTAGCGACATTATCGTTACGTTTAGGAGCATTAAAATGGGGTTGGAGTTTACCTGTATTTCATCATATAAAGACTAAGTAATTAAAATCACAAGCTATTAGTGTAAACATGGATTTATCAACTTAAAATTAATTTTGATTCTAAATCCATGTTTTATTTTACTTCATATTAAATTAAAGGCTTGCTCAGAAGGCAATCTTTACTAAGCTTAAATAAATTCTCTAAAATGAGGACAGGGAATGTCTTTTGCAAGAACTTATTCAAGAGCGCTATTTGGCATGCAAGCCCCAGAAGTGGTTGTAGAAGTCCATTTAAGTAATGGTTTACCCAGTTTTAGTATTGTTGGTTTGCCTGAAACTTCAGTTAAAGAGTCAAAAGATCGTGTTCGCAGTGCTTTAGTTAATTCACAATTTATTTTTCCTGATACGAGAATAACCGTTAATTTAGCGCCCGCCGATTTGCCTAAAGATGGCGGTAGATTTGATTTGGCGATTGCTGTAGGGATTTTACTTGCTTCAGGGCAGTTACAAAATGCAGATATCGATAGTTATGAGTTCTATGGTGAGTTAGCACTCAGTGGTGAAGTGAGAACTGTGCGTGCTATATTGCCTTCCATTATGGCTGCAACCAATGTTAAACGTTGCTGTTTTATACCTCAAGTTGATGATGAGCTAGCAAGCTTAATTGAAAATGCAAACCGAAAAGCAATTACAAGCTTACAGGAAGTATGGCTTGACCTTAATGGTCAGCAAGCACTTCCTTTTAACCAAATTTATAATAATGAAAATAAGATTAATGTGGCAAATTCACACAACGAATTTGATCTTTGTGATGTGAAAGGGCAACAGCAAGGTAAACGTGCATTAGAGATAGCGGCAGCAGGTTCGCATAATTTACTCTTTTTGGGCCCGCCAGGTACGGGGAAGTCTATGTTAGCGCAAAGAATGACGGGTATAATGTCAGAAATGACAAATAGTGAAGCACTTGAAACTGCAGCCGTTTATTCTATTACAGGCCAGCACGTTAACTTACAAAATTGGAAAAAACGACCTTTTAGAAACCCTCATCATACTTGTTCAGCAGTTGCTTTAGTTGGGGGATCTTCCACACCAAAACCTGGGGAAATCAGCTTATCCCATAATGGTATTTTATTCTTGGATGAACTGCCCGAATTTGATCGTAAAGTACTTGATAGCTTAAGAGAGCCTATGGAAACGGGTAAAGTGATGATATCTCGCGCTGCAAGACAAAGTGAATTTCCAGCTAGATTTCAACTTATTGCCGCTTTAAATCCGAGTCCAACAGGGTGTCATACAGATAAAAGATCAAGCCCAGATCAAGTGCTTAAATATTTATCTAAAATATCAGGACCTTTTATCGATAGAATAGACCTTCAAGTTGAATTACCTAAACTTTCAAGCAAAGAACTGCAATCTCAAGAGGCAGGCGAAACCAGTCAACAAGTTAAAAATAGAGTCGATATTGCCCGGGAAATACAAATAAAGCGGCAAAATAAAGCAAATGCACACTTAACAAATAAAGAAATAGTGAAATATTGCATCTTGAATGAAGAGTCTTTGAATTACTTAGCGAAAGTCAGCGAAAAACTAGGGTTGTCACCTCGTTCCTATCACCGAATAATAAAAGTCTCTCGCACTATTGCCGATTTAAACTCATGCTTTCTTATAGATATTACACATTTAAAAGAAGCGCTTAGTTACCGTTCTTTTGAGCGTTTATTAGCGCAGTTAGCAAAAGTATAAATTTATACTCTCATTATTTGTATGTGCCTAAAAGCTAGATACTCACTTCTCATATTTACGTTATGTGTATGTGTTTAAAGCTAGATGCTTACTTCTCATATTTACGCTATTTGTATGTGTTGAAAGTTAGAATCTAACTTTTCACATATTAGTTGTTTTTATATGTTCGAAGTGACATGCAAACTTCTCATTTGCACCTTTATTTACTAGCTGTTAACATCGTTATCCAAGTGGCTTTTTCTTTTGACTAAATGATTTTATCAAAGCCACTATTACTTTAAATAAGGAGTTTCAGTTGAATAAGTTCGCATTTACGATTGGTTTTCTTTTTGTTGCCTTAAACAGTCCTGTATTATTAGCGAATTCTACACAAGCAATGGATGCGTATTTAAATCAAGATTATCAAAAAGCTTTTGAGTTATATGAGCAAACTGCTTCATTAGGTCATTCAAAAAGTCAGTTTAATTTGGGAGTTCAGTATTTAAGGGGCCAAGGAGTAAAACAAGATAAACAGTCGGCTTATGCCTATTTTTCGTTAGCATTAGATAATGATTTTATGATGGCAAAACAAGCACGTAAATCAGTTGAAAAGCGTTTATCTGAAAGTGAATTGGCTCAAGCAAAAAAACAAGCTTCAGATTTAATCACTTTATATGGCCAAAATGGTTCTCAGAATATAGAAACAGCTTTGAATAATAATCACAGTTATAATCCGCCGCCAAAGCGTAGTAAAAATCCTGAAGTCGAATATCCATCATCGTTAGCAAAAGAGGGTATTCCAGGCTTCGCATCTTACATTTTTGATATTGATAGAAATGGTGTACCTAGAGATTTAGTATTGCTTAGCTCTTATCCTGAAAAAGAGTTTGGTGAAAGCGTTGGAGAAAAGTTAGAAAATTCTCGTTATCAAATAATTAAAATAAGCGGCACTTTAAGGAAGTTTGCAAATGCACAGTTCTCAGGTGTTTTTAAAGGTGGAGAAATACCAGTTGAAACACGAAATCGCATAAATAAAAAGAAGAAATCCTTATATTCTAAAGCGCGTTCTGGTGATATTAAAGCACAGGCCGAATTAGCCGATTTATTAGATTTGATGAATGAGCTACCAGTATTTGCAGTAGCTTTGCCAAAATCAGAAATAGAATCTAAACAAATACCTGAACATGCTTTATTAGTTGATGATTCACAGCCTGTTTTTAAATATAACAGTGATGTTGAAATGAAATTTTTTAATTTTAATTATTTAGTTTGGCTGAACTCTAAAGGGAAAGTGACTCAGTATAAGGCCCATAAACATGGTGATATTCCAAAAATATTAAAACAAAATGCAGAAATAACGATAAATGATTGGCAGTTGAAATTTTCACAACCTCAAAAGGTAACTGATGTTCAAGGCCCTTATCTAGCAACTTTTTTTTATAATAATAGCAAACGTAATAAAGTTTTTTCTAATTACATAAACCGCAGTCATGTGACTTTAAAATCAATAACAAATATTTCAAAATATGAGATCGCTAGTTATTGGCGAAAGGAAGCTGCAAAAGGTGGCCACGAGCCAAGTTTGTTTTTATTAGGGGCTAATTGTAATATGCGACTATTAACGATTGCAGCTAATAACGGGTATATACCAGCTCAAACACAGGCTGCAAAATGTGTGATTAATATGCCTGATGCGTCTGAAGAAGATATTAACAATGCTAAATATTGGTTAATTTCGTCAGCTCAGGGTGATAATTACGTCGCGAAAAGACTATTAGCTGGTTTTTTTGCCAAGCATTCGAATAATAAAGTTGAACTAGAGAGTGCTATTTTACTTGCTGAAGAAGCTGCTGATGAAACTGATGATCCTAGGGCATATGAATATATGGCCGCAGCATATGCAAAGTTAGGTAAATTTGAAGATGCTATTGATTATCAAGAAACAGCAGTTAAAAAAGCTTGGCAAGATGACTACTTTATGGCGCCATTTGAATTAAATTTAGCTAACTTTCAAAGTAATAAACTTGCGATTTGGTGATATTAATTTCAGTTTGTATTGTGAATTAGTTTAAAAATTATTTATGGGCATCATGCTGAATTAAACCTAGCTAATTTTCAAAGTAATAAACTTGCGATTTGGTGATATTAATTTCAGTTTGTATTGTGAATTAGTTTATAAATTACTTATGGGTATCATGCTGAATTAAACCTAGCTAACTTTCAAAGTAATAATCTCGCGATTTGGTTATAGAATTACTATGTGGGATTATATAAAATTAAGATTGTCGATATACGAGGAGTTTCAGCTATTTTGAGAAGTTGGTTTGTTGTCTTTATTGTTTTTTTTATTGTCTCATGCTCTGAGCCAGATGGACAAACTCAACTAAAAAAAATATCTACTCAAAATAAAATTAGAATTGGCACTTTAGTTGGAGCCAGTACTTTTTATCAAAGCACGGATGGCGAACAGGGTTTTGAGTTTGAGTTAGCCCAAACTTTTGCTGATTTTATTGGTGTCGAACTTGAAATTGTACCTTTCTTTAATCTTAGTGATTTATTCCCACGGTTAGAAAGTGGCAATATAGATATTATCGCTTCAGGTTTAAGCATTAACGAAGAGCGTTTAAATCAATATAGGTTCTCTCCGCAATATCGTGAAATAAGTCAGAAACTTGTTTTTAAACAGGGTGGTAAGCGACCAAGGAACTTTACACAATTAAATGGTAATTTAACTGTGTTAGCTAAAAGTAGTCATTCAGATAGTTTAGTGCAAGCAAAGCAAAAATTTGAACAGCTGAACTGGAATGAAACAGATGATATGGATGAATCTGAATTACTGCAGGCAATCATAGATAATGAAATTGACTATACTATTGCTGATTCAAATACCTTAGCGGTATTTAGACGATATCATCCAGAATTGAGTATAGGCTTTTCAGTAACTAGAAATGAGCCTGTAGCTTGGATGCTAGCGAAAAATGAAGATGATTCACTTTATGCTTTGTTAATTGAATTTTTTGGTGAAATACAAAAGAATGGTCAATTAAATACCTTAGAAGAAAAATACTTTGGTCATGTAAGAGAGTTTAATTATATCAATACTTTGTCTTTTATTAAGGCAACTAAAACTAAATTACCTAAATATAAACATTGGTTTGTAGAGTATGCCAAAGATTTAGATTGGCGTTTATTAGCGGCTTTAAGTTATCAAGAATCTATGTGGAACCCTAGAGCTAAATCTCCGACAGGTGTACGTGGCATTATGATGATCACGCAAGCAACCGCGAAGCAAGTAGGTGTGAAAAATCGTCTAGAGCCAGAGCAAAATATTCGTGGCGGTGGTATTTACATGAGCCGGCTACTTAAAAGGTTACCTGATAAAATTCAATACCCAGATAGACTTTGGTTTGCATTAGCTTCATATAATGTTGGCTGGGGGCATGTAAGCGATGCAAGGAGACTCACTGAAAAAGCCAATAAAAATCCTAATAAATGGGTTGATGTTAAAGAATTTTTACCGTTATTAATTAAAAAAAGGTATTACCGTAAAGTGCGTTATGGTTATGCGAGAGGTGATGTGGCAGTCACCTACGTTGACAATATTCGTCGTTATTATGATACACTGGTTTGGTTAGATAATAATGATGATATAAGTCGTGAAGAATAAGCCTTTCAATTTTAATTCATAAAACTGTTAAGGAACAACAGTACACTTTATTCAGTATACTGAATATCAATAATCTTTATCTCTGCTAAAGTTAATACTTTGAATTTTCTCAACTCTCACCTTTTAGGAGAAAATATGTTAAAAAGGCGAAATACACATAGATTTAAGCGTAATGTTACTAATGCAACACCCGTTAGACGTCGCATTATGATCAGAAATACACAACGTAAAATTAGTTTGCGAAGAAGAATGTTTGCTTTAATGCAATCTGAAGATAATCAGCAAACCAGTGAAGCGTGTTAATCACGCTTTAGTTTCTTTTCTACGACGTTTAAAGAAACTAGACTGTTTATCTCCACATTGTTCATCTAATACACCTGAAGTGATCTCTAACTCAATAGGTGCTTAAGTTGGTTGAGTATATTATTCGGCATTGTGTTTAAGTGCTTTTTTCTTAGCTTTAATTTCTTTTCTACGACGTTTAAAGAAACTAGACAGTTTATCTCCACATTGTTCAGCTAATACACCTGAAGTGACCTCTAACTGATGATTCAAGTCTGGATGTTTAACTAAATTCATCAGTGAACCTGCGGATCCCGTTTTTAAATCATCAGCGCCAAATACTAAACGTTCAACTCTACTATGCACTAATAAACCTGCACACATAAAACAAGGTTCTAAAGTCACATATAAAGTACAACCTAACATGCGGTAATTTTTTAGTTTTTTGCCTGCCTCTCTCACCGCTAACATTTCTGCATGGGCTGATGGATCATGCGTGCAAATAGAACGGTTCCAACCTGTTGCTATGACTTCATTGTCTTTAACTATTATCGCACCAACGGGTATTTCACCTTCAGACTCTGCTTTGTCTGCTAGTTTGAGTGCTTCATGCATCCAATATTCATCATCAAAAATTGGTTGGCTCATATTAGTCTCTATTAGTTTAGGCTAAATTAGGGGGATACATATTATATTTAATTTTATAATTACATAAACTAATTTGCAGTTTATTCATTTTAATATGATTGTAATTACATGTTTTATAGCTTTATTTTTTCAAAGGACTTAAGCCCTTTATAAAACAGTCCTATTTGAGCTATAATTATCAGCTTTGTTATTTAAAATAGCTACACAGGTTTGTTATGAAGTTCCCTGGGCGCCGCAGGCATAAACATTATTTTCCAGTAGAAGATAAAGATCCACTTACTCAAAAATTGATAAGTAATAACTCACTGCAAAGAAGTTATATTGTAGGGATAGATCAAATCGTAGTAGATATAGAAGCTAAGGTTGATAATGATTTTATCGCTAAATTTGGCTTGCATCGTGGTATGTCTCAGGTAATTGATGACGAAACGACGAATGCTTTGTATCAAGAGCTTCAAGATAAAAATTTAGTGAACTATGAATTTGCTGGTGGCACCATAGGTAATACCATGCATAACTATTCAGTGTTAGCTGATGATCGCTCTGTGCTACTGGGTGTTATGAGTGAAAATATCAAAATAGGCAGTTATGCATATCGTTTTATTAGTAATACTTCTAGCCGTGTCGATCTTGAATATTTGCAAGGTGTTGATGGTCCAATTGGGCGTTGCTTTACCTTAATAGATGAAACAGGTGAGCGAACATTTGCAATTAGCCCCGGTTTAATGAATCGTTTACGTCCAGAGTCTATTGATGAAAGCCTGATTGCAGGTTCTGCAGCATTGGTAATTAGCTCATATTTAATGCGTACTGAAAAAGACGATACTATGACACAAGCTGCTATTAAAGCTGTGAAGTGTGCAAATAAAGCGGGTGTTCCAGTTGTTTTAACACTTGGAACTAAGTTTTTGATTGAACAAGATCCTGTTTGGTGGCAAAACTTTGTTGCTGAGCATGTTGACATTTTAGCTATGAACGAAGAAGAAGGTCTGGCAATAACTGGGTTTGAAGACCCATTATTAGCAGCCGATAAAGCGCTAGATTGGGTTGACTTAGTAATTTGTACTGCGGGTGCACAAGGTATGTTTATTGGTGGCTATATTGATGATTGCTGG
>Ga0209292_1003882_pt1 | contig 16194 bp, 11 predicted proteins | sample GOMGulsemesocosm_2_FD_184634 | JGI IMG/M metagenome (GOLD analysis project Ga0209292, IMG submission 184634) | Methane-oxidizing microbial communities from mesocosms in the Gulf of Mexico - GOM9C Gulf of Mexico (SPAdes) (version 2) | ecosystem: Environmental > Aquatic > Marine > Cold seeps... | reverse complement strand
CAATGACATGTATTCGTGATGAAGTACGTAAAGTTGAGTCTGGTGAATGGGAAGCAAACAACAATCCATTGCAAAATGCTCCTCATACATTAGCGGATATTACTGATACTTGGGATCGTGGTTACACTGTTCAAGAAGCAGTATTCCCAGTACCAGCAGCAGCGGCAAATAAATTCTGGCCAACGGTTAACCGTATAGATGATGTATATGGCGACCGTAATTTGGTGTGCTCATGTCCTCCTATTGAAAGTTATATAGACTAGTAACTGTTGTTGATCACAACAGATCAAGTTGGAAACCGGTGACATCAAGTTGGAAACTGCAAATGTAGTTGGAAACTTTAGATGAAATTTAGAAAGGCGAACCAGAAATGATTCGCCTTTTTTATTTGTATAAATTTATATTCCATACTCGATCGTAATCAATCTATTATTTATATTGTATTGAACTAACTTAACTTTTAAAGTGATTCTTAAGTTAATCAATAATATATCAAACAGATTTGGAGATCACATGAGTGATTTTATTTTTCAAGGTGGAAGTTCCATTTCAGAAGATGACTTTAGAAGTCACTTAAGTTCGTTGTGTCAGCTAGAAAATGTTGGTGTTTTACTTGGTGCTGGAGCCTCTGTTGGATGTGGAGGTATGACGATGAAAGATGTTTGGCTAGATTTTGTCAAAAATAGCCCAGAGTTAATACCTACTTTACTTACTGAGTTTAAATTGGTCGGTGACGAGGAAGTACAACGGAATGAAGTAAACGTTGAAAAACTTATTGACCAAGTAACACAATTCTTATCTGTTCACAAAACAACCTTAGATGACCCTAAGAAAGTAACTAAGCTAGAAAATATATTACTGAGTTTGTACCAATCGGTTACTAGAGGAGCATTGATTGTTGGTCAATCTGACTTTGGAAATGAGAAGTTAGGAAGTCACAAAGCATTTTCCTCTCATCGTGAACTATTAGAAAAATTAATTTCGAACCGTCAACCAGGTCAAGCAGCTCCGATGATCTTTACTACTAATTATGATCTTTCTATTGAATGGGCTGCTGAAGAAATAGGTATACAGTTAATTAATGGATTTTCTGGTCAGCATACAAGAACTTTTCAGCCTCAAAATTTTGATCTTAGCTTCAGAAATGTTAATGCAAAAGGTGAAGCAAGATTTGGACATTACCATGCGTATTTACATAAATTGCATGGTTCTTTATCTTGGATTCAAGAGTTTGGTAGTGAAATAAAAGAGATCTCCTCTGCACTCGCAAAAATTCAATATATAGATAAATTATTAGATGGTGAGAAAGTCTATGACAAACAATTTTTAATTTACCCAGGTGCTAATAAATATCATCATACTATTGGTTTTGTATACGGTGAGATGTTTAGGCGATTTAGTGAGTTTTTATCAAAACCTCAAACGGCTATATTTGTTAATGGTTATGGATTTGGTGATTATCATATTAATAGAATTATAATGGGAGCACTGTTAAATCCCTCTCTGCATATTGTAATTTTTTACCCTGAATTAGCAACTGTTGATGATAATCAACAAATGAGCGAAGCACATAAATGCATTAAAAAATTAAAGAGCTTATCCTTAAATCAGATAACAATAGTTGGAGGCAATGAAAAAGCATTTTTTGATTCTTTTGTTAACTATATCCCCAAACCTGTTTTATTTCCCAGAAATACAGCAGCTAAGGAACTTATTGATGCAATAACAGATTTAGCAAGTAAAGGGGATAAATAAGTGGCATTAGAAACTATTTCTTCTATTGGTTATGTCGTTGCACTAGAAGGTTCAAAAATAAAAATAAACCTATTAGAAGGACATAAAGGTCAATTAGCGTCACACCGACAAGGGGTAAATTCCGTTTCCCAGCCAGGAGATTTAATTGGTATTGATGCTGGACGTAGCCTCGTCATTGCCAGAGTAACTGACATGGCTTTCGTCGATCCTGATAAAGCACATGCTTCTAATGTTGGTACTATGAATGTTGGTGATACACCATTACGACAACTAATAGCATATTCAATAGGTTATATTTTACAAAAGGACAATTCCAAGACTTTTATTTCTGAAAACTGGAAGTTACCTACTTTAGGTGCAAAAGCAATTCCCTTATCTTCTGATTATCTTGAAATAATATACGGTGTTAGTGATGATGAAAAGTCACAAACTATTGAACTTGGAAAGGATTCAAGAACCAAAACTACCAAAATACATGTTGGGTTAAACTCGTTGCTATCAAGGCATTTGGCTGTTTTGGGAAGTACGGGATATGGAAAATCAAACTTTAATGCTTTGTTATCGCAACGAATATTAAAAAAATACAAAAAATCTAGATTAGTAATATTTGATATTAATGGCGAATATGCTCAAGCTTTCCAAGGATACTCAAGAGTTAAGCATACAATTTTAGGTAGTACTAACTTAGTGACAAGCACTGAGAATGTACCTCCTGCACCTGTAGAGTCCATTTTCACTGGGAATCAGAGTTATCAACATCGAATTCCATATCAAGCATTTGGTTATGCTGGGTTGATAAAATTATTAAGGCCCAGTGACAAAACTCAATTGCCAGCATTACGTAATGCTCTTAAATCATTGCATATGGTGACAAAAGGGGATGATGGAATATCAACTTGGACGGGAGGCTTGGATTCAAGTAATAATCAAAATTCTTTTGAACTAGTTGATGATTGTCGCCAAGATGGCCAAGGTGAATTAAGCTATTGGTTAAAAAAATTAAGATCTAACCAATTAGGGGCATTCAATATATGGCCACCGTTTAATTCAATTGCAAATCTTGTTGCTGAATTTGGCTGTGCGGGCTTTACTCCAAATGGTGCGTCAAAAAGGGATGCATTTAGTTATGGTAATGTTTTGCCATTAGTTAAAATCATCCAACAGCTTTCTGATGATTCGCGATTTAAAAATATAGTAGATCTTGACGGGGGACAACCTCTTGTTTCCTGTAATACCATGTGGCAATCAGAGGTCGAGAAAGAAGTCGACTACCTTTTTGGCAAAAAGGAAGGCGAAGAACAAGATTGGGATGTGCATATTATAAATTTAAAAGATCTTGCCGATGATCATGCTCCTATGATTTTAGGATCTCTTTTGGAAATGTATTCCGATGTACTATTTAAAAGAGGTCAGGGAAGTAACTTCCCTACAATGCTATTGCTTGAAGAGGCACACCATTACTTGCGTGATCCTTTTGCTGAAGAAGGTACACAACTAAAGGCCTATGAAAGACTGGCTAAGGAAGGACGAAAGTTTAATTGCTCTCTTTTAGTTAGCACACAAAGGCCTTCAGAGCTTTCTTCAACTGTTTTGGCGATGTGTTCAAATTGGATTTCACTACGTTTAACAAATGAAAGAGACATAACAGCACTACGTCATGCAATGGAAAACGGTAATGAACATGTATTAAATGAAATCTCAGGTTTACCAAGAGGAGATGCTATAGCTTTTGGTTCGGCGTTTAACATCCCTGTACGTATTACTATTGATAAGGCTGAACCTAGCCCTAAATCTTCAGATGCTGAATTCGCTGCTAAATGGTCAGAATAATGACATTACCTTATTAAACTTTGATCATAATAATTGAATGTAAACCTAGTTAACTGACACTTTTTGAGTCTCTAAATATAGGATTGAATAAGAAAAATACTTTAAACGAACCTAAAGTTAAGCTGTTCTTCAAGACCTTTACAATCTGAGTTGAATTGTTCAAATGTGTAATCCCTAGAAAAATATGAAAAGGACTTTAAATAAAAGTAATCTTCTGATGTAGTATATCTTTGGCCTATCATTGTTGAAATATCAATTGATGATTTATAGTCAATGGTCGAACTTAAATCTAAATGGGTAATTCCAGTAATTGGTTGGTGACTAACTGAGGCACCTAAAGTGCTTAAATCATTAAGATATGGCTTTATCTTGTTTGGCCAACCAAATACAATTACAGGTCCTACAGACACACCAGTAATAGCGTCTCTATGTTTATCAAGCCAGTCCATAGTCGAAGTTACTGATTCATCATTTTCACCTGCAAATAATAATACATTCACTTTTACTTTAATGTCATTTCTATGTGCTTCTTCAATTATTCTGGAAGCTTGTGAAAGGTATTTTTCTGGCCTTTTCGTTTTGTTCATATTTATAAGCTGATTGAAATCCGCGCTTTCTAAACCTAAATCTATGACTTCTAGACCTGCTAATTTTAGCTTTTTAAGATGGGATACTTTAATGCTATCAACGCGAGCTTCAGTTCTCCATTTAAAGTTTTGCCCACTGTGATAGCGATGTTTTATTAACTCGTCAATCCACTTTTCTTTTGAAGCAAATAGAGATGCTTCAAAATATAAATTCATAGGAATGAGATTATCAAACAAAATAGTTTTATATGATTCACTAACGATTATTTCTGGGGGTTTTAAACTTGTTAATCTTTCGTCTTTTTCTTGGCAAAAATTACAACCCATACCGCACCCTCTCGAAACCTCTAAATTTGGCTGATATAAATGACGTTGGTGTAATAGGGAAAAATCTAATTGATTATTAAGGCTTTCTTGTGACGATTTTAATGGGTTATTGGTTATAAGCTTTAGTATATGCTCTTCAGCAGTGCCAGGGAAAATAATGTCGGCAAGTGGTACAAGCTCTTTCATTAAAGTGACTTCACCATCGATTACCCATCGACCACCTATAATTACTTTTTTTTGAGGCAAAGCCGTTTTTATTAAATCAATAAAGCTATTTACCCAACTAATAGCATAAAAACTGGGTATTGAAATCAGAATAGGGTAAGTAGAAGCCAATAATCCTTCAGCTATTGAAGTATCAAAGGTATCATTTGGAGCATCAAATCCCCCTTGTATTTGTATCGTTTCAAAACCATTATTTTTTAAAATAGTAGCTAAAGACAATAACCCATAGTTTAAATACCTATTCTTCCTATGAATGATGTGGTCAGCTTTTTTAGTTACAAGCTGACCAGCACTTATGCAAAATACTTTATTCAATTAGTAATTTCCTTATTACATTGAGTATTATTAATTACAGGTTTGGACATTATTTTTACAATCTTCAATTTTTTGCAAAATATCATTAGTTAGAAGATCTTTAAATGCGGGGTCAATGAACACTCGAATAAAGTATTTTATTGATTGGTATCTATTTAATTTATCGCCACATTCATCAAAGCGCTTTAGTTTGTATTCACCAGAAAAATTCTTAGTTAATAATTTTATTTCAGTTTTATCGATATCTTTGAATGCGTTATCTGTCATTACATCCACAGTGAAATATTCATTACTAACAACATTACAAATTATGGATGAGATGTCGTTCTTTATTTTTTCGCAATAATCTTTATCTATTTTATCTTTGATTGATTTGTTCGAAGGGAATACTTTAGCTTCGTATTTTTTAATCCAAGGTTTTCTACTATTTAAATCATCTAAAATTTTGAGACCTACCTGAGATTTCTCGCTTTTAGCTAGGAGTATGTTTAATTGATCATTTAAAAAATAGCTATCAGAGTTTTTCAAATAAAAATTTTGAATAAGAGTAACTTTATTTTTTTCATTAGCATGATCTGATTCATCGAAATTAAATATATTCTGTTCATGATTATTTGATGCAATATTACAGATAGAGCCCATCATTGCTGAGAAGGCTCTGTTTGTTTTATGATAATAAACCTGACTAAATAGATTCGACCTAGCATTAATGAATTCAGCAATTGAGTCTATACAGCTTTCCGTATACGCTAAATATAATTTATTATTATCTTCAACTGGGACAATAGACATAAACAATCTATTGAAGTCATAAACACCACATTTAACGCCAGAAAAATATCCGTCTCTTTGTAAATAGTCCATTCTATCGGCATCAATGGGACATGAAGAAATAATAGATGTTAACATCGGTAAAATATCTAATTCTTTATCATCAATTTTTGTAGTTATTGATTTATCCATATAATTACTTTCAATAATTTTCATTACATTATTGATATCAATTTTTTCTTGATCTTCACTACTTAGGCTATCGTAGATAGCCTGTACAAAAATAAGAGAAATATGCTCATGCTCGATTTTTTCTCCTTTGATCATCTTGAATAATTCTGGGAACAGTTTACCTATATGTTCTTTCAGATATGCCTTTGAAGGTAAAAATGAATCAAATTGATGTGACATCGGCCCATGACCAATATCATGAAATAATGCCGCTAGTCTTAATTCTTGAATGTTTGTATTTGATAATTTCCCCATAGACGTGAATACACGTTGATTTTTGTTCTTTTTATCAAAACGATAAGAGTTTAGCTGTAAATGTTTAAGTATTTCATAAGATAAATTCATAACCCCTAAAGAGTGCTCGAATCGTGTATGCATGGCTGAAGGGAATACTTTATATAAAAATGTATTTTGCTTAACAGTCCGCAATCGTTGAAATAAAGGGTGATCTATACATTTAATTTCTAAGTCCGTTAGTCTTATAATTCCATGAATGGGGTCAAGAACTTTACTTACTAGCTGAGTATCAAAATCCATATCTATACCTTTGTGAGTGACTATAAATTATTTATAGTGGATATATGTGGTTTTTTATTGAAAATTCAAGTCAAGCTACTAATTTAAAAGAAAAAATAAGTTTTTATAGTTTTTAGATAATGATTCTTTGTAGAAAAATTTAACTCTATTTTAAATTTAGAGTATTAGTTGGTCCATTGACTAAAGAAATGCCGGAGTCGTAGGTTTAACCGTTAATGGATGAGTCCATGTTAATTGTAGTTTGCATATTGATACGTGAATTCTACCATTGGGCAAGTAGTATTTTTTGGATTGAGCACAGATTAATCTAGTGACCTTTAGTTATATATTTTCGTTTTTAGTTGATTTATAGCTAACCTGTATATAGCAACAGCATAGAATCATCACTGAAACAGCCCATTCTCAGTAAGTTTTCCTAATAAAATTACACTGCTTAGAATTAATTATAATAGTGAACTTCTTTATATTCCATTTTGGTCTAAAACATAATATATCAATAATTAACAGTTATTAATAAAGCATGTATAAGTCCTTGAATTCATTGGCGCTCAAAAAAAACACGATTTCAATATTAGCAGTTTAGTATATTTATTGTAATAATATCAATGATTTAGTTGTTGCGTGATTGTTTTTCAGCTATATAATAAGTGATCTCTTAAATTCAATCTGAGATCAAAAAATGAAAAAAGTAACACAACCCATCATCACCCAAAAAGAAAAAAACAAAATTGAGCGTTATCTCGCTCTTGTGAAAAAAGAAGGATATCGTCCTTTTGTCACCGTTCGCCAATCTCATACCATCGGCCAAGGGCAAATAATATATTCGCATGAAACAGGTCGAACTCATCATTTGTTAAGTCGAGGTGAGCTAGTTCCTTTCTTTCACTTCGAAGCTAATAATATTGTTGAAAATATTTTTGAGCAATATCCACTGCCAATTGAAGACACTCTTAAATATGCAGTCGATTTAAATATTGTTCACCCTGGCTCTTATCAAGAAGCTGAAGATTTTCATGGCCATAAGCCAGCAAAAACAATGACGCTGGATTTTGTCGTTAAGCATCAAGATAATTCACTTCATGCCTATAACTTCAAATATGCGGATGCACTAGACCGAAAGTTAACAAACCCCCAGTCTGTTGCTAGAACAAAGGCTAAAGCAAAAATAGAACGCAAGTATTGTAAGAAAAACAAGATAAGTTGGACTCAACTTACCGAGCGAAGCTACAACTCAAATGTCACCAATAACTTGCGCTACTTGAGAGAATATAAAGAGCACGAAGCTGAATTTGAAGTCAATGATGAATTTAAAGTTATTGCGCTAACGTGCTTTCGTATCAACTTTGAGCAACACCCAAAACTTACAGTGTATAAAATCATTGAAATGGCTGCTTATGATTTACAAATTGGATTATTTCAAAGCCAGTTTTTGTTTCAAATGCTGGCATACAACCAATTACTATCATTTGATTGGCTGGAACTCATCGACTTGAATCGCCCATTGCCTTTAGTTATGGAGTTTCGTCATGCGAGTTAACCAAAAAATTGTCTCTGTTGGTACTAAACGAGAATATGTTGAACTCCTTATTGTCGATATAGATGAAGATGAAGATAATGGGCTTATAGCAGTATCTGACTTGAGCAGAAAAGTACCTAAACGCCCTGATACTCACAAAATTGAGTACGTTCTTGGAAAGATTAAGCGAAAAGAATGGCAGATAGTAGAGCATGACTTTCCAGATCCGTTGTATTGCAAGTCATCTTCATTGGCTCCTAAACTTAAAAAGTCGAAAAAGAGAGATCCGATAGAGATGCAAAGTGAGGCAGTTGAATGCCTTAAACCATTAATTGAAAACCCCGAAAAATTACATGATTATTTGTTTGGTGACTCCAAAGGTATCTTAAGAGAGCTAGAAGAGAAGTCAGGTAAAAGTCGTAAATATGTCACGGGAAATCTCAACCGGTACTTTTTTTATGGTGGTACAAATGAAGCACTTCTCCCTCGATATTTTGAATGTGGAAAATTTCATAATTTACAAGAAAAACCCACTTACTTGGAAGATGGTTTTCCAGATTTAACCAGTAAACCAGGTATAGATACGGTATACGGTAATGCTTTCCGTCATGTGACTCGATGGGATGTAGATAATATCAAGAAGTTTGCCAAAACAGATATTAAAAATGGTCAGGAAATCGTATTAAGTACGCTATATGATGATTTTATCGGTAAGTTCTATACCTTCAAAGTTAAACCCAAAATGGCGGATGAAAATGATATTGCAGTGCCATTTTCTATGGTGCTTGGAAGACGGCATCTAATTTCACCACGTGCGTTTAAACGACAACTTCAAAAAATTGTTCCTGCACTTGTTTGGCTAAAGAAAAAAGTAGGTAACAAAAACTATCTTAGAGATAACGTGGCAAAACCGGGCTCTGCACATCACGGACTTAGAGGGCCTACAAGTCGTTATGAAATCGATAGTACGGTTCTAGATGTTTATGTCAGATATGAGTACTCCAATGATGATTACTCAATCGGACGGCCAATATTGTACCTGGTGGTTGATGTCGTCACCGGGATGAAAGTCGGTATGCACGTTTGCTTTCATGGGCCAGATTGGACCGGAGCAAGCCAAGCATTACTAAATGCATTTACAGACAAGAAGGAATTTTGTGCAAAGTATGGCTATGACCTTAAGGAAGGAGAATGGCCTTGCCATCATGTATGTCAGCAACTAACACTTGATAGAGGAAGTGAAAACAACGATGGCAATCTAGAGTCAGTTCTCAAAGGTCAAATAGGGTTAACAGTGATGAACTTAAACCCATATCACATGGGCAGTGCAAAGGGGACTGTAGAAAAGTCATTTGATACTGTGCAATCTAAAACCCTAACGCCAACAGCCGGTAAGGTTGAAAAAGTTAAAAAATTCGATGAGCAACATGCCAGCCGTAAGCAGATTTATACCTATAAATCACTTGTACGCCAGCTCATCAAGACCATCATATATGAAAATAATCATACTACTCGAATCAATGGCCGCACGTTTGAAATGGAACGTGATGGCGTTGACTTTACCTCACTCGACGCTTGGAATTATGGGTTAAAGCATCGTGTAATTACGCATCAGGTCTCACAGCAGCGTTTGGTATATGCCTTGCTGCCCGAAGATAACGCCGTTATTAAAGGTAAGGGCGTTTTCTATAAAAACCTTTATTATAACTCTAAAGAATTTGAACGCTTAGGTTTGATGGACAAGGCGAAGAATTTTGGCCGTGAAAAGACAAAAATTCGCTATACCGATGTTTCCACAAACTCTATATGGTGGCGAAATGATGAGACAAAGGAGTTATTTAAACTCGATTTAACAGATAGGAGTGAAGCGTTTAAAAATCAAACCTGGTTGAATGTTATGCATCGTATAGAGTTTATCAAGCATGAATTAGCATTACTTGATGAAAGTAACCAAATCGCCAAAGTCCTATTTAGAATGGATTTAAGGTCTCAAGAAAGACTATTGAAGCGGATGAAAAGACAAGTTGAAACGTCACGTGCCAAATCACCGACCCAAGGCACGCGAGAAAATCGAACAATGATGGGGGCTCAGCAAAAGTACGAGTACCATCAGCAGCAACAAGCTGCTTTTCCGTCGCCACAATCACCTCAGTCAACCACTAGCTATTCTGTTAATACAACGTGGTCCAACCCTAATGCAGTTCCAATGAAGGAGGAAGAACATGTCTAAACCACATTATATTAATCACCCCACTGAAAGTTATCGCGGTAATCCTCTAGCAGAGGGGATGGGATATCCATTAACTATAAAAGAAATACAAGAAAAATGTAATAAGGCATTTGACGGTGGGTTAGACCTAACAAATGTGCCAGATGATTTGCATGGTTATTACAATCGTTCCGTTATTTTGAATTTATTTAGTCTACATGTTTGCCAAGACCAAATGGTTGAAGTTTATGAAAACATTCGTCAAGGTATTGAATACGGTTATCTTGGACGTAATCCTAACAAACCTGAAATTGGGCGTATGTTGGCGGCGATAGAGCGTGATAAGGATGAGCCGTTGAAAGCGCTGAATATCAAACGTTTGAATATGCTTGAAAGTAGCTTTAGTTATTTTATCGGCGGTCTGTCAGGTCGTGGAAAAAGTGCGATGGTAAAAATGGCACTTAAACATATTGATCAGAGAATATCACATGATACTCATATCGTTTTAAATGGTGAAAAAGCTGCTTTTACAGATATCCAGATCACATATATTTATGTTGAACATCACGATAGAGTTGGACAAAAAGCCTTCTTGATTTCCTTACTCCAAGCTATAGATGGCGTAATTGGAGATGACTTCAATGGTGTAAAGCGGAACTCATACGCATACGTAAACCGTAATGGCTCGGTATTTGATCTAATGAATGCGGTTCGAAAAGCTGTTGTAGTACATCACATTGGTGCGTTTATTATTGATGAAGCACAAAACTTTGCACTAGCAGCGAAAGATCTGAAAATTGGCACTCATGAAAAAACGTCAATGAAGTTTGTCGAAGAGCTAATTAATACTTTGGGTGTATCGAGTATATTTGTAGGAACGTTGAGTGCATTATCTTTATTTGAAAAAGAAGTAACTATTACTCGGCGGATCATAAAATGTGGCTCTATGCTCCTTCTTAGTTGCCCTCTCAAGGAATCATTTTGGATACGGCTTACTAATCAGTTATTTAATGCCGTTGGACCTAGTTATTCAGATGATGAGTTATTCATTTTAAGGACTCACCTGCATGGTCTTACAGCCGGTATCCCAGCTATTGCCGTTAGCTTAGTACAATCGACTTTACGCTTTTTAAGTTATCATGATACGGATAGGCAGCGTCTTACAACGGGTGTACTAGATTTTGTATTTGAAAAACAATTTAAGCTGTTGCATGCGCCATTAGATGCATTGATAAATGAAGAGTATGACAAATATGAGGACTTTAAGCTTATTAAGTTACTTAAGGAGGTTAATCCTAAAAATGCAGATGAAGAGCAGCTAGCTAAGCTGAGCAAAGAATCAGAGAAAGTATATCAATTGTGGCAAGAAAAAACTGAACATTTAAAAACAGGACAATGTCAGTTAGCTGCACCCCAAGAGCCTATTTCACATCATCAAGTAGAAGCCTCAGAAGCATCCAGTAAATTATCACCAGATAATTTTATGGCGTTAATTGATAGAGAAAAATCATGAATAGCTTACAAACACTGTTACCTGAGGAAGATATCTTAGCTGCTCCTGCTAGATGGCACTATTTAACAGGAACAGGAGCAATGGCTCATAGTTTTAAAGAAATGGGGCTAAGTGTTGATGCACAGGGCCCACATAGGCTATTTAACTCATGCACATTGAATATTTTGGATGTTATTGGAAAAGACATTGATGATGAGAGTGTCAGAAAGCATAGCTTAATAAATCTAGAGTTGGCTTATTTAACTTCAGCAGAGAGAGAGCAATGGGTTGAGAATAGAATAAAACCAAGATTTACTGCGCTAGCGAGTGTGCACCCTAAACGTTGGCGTTGGTGTCCTGATTGTATTGTTGAAGATGAAGCCTCTTTTGGAATGCCATATTATCATCGAGACCATCAGTTGCCGGGCGTATTTCATTGTAAAAAGCACTCTCTTGGGTTGGTTGATGAATGTGTTGAATGCGGCTGGCAGGTAACACACATTAAAGACCTGCAAGTACCTCCTATAGATAATCTCTGTCCGTGCTGTGGTTTTTGGCTAAGTAGTTATGATGGCCCATTCACTGACAACATGGCCGTGATTGAGGAGGCTATTTTACAGCTAGTAAATAATGAACCTGAATTTGATTTATTACATCAACATCAACTGAAATTGTGCTCTCAAATAGGGATTTCTCCTAACTCACAAAATACGATGGCAGAGCAAAGAAGTCTTAGTAAATGGCGTTGTGAATTTCTCGCCTATTATTCACCTTCAGAAATTAAGAGTTGGTTTAATCATTTTAGTGAGTCTAACGGCTTGCTCGTACCTTCGATGATGCGTAGTTCTCGATTAACCATGTGTAATGGTAAAGCGACTCCAATACATCCATTGGTTCATTTACTTGCTATGCAGTTTATAAACAGCCATCAGACAAAGGATGAAGCTTATGATTCAGCTTGTTTGGTTTCCGGGTGAGTGCGCATATAGTCTTGTGGCTAGAGCTTATTTGCAATCGCCTTATTGCTCATGGCGTGAAACAAATAAAGCAATATTTAATATAAAGCATGTGCGGATTAACGTACTGCTGCCTGGGCGACTATTTGCCTTCGCTGAGCTTACGACTCATTCAATAGATGAGGTACGTGTAAAAGCCACAGGGCATGTGTTATTTGCGTTAGGACTAGTTGATATTAAGTCGCGTGAGCGACTTATCAATGCAAGCACTGAAACTGGAGAGAAGGCTTTTGGCTCAAGTTTACTTGCCGTTTCCAAGCTTACTTTTGCTCAAGAAATAAAAGCGTGTCCATTGTGTGCTATATCTGATGAGGCTAAGTATGGTGTTCCGTATTGGCATATAATTCATCAATATCAAGGTGTGTCAGTTTGCCATAAGCACGGTATTAGATTGGCCGTTCACAAAACGGGTGAAGGTGGAATAAACCGTCAATATGTTCTGCCGCTATGGGAAAAAGATGAAGAAATAAAATCTTCAAATATCACTGAGAAAACTCTTAGCCGTTACATTGCAAAATTACATGAACTTCTTTGCGTGTTCACGCCAATTACACCTCTCAATGAATTGTACCAACAATGGTTATCAGGCCGTGAGCTGTTAACTAGCAATGGTCATATACGCTGGAGAATTTTAAAACCACAACTGCTGTCTTATTGGCACTCGTTATTTTGCTCTATTGAACCTGTTTTACCTCTAGAGCTAAAAGGTTTTCAGTTTGTTCCTACCATGATTCACAAGCCAAGAAATATGCATTACATCAAACATGTGTTGCTAATGGCTTTTCTGAGTAGAACACCGGAAGAATTTTTTAACGGGCCAGCTGAAGCTGAAAAAGAATGCGAGACTAAAGACAAGCCAGTAAGAAATATTGAAAAGCGTGCTCTTGAGCTGTTATTTGCAGGTAACTCAATGAGAAGTGTTGCTTCCCAGATATCATGCAGTATTGGCTATCTCAAGCAATTAGCTTTGCGAAATCACATTGAGGTAGAAAGACGGCGTCAGCACATCACTGCTGATATTGAACGCACGGTTTGGAGAAAGGCTTTTTACGGTATACATAGGGAAGTTATTGCTGGTGAACTACATATCTCTATTGGTGCGGTAGAGCAAATCATCCAAAGTCACCAAGGACTATCGCAGTGGCGTCATCATTTACTGATTATTAGGCGCTTAATAACTCGTCAGAAAGAGTTATTGGCGTTTATTGCCTCACATCCAGGGAAACCCAGAAACTATATTAAGAACGACTGTGGGGCTTATATGTGGCTATATAAAAACAATAAAGATTGGTTATATCAACATTTACCTCCTGCACAATCTCGTGTTTATTATCCAAGCGTTAACTGGGGGGCACGAGATATCATTTTAGTCGCTCAACTAATGTCGTTAAAGCCGGTATATAGCTCATTGTCACAAATAGATAGAGAGCTAGGTGGTCATGGCTGGCTTTTGAAATATAGGAATCAGCTGCCGATGTCATTAGATTTTGCTAAAAAACTATTGGTATTGCCAAAGGTGTGAGTATGATTACGGAAATTAGAGAGTGGTTTATTGTTGAAGTATATGAACGTGATTTTTCCGAAGAACAGTTCCAAGGCTCGGTTCTCTGGGGGATAGTGGTTTACGATGAAACCATGAGGTTTTCCTCTGATGATTATGTTTGTTCATCACTGATAAAAACAATCATTCAAGATAAAAATCAAGTGTTCACAAGGTCGGGGAGCACATATTTATTGCTTGGTGGTGGTGATGAAGCTCAAATATTCTTAAGTGAATTTCCATTATTAAGGAAAGGTTTTAGTCCCGTTGAAATTAAGAAAATAAGAGCAGCCAGCGTTAATACATGAAGTCATTACTTGTCGGTAGGGGCATTATCTCTATAGTTGCCTAAAGTCATAATGTTTGCTAGATTAATTTTAAGCTTTATCACAGGATCTAAAGTCTGACAATAGTGTTAATGCATATGACCCCTTTAGGGAAAGTGCAAGGCGGGCAGCCTTTGTTATTAGATACAAACCACACGGTTGTATGGTGATATTAAATTAGGGAAATTCCAAGCGAATTCCTGTCCGCTAGCTGAAGACCCACTGGCATGCGGCATTAATTTTATATCGGATATAACTATGCCTGTTAAAAACGCAAACCGCACAGCACCCGCAAATCAGTACTATAAAAACACCTCTTTTGAAACGCTAGCCGCCAGTTGGTTTACCTATGATGGCTGGGAAGTTTTTGTTCCTGTAATTGACCATGATATGAAAACAGACCTGCTAGTTAGTGATGGCGTTAATTTTTATCGCATTCAAATTAAAACTGTTGAGTCGGCAGATGAATCTCACTTGGTTGAAAATAAGTGGGGTGATGCCAAAATTGATTATGTCATCTATTTTTCGAAAAGTGCAAATTGGGGCTATATAACCAAGCCGTTTAATCAACGAAGGAAGCGATTAAATGCTAAAGGCCATATACGCTTTCATCCGCACCATAAGCCGTTTATAAAGGCATTTAATACTATTGAGTAATTAGCTTACAGTTTCAGGTTATGATCACTTTGTGCCTAAGCGGAAGCTGTTGGTATCAACACCAAACCTTCCGCAGCTAGCCAATTGCGGACATTAAGCCTTTGCAAATTCAGGAACATATTTAGGCCAATATTAGGTAAGACTTTCTGCTTACTTGTGAGGCTGGTTTAAGCTCAAAGCGGTCTGAAATTACAAATAATAATCACCTCAATTAATGTTAACTAAGATACGATATAGTTAGAGTAATTGACTTAAAAGCCAGAGAATTGAAATGGTTTTTGTCATATTAACACTACAAATTCGTTGAAGATGACTTCATGACTATTTTCATATCTTTGAATTTAAAAATGGTGGGAGACATCATGGTTAAGTATGGGCCAACGTCTAAATTGACTACTTTTTCTGATGCAATATAAAGTGTTTTCCTTATATTATACGTTGCTAGATTGGCTTTTGTATTGGATAGAATGTTCTTCGTTGCATCATTGCTTTTTGAATCCGCTCTATGAGTATTAACCTCTTTACTCGATAGGTTCAAACAATCAAAATTATAATTATTTAGCTTTGAGTAAATATCTTGCATGTGCTCAAGGGTCATCCGCATCGATGTCCAATTTTTACATTGCACTAAGTTAATTGTTTTGCATGCGGGCCTGATACTAACGATATCAACACCTTGGTCTTTGTACCCCCTGATAAAGCCATTGTATATGACTAGGTCTCCTTTTTTCTCGAACTCACCACCAATATATTTCTCGTATATATCCCCTTTTTCTTTCAGTGGGTCTTGCTTGGATAGGTTTTCTTTCGATGGTTGGTGCGTTTTAATTCGTACTGTACGAGGCTTTTTTGTTGGTGTT